>Ga0065712_10001049_pt1 | contig 13187 bp, 10 predicted proteins | sample MisRhiReplicate1_FD_59099 | JGI IMG/M metagenome (GOLD analysis project Ga0065712, IMG submission 59099) | Miscanthus rhizosphere microbial communities from Kellogg Biological Station, MSU, sample Rhizosphere Soil Replicate 1: eDNA_1 v3... | ecosystem: Host-associated > Plants > Roots >...
AACACCTGGTTTCTTCCGATAAAGCCATCGTCGCCGCCCGCAAGCTGCTGGAAAGGGCCATTCACGATGTGCGCGCCGGGCGCGAGCCGCCGCACGTCGTGCGGTCGGCGGCACAAAACCGGTTTCCCCACCTGCTGGTGCTTTCTGACATGATCCCGACAGGCGATTGGAAGGGATACACAAAAAATCTCGAGGCGGAAGCGAGGGCGCGAATCTGAGTAAGCCTCTTCGTCTCGGCATTGCCGGGCTCGGCGTGGCGAGCACCCAGATCCTGCCACCGCTTTCGGCGCTGTCCTATATCAAAATCACAGCGGCTGCGGATACGCGTCCTGACGCTCTGGAAAAATTCGGTGCAGTTTACCACGGCAAAACATACACGAGCGTTCAAGCCATGTGCGAACAGGCACATATTGACGCAGTTTACGTCGCCACACCCAATCCCTTGCATGCCGAGCACGCGATCACCGCGGCGCGCAGCGGAAAACACATTATTGTCGAAAAACCCATGGCGATGTCCCTGGTGGAATGCGACGCCATGAACGAGGCCGCGGAAAAAAATGGCGTGAAGCTTCTCTGCGGCCATACTCACAGCTTCGATCCACCGATTCGTAAAATGCGCGAGATCGTCAAGAGCGGCCGGCTCGGCAAGCTCTGCATGATCAACAGCTGGAACTACAACGAATTTATGTACCGGCCGCGTATGCGCCACGAGCTGGCGATGAGCCGCGGGGTCGTGCTCAATCAAGGGCCGCACCACGTCGACATCGTGCGCCTGATCGGCGGCGGTATGGTGCGGAGCATACGCGCCATGACAGGGATCTGGGACAAAGCGCGGGAGTGGGAAGGCAGTTACAGCTGCTACCTTGAATTCGAAGACGGCACGCCCGCGACGCTGGTTTATAGCGGCTACGGGTTTTTCGACACCGCGGAATTGTTCGACTGGGTTGGCGAAGGCGGACAGTACCGCGCGCCGGAAACCAATCTCAACGTCAGAAAAAAGCTGCGCGAGGTACGGACGACGGAAGAGGAAGAACAGCTGAAGGAAGGCATGCGCTTCGGCGGACAGCGTGAGGGCGAATACAGCCACGTATGGAGCGGCGAGCGCAAGCAGCCGTTCTTTGGATTCACCGTTGTGAGCTGCGAGCAAGGTGATATCCGCCAGACACCGGACGGTTTAAAGATTTACAGTGAGACGGAACAACGAGAGATTCAGTTGCCGGCAGCCAACCGCGGGCGCGAAGCCGAGGTCGAGGAACTCTACAATGCAGTTGTTCATCAACGCCCGGTGTTCCATGACGGCCGCTGGGGCGCGGCGACGCTCGAAGTCTGCTTGGCGATACTCGAATCGGCGGCGCAGCGTAAAGAGATTTTTCTATCGCATCAGGTGCCGAGCCCGGAGTAGGAATTGGGTTTCAGCGTGAAAGGTTTCGAGTTCAGTCGAACTGAGTTGGTAAGCGCATTTCACGCTTATCATTTCGCGCCAAAGGCGAGAAATCTTTCTTTGTAGGCGAGTGAAATCAAAAAAATCTCTCGTCGGACTTGAGATGACAAGCACTTGAAGGGAAATGAGTGGGTGCTAAGGGATGATGTGGTTTGAAATGCAGGAAAGATGATGGATGCTCGAAAGAGCAGGAGGATCGCTAAATGCTCACGGCTGAAGAAAATGAATACTTGACTCGAGTCGGCCCGGGAACACCCGCGGGCGAACTGTTGCGTCGTTACTGGCATCCCGTCGCGATTGCCGCCGATTTAACGCAGGAAAGTCCGACGAAGTTCGTGCGCATCCTTGGCGAGGATTTAGTATTGTTTGTAACACCCGAAGGCGAGGCGGGTCTGCTCAACGACCGGTGCGCGCATCGGGGCGCATCACTATCTTATGGTCGAGTCGAAGCGCGCGGGATAGCGTGTGCCTATCACGGCTGGCTTTATGACACGAAGGGCAATTGCCTGGAAACTCCCGCGGAGCCAGCCGGCAGTAGCTTCTGCCTTACGGTGAAGCAAAAGGCTTATCCAGTGCAAAAATTGGCGGGACTGTACTGGGCCTATCTCGGACCGGCGCCAGCACCCATTATTCCGAAATATGATGTTTGGGCACGAACCGACGGGTGGCATTGGCTTCGCGCTTTACCGCAGCTCGACTGCAATTGGTTGCAGGCGATGGAAAATTCTGTCGACACAGCGCACCTGCATGTCCTCCATCAGGAGCTGGTAACCGACGGCTTCACAGTTGAAAGCACGACTCGCGGTACCATAGACAATCTTGTCAAGTATGAAATGGAAGAGTTCGAACACGGCATCCTCAAGCGGCGCTATTTCAGAGACGGCAAAGTCGAAGAACATCCGCTGCTTTTTCCCACGGTTTTACGCCAAGCCAATCGCACGCAGATTCGTGTGCCCATCGACGATACGCACACATGGATCGTTTACGTTCACTTCGTGCCGGATACGGCAGACGCGCGGTCGAACAAAGACGAGGTGCCGGTCAGTTACCGAAAGCCCTTCAAAAATCCGCTCGGCGTCCGCCATCCTTTCACCAAATTCCGCATGGACGAAGTGGATGCGCAAGATTTTATGGCGTGGGAAACTCAAGGACCGATCCTCGACCGCACTCGCGAAAGGCTGGCGGGGTCCGACCGCGGCGTTGTGATGTACCGTGAGATGCTCAAACGTGAAATCGAAAAAGTTCAAAGAGGGTTGGAGCCAATGAACGTCTTTCGCGATCCGAACCATCCGATCATCGATACCAACATGGATCGTTCGCTAGAAGTGGGCAGAGCGGGATCCGTGCGCTATCATCTGCCGCCGGCCGGATAGAGAATAGTCGGGTCATAGTCGTTTAAATCGTTTCAAGCCGTTCGAATCGGTATCCGAGCTTTGCTCCGTCGACATGCTCGGGTAGCAACGGCGAACAGCAAACGCCATTCTGAGTGTTTCGGCCAAGCTCAGCGTAGGTACGCAAACCATTCCTGCGCTGCTTTAGATTACGAACAGGAGACCTTCGGCCATGTCTCAGGATGGCAGAATGTGAAACACGCGGAATGTGGAGATTATTGTGAAACGTTTATTGCGATTATTCGAGTGCGGCGCTGTGGTTTTCTGCCTGATTTTTCACTGCTGTGTTAGCAGCGCATTCGGCGCGCAAGCGAAGCCTGCTTGGCAACTGGAGTGGGAGAAGACCATCGAAGCCGCAAAAAAAGAAGGCCAAGTTGCCGTATACATCAGCGGTTATGAAGAGATTCTCCCCGAATTTCAGAAAGAGTTTCCGGACATCAAGGTGCAGCCGACGACGGGCCGAGGCTCTCAGGTGGGTCAGAAACTGCTTGCTGAACGGCGCGCGGAAAAATATCTGGCGGATGTGGTCAGCGCCGGCGGCGTGACGACTTATCAGCAACTTTTTCCAGCCAAGGTTTTCGACCCAATCAAGCCCGTATTGCTCCTGCCGGAGATCACCGACGCTTCGAAGTGGTATCAAGGCAAGCATCATTACTCCGATTCGGAGAATCAGTACATCCTCGACTATGTCGGCACGGCGACCTACGGCTCGATCAGTTACAACACCAAGCTCGTCAACGTGAAGGATTTTAAGTCCTATTGGGATCTGCTCGCGCCGAAGTGGAAAGGCAAGATTATATCGCGCGACGTTCGCGTGCCGGGCACAGGCTCTGGCAATGCGAGGCTATTTTATTATCTACCTGATGTCGGCCCGTCGTTCATCAAAAAACTTTACGGCGAAATGGAGACAACGCTGTTTCGCGATTATCGCCAAGGGACCGACTGGCTCGCCGTCGGCAAGGCGGCAATTTGCTTTTTCTGCGAAGCCGATGTTTCCAAGGCGCAGGGCCTGCCGGTAGATACCTTCGGGCCGGGCGTGTTCAAGGAAGGTGCCGGTTTAGTCACTCAATTCGGTACCCTTGGCTTGGTTAACCGCGCGCCCCATCCAAACGCCGGGAAAGTTTTTATCAACTGGCTGTTGTCGCGCAGGGGCCAAATGATGTTGCAAAAAATTATGCTGCCCACGGAAAATCCCGTGGACTCGCTGCGCATCGATATTCCCAAAGACGATGTCCCGGTGCTGCAGCGGCGCTTTGACAACGTAAAATATTTAGATACCAGCCGCCCGGAATGGCAGGATATGAAACCGATCCTGGACGTGATGAACGATGCGCTGAAGTCGGCGGGAAAAAATTAGGCCCAGTGTGAGGGTCGAGATTGTTCCTTCCCCGTCGAGGGAAAGGAATCGCAATGAGGCGCACAGCTATTCTGCGTTCAAGCGGTTTCTGATTGTTTCAATGAATTACTCCATAATATGGTTCATAACACTCTTGTTCTGCTATGGGTTTGAAACCTTAGTCTTCGCTGCTGCGCAAACCAAGCCGGTATGGCAGCAGGAATGGGAGAAGACGGTTGAGCTGGCGAAGAAGGAAGCACAACTGACAGTTTATATCAGCGGTTATGAGGCGGTGCTGCCGTTTTTCGAGAAGGAATTTCCCGAGATTAAAGTCACCGCGGTGACTGCGCGGGGAAATCAGCTCGGTCAGCGCTTATTGAGCGAGCGGCGGGCCGAGAAGTATTTGGCCGATGTGGTAAGCTCCGGAGCCAATCCCAATTATCAAGTTTTCTACCCGGCGAAAGCGCTCACCTCGATCAAAGGCGTGCTTATCTTGCCCGAAGTCGTCGATCAGACGAAATGGTACCTTAACAAGCATCAATACTCGGATCCGGAATCGCAATACGTTTTTAATTACGTCGGCTCCGCGACCTACGGCGCGGTCAATTACAACTCTAAACTGGTCGACATAAAAGAATTCAGGTCTTACTGGGACCTGCTGAATCCCAAGTGGAAGGGAAAAATCGAAGCTCGCGATATCCGGGAGGCTGGGCCCGGCGCAGGCAATACGCGATTCTTCTATTACCACTCAGACCTCGGTCCGCCGTTTATCCGCAAGCTTTTCGGCGAAATGGATACGACACTGTTTCGCGATTTTCGTCAGGGGCCGGATTGGCTGGCCACCGGAAAATTCTCCATCTGTTTTTTCTGTGATGTCGATGTGCTCAAGCAGCAGGGGTTGCCGGTCGATACTTTCGGGCCGCGCGTGTTCAAGGAAGGCGGCGGTCTCGTGCAGCAATTCGGGACGCTATCTTTTGTCGATCGCGCTCCTCATCCCAACGCGGCCAAGGTTTTTATCAATTGGCTTTTGTCGCGGCGCGGGCAAATCGCGCTGCAAAAAACCCAGGCGAACGCCGAAAGCCCGGCGGATTCGTTGCGGATCGATATTCCAAAAGATGACGTGCCGCTTCAGTCCCGCCGTCTTGACGGTATTAAATACCTCGACACGGGAAGGCCGGAGTGGATCGAAATGAAACCGATCCTCGATGTGGTCAATGAAGCGTTGAAGGCTGCTGGTAAGAATTAGCGCACTGCTGGGCGAGTTTCTTTTCTGTTCCTTCTCCCTTTGGCAGAAGGTTAGGATGAGGGCGATTGAACTTCCGGACCCTCACCCTTGCCCTCTCCACTTTGTCGGCGAGGGAAATTTAATGGCGGAGGTAAGCGTCAATGTCCACTACTTCATCACTAGTCTATAAGGATTTGCGAGGATATCTCGACGCGGTCGAACAGCTTGGCGAGTTGCGCGTGGTCAAAGGCGCGGATTGGGATCTGGAGGTCGGCGCGATCACCGAGGTGGCGGCGCGTGCGCTCAACCCAAAGGTATTGTTGTTCGATGACGTCAAAGGTTATCCAAGCGGGTTCCGGGTGCTTACGAATCCCGTTTGTTCGGCGACGACGACGGCGCTGGCCTTCGGCCTAGAGCCGAAACTCACCGGTCTAGAGATCATTCGTGCATGGAAAAAAAAGCTCGGCAGCCAAAAACCGCTGAAGCCGGTGGCAGTTTCCAATGGCCCGATTACGGAAAACCTCGACAGCGGCAACCAAGTTGATTTACTCAAATTCCCCACACCGCGTTGGCATGAGGCTGACGGCGGCCGGTACATTGGGACGGGATGTATGGTGATCATGCAGGATCCCGAAGAGAACTGGACCAACGTCGGTACCTATCGCGTTTGTGTTCACGACCACAATACCCTCGGTATCTGGATTTCGCCGGGCAAGCACGGACGTCTCATCCGGGAAAAATATTGGTCCCAGGGGAGGGCTTGTCCGGTCGTGATCAGTTTTGGCCAAGATCCGGTGTTGGCGAAAGTCGCGAGCTGGTACGAGCCTTGGGGGGTTTCCGAATTGGAAATCGCCGGATGGTTGTTCGGCGAACCGGTGAAATTCGTTCGCGGCGCGGAAACCGGTCTGCCAATACCCGCGAGTTCAGAGTTGGCAGTCGAAGGATACATCGTGTCGCCTAAAGAAGATAGCCGCGCCGAAGGACCGTTCGGCGAATGGACGGGTTATTACGCATCGGGCACTCGCAACGAGCCGGTGGTCAAAGTCAAAAATGTTTTTTACCGAACTAATCCGATTATTCTCGGCATGCCGCCAGGCATCTCGGGAAAATCAGTCGCGCTCAGCGCCGCAAACGTCTGGCTCGCGCTGGAAAAAGCCGGAGTCACAGACGTGCAGGGCGTGTGGGAATATCAGACGCGCTATATCACGGTAATTTCCATCAATCAGAAATACGGCGGTCACGCCAAGCGGGCTGCCATGGCGATGCTCGGCTCGACCTACGGTTATCATCGCCGTTTTGTCATCATCGTCGATGAAGATGTCGATCCGTCCAACATCGATGATGTTTTATGGGCCATGGCGACCCGCTGCGATCCAGCGACTGCCATCAATATTATCAATGAAGCGTGGAGCACGCCGCTCGATCCGCGCATCGCGCCGGACGCGCGAGCGGCGCGAAATTTCACCAATTCCGTCGCGATCATCAACGCCTGCCGGCCGTATCACTGGAAAGATCAGTATGCGAAAACTTGCTATTTCCCTGAGGAAACGCGGCGACAGACGCTGGAGAAGTGGAAGGACATTTTGAGACTGGAGTGATGGAGTAATCGAAGGGTGGAGTGCTGGGTGATGAAATATTACAAAAATCGATTATGCCTCGTGCTCGTGCTCATGCGCGTATTGATGATCGTCCAGCCAATATCGGTGTCTGCAGCTGTGCCGGAGTCTTGGAAAGCGGAATGGGAGCAGACGCTGAGTGCCGCCAAGAAAGAAGGCGAAATCACGTTCTATGGCAGCCAGGGATACGAAAAGGTTTTCGAAGTGTTTCAAAAGAGGTATCCCGAGATCAAGGTCAATGCCGTTACGAACATGCGCGGGAGCGAGCATGGCGCACGGGTAATGACCGAGCGCCGCGCCGGAAAGTATCTAGTAGATCTATTTATCAATGGCGTCGTCACGCCTATTCAAGTTTATCTCAAGGCGAATATTCTCGAACCGATTCGCCCGGCGCTGATTCTTCCCGAAGTCACTGACGAGTCGAAATGGTGGGAAGGCAAGCATCATTACGCCGATCCCGACGGGCAATATATCTTCGTATTTCAAGGCAACGTTCACGGTGGCGAGAACGCTTACAACACGAAGTCGGTCAATCCCAAGGAGATCCACTCTTATTGGGATTTTGTCGAGCCGAAATGGAAGGGTAAAATCGTTGCCTACGATGTAAGCCGGGTCAGTACCATCGCACATTCCTTGCGTTTTCTGTATAACCATCCGGACCTCGGGCCGGAATTCATCAGACGATTTTTCGGCGAAATGGAAATTACCTATTCACGCGATGAGCGGCAGATGATCGACTGGCTCGGCGCCGGGAAGTTCCAACTCGCCTTTTTTGTCACCGACATCGAAGACGCAGCGAAGCAGGGTTTGCCGGTCAAGTTTTTCGAGCCTGGCCAGTTCAAAGAGGGTGCGTTCGTCGGCCCGAGCCAAGGCGGCGTCAACCTCTTCAAGAACGCGCCGCATTCCAACGCAGCCAAAGTCGCCATCAACTGGCTCCTTTCACGAGAAGGACAAGATGCCTACCAGAAAATGTTCGCGCTACAGCACGATGTCAGGCAATCGATGCGCGAAGACATTTCCACGGACGTGATTCCGCTGACCTATCGACGGATCAAAGGCGTCAAATACATTTACTCCGGTCGACCGGAGTGGCTCGATATGGGGCCGGTGACCAAGCTCATTAAAGAAGCGCAGCAAAAGAACGCCAGCAAGTAGGGGAAGAAATGAAGCGTATCCAGATGCTGATCGGTGTAGCCTCATTACTTTTTATTTTTTTCAAAAGTAACGGGCTCGCGGCACAGTCCGAGGTTTGGAAAACAGACTGGGAGAAAACCATTCAAGCCGCCAAAAAGGAAGGGCAACTCACGCTTTATGGCAGTCCTGATTTCGAGGGATTGTTTGGCGAGTTTCACAAGAAATATCCAGAGATAAAAATCACTGGTGTGTTCAACCGCGGCGCCGACGTCGCGAAGCGCCTCATGGCGGAGCGACGCGGAGACAAATACCTCGCGGATCTTTATGTTAACGGCATGACCACGGGCTATAACGTATTTTACAAAGCCAAGGCGCTCGATCCGATCCCGCCGCAATTGATTCTCCCGGAGGTGACCGACACTTCCAAATGGTGGCGCGGTAAGCTCCATTACGTCGATCCGGAAAACCAGTACTTGCTCAATATCAATGGCGAGAATCGCATGGTGGTTGCTTACAATACGAAGCTCGTGAATCCTGCGGAGATCAAGTCGTATTGGGATCTGCTCAACCCGAAGTGGAAGGGGAAAATCGTTGCTTACGATCCGACGCTCGGCGGATCCGGCGACGCGATGCGGTTTTTTTATCATAACAAGAGCCTCGGCCCGGAGTTCATCCGGCGTATTCTTCTCGAAACCGATATCGTCATCAGCACGGACACTCGCCAGATGGGCGACTGGCTGGCCGGAGGGAAGTTTGCGCTGTCGATATTCGGACCGGTTTCGCGAATGGATTTGGATTTGATGCAGATGCAGGGACTGCCGGTGGATTGGTTCAAACCCGACCAGTTAAAAGAAGGCACGTACATCACCGGCGGGTCCGGAGGCGTTGCGTTGATCAACAGAGCGCCCCATCCGAACGCCGCGAAGGTCGGGCTTAACTGGCTTCTTTCACGGGAAGGGCAGATCGCTTACCAACGCTTGTTCACACAGGGCAATGACGGGCCGGATTCGCTGCGCATCGATATAGCAAAAGACAAAGTCCCACGCGGCAATCGCCGGCCAGACGGAGACGAGAACCGCTACCCGTTTGTCGATCGGGCTGAATGGATGGATCAGGCGCCGATCACGAAATTCGTGAAGGAAGTGTTGGAGCAAAGAAAAAAGTGATTTTGGATTTTCGATCCGAGGCGAAAAAGGCGAGAAGGAATTGCCATGCCTGATTCGCTTCCTCGGACAATCTAAATTGAAAATCGGCAATCTAAAATGGGCGCTGGCGGTGCTCACATTTCTCGCGACGCTCCCGGCGATTGCGCCGGCTGCGGATTTTCCCAAGTGGAAAGAGGATTGGAGCCGGGTCATTGAGGCGGCAAAACAGGAAGGACAGCTTTCGCTTTATGGAGGCCAGGAGATTACGCACCCGGATATTATCGCCGGATTCAACAAAGATTTTCCTTTTATCAAGGTGAGCTCGGCCAGCGGACGGGCGGCCGATATAATGACGCGCATTGTCGCGGAGCGGCGCGCTGATAGATATCTCGCCGATGTTACCGCCAGTGGCCCCAACGGGCCGCGCATGCTCTATCTCAACAAGATTCTCGACCCCATCGCGCCGACATTCATTCTTCCCGAGGTGAGCGACCCGAGCAGGTGGTACGGCGGGAGGCATTGGTATGCCGATCCGGAAAACAAATATATCTTCATGTTCGAAGGCACCATCGTGAGCACGGGACTTTCGGTCAATACCAAGCTTGTGAGCGCGGAGGAGATCAACTCCTATTGGGATTTGCTTCAGCCTAAATGGAGAGGAAAGCTTCTCGGTCAGGATCCGCGCGGCGCGGCTTTGTCGACACCGGTGTTAATTCTTTATCACCGCGCCGGCGTGGGAGCGCAGTTTCTGCGCCGGCTCTACACCGAAACCGATATCACCCTCTTCCGCGACCGCCGGCAGGGAACCAACTGGCTTGCGACCGGGAAATTTCCCGTTTGTCATTTATGCCGCGACATTGACAAGGCAGCGAAACAGGGATTGCCGGTTGAAGATATTTCACCGGACAAATTAAAGGAGGGTGGAACCATCGGCGGCGGTGGCAGCAGCGTATTGGCGTTAATCAATCGCGCGCCGCATCCCAATGCGGCCAGGCTGTTTATCAACTGGTATCTGTCGCGGCAAGGACAGGCGCTATGGCAGCAGGTGATGAACGTCAAGGAGGTGGAAGCATCGGATTCGATGCGCGTCGACATCGCGAAGGACGACGTGCTGCCCGATGGCAAGCGGACTCCTGGGCGGGAGTATCAGGTGATCGGTTTTCTCGATCCTGACCCGGTGCAGAAATTGTTGCAGGAGATTTTGAAGTAGAATTCTTACTCATCACGAAGTGGTTCATGATCTTACCCTCGGCCCCAAAGAATGAAAATCGAGATTTCCTTCAGACCATAACCTCAATTTTCCGAGCACTCCGTCACCCGGATGCTTTTAGCGGGAATCTAGGCGGAATTCGGACTGGACCCCCGACTAAAGCATTCGGGGGTGACGATTTGGGACTCGGAATTAAAAAGATTCAGCTGTTTTCGCGGCTAAATCCGATTCCCCCTCTGACGAAAGAAAAAACGGAACGAATCTACTCCATCGGTCACTATTAAGGAGAAATTTATGGCTGAGCAGACGATGATGGAAATACGCGGCTTCTATCGCTCGCATTCCCATCTCCCGATCTGGGAGGTGATGGAGAAAGCGGGGATTTGGCAGCAGAACGGGCTCAAAGTCAGCTTCGAATTTTGCGACAGCTCGGAAGCCGCAGAAAAGGCTCTGTTCGGAGGCGACGTCGATTTCGTCTCGGGTAATCACATTTCCCCTTATCTACTGGTGAAGCGCGGTAAGCCGATCGTTTGTCTCACTTCTCCTTCGAACACCACCAACGATCGGCTGGTGACGAATTTTCCGATCAACGATGTCACCGAGTTGCGCGGAAAAAAAATCGGCGACACGACTCTGGTGGATTCCATCGGCGGGTACCATCACCCGCGAGGCAATCATATGTTCTACGTGATGCGCGGTGGACTCAAACTGGATGACGTCGAATGGATCGAGCTCTCGGAGTCGAATGACGAATTCAAGGCGATGCAGCTGAATGTCCTCAAAGCTAAAAAAGTCGACGCCATTTTCGTGACCGGTCACACGGATAAATTTCAACAGGCCGGCATGCATGTCCTGGTTCTCGATCGTTTGCCGATGATCAACGGGCCAACGCTCACTTCGACCTTGACGACGTTACAGAATAAGCCCGGATTGGCGGAGCGACTGGTCAAAGCTCAGGTGATGGGCATCCATTTCGCGCGCAGCCGACGAGGTGAAACGGAGGCGATTCTGGATCGATTGCGCCAGCGGGTACCTGAATGCAAAAGCGTGCAATATCGTAGCGTCGCGAAGCTACTGCCCAAACCCTACCCGGAGCATGAAGCGGTCGCCAACGCTTATCGGCTTTGTTGCTTAAAGACGCCCGAAACCGAAGAGCAAAGCCCCATGGCTCTGTGGGATTTGCACTATTTGCGTCTGCTCGATCACTCCGGCTTCATCGATAAGCTTTACGCCTAAAGTATTTCGCGCTCTCAGAAGATTGCCATGGAACTCAGCGATTGCTATTAAGTGTCTCGACGGTCGCGGCCGACCCGCGACAATAGCGATGCGAGCATGAATATTCTGAAATTTATTGCCACGGCGATTTGTCTTGTCTGCGCGCTTTCTAACAGTTATGCGGGCCAGGCGGATTGGCAAAAGGACTGGGAGCAAACTCTAGCCGCGGCAAAGAAAGAGGGGCAGGTCAGTATCTACATCTACCGCTACGAAGGCTTGCTGCAAGATTTCAAAAAAGACTTCCCGGGGATTAACGTCGTGGCGGTGTCGGGACGCGGCAACGAGCTCACCAACCGAATTATCGCTGAGCGGCGCGCCGGAAAATACATCGTCGACGTTTACAGCGGCGGGACGAACAGTCTCTACAACACGCTATATAAGGGAAAAGCGCTCGATGCGTTTAAGCCGTTGCTGGTGTTGCCCGAAGTTACGGACGTATCCAAATGGTGGGGCAAGGAGCATCGCTACGCCGATCCAGAGGGAAAATACATCTTTTCGTACATCGGCAGCCCGAGCAATTCCCAACTGGCGTACAACCCCAAGCTGGTCAATCCCAAGGAGTTCAACTCTTACTGGGACGTCACCAACCCGAAATGGAAGGGCAAGATCGTCTCTCTCGACCCGCGCGATACCGGGCTGGGCGCGACCATGCAGTTCTTTTACTACAGTCTGGAAATCGGCCCGGAGTTTATGAAGAAATTCTTCGGCGGCATGGATATCACTTACGCAAAAAATTTTCGCCAGATGACCGACTGGTTGGCACAAGGAAAATTTGCCATTTGCATGGGATGTAAAGATTCGATGCGCGCCAAAAATCAAGGGCTGCCGGTGGAGGACTTCGACACTAACAAATGGAAGGAAGGATCGAGCTTTTCGGCAGGCGGCGGCTCGATGGCCTACATGAATCAGGCGCCGCACCCGAACGCGGCAAAGGTCTTCATCAACTGGTTTTTGTCACGCAAGGGGCAAATCGCTCTCCAGAAGCTCGGTGACGTCGATGATCCGGCTAACTCGCGGCGCATCGATATTCCGAAAGATGACATTCCGCCGGACAATAGAATGCAGCCCGGGATCAAGTATTTCGACGTGGTCAAACCGGAGTATGGCGACATGAAACCGATTTTCGATTTGGCCAAAGAAATCATGGCATCGGTGGAGAAGGGCAGATAACAGCGTTCAGGCTTCAAGATATTCGCCAAGAACCTGAACATTGAACTTTTGAACCGGCAACCGGAGAAAACTATGCTCACACGCGAAGAAAACGAAACGCTCACCCGAGTCGGACGCGGAACGCCGGGGGGCGAACTGCTGCGGCGTTACTGGATGCCGGTTGCATGTGCCGGTGAACTGACCGACGCGAAGCCGATTAAACCATTTCGTTTGTTGGGCGAAGATCTCGTGCTGTTTCGCGATC
>Ga0065712_10068199_pt1 | contig 13158 bp, 11 predicted proteins | sample MisRhiReplicate1_FD_59099 | JGI IMG/M metagenome (GOLD analysis project Ga0065712, IMG submission 59099) | Miscanthus rhizosphere microbial communities from Kellogg Biological Station, MSU, sample Rhizosphere Soil Replicate 1: eDNA_1 v3... | ecosystem: Host-associated > Plants > Roots >...
GCGCAGGTAGCGCACGCGACGGTCGATTTCGCGCAGCAGCTTCTTGTTGTACTGATAGTCTGCATTTTCGCTGCGGTCCCCCAGAGAGGCCGCCCAGGCGACCTTCTGGGTGATGTCGGGACGATGCTCGCGCCAGAGATAGTCGAGTTCTTTTTTAAGGGCATCATGCCCCTGCTTAGTGATGATCTTTGTACTCAAGACGTTCCTCCATAAACACAAACATCAACGCGACAGGGGTCATGGCATTATCGGCGCGCCACCTCGTGGCGGATGCAGCCGTCGTAATAAATCTGCCTGACGCTGTCGGGCTTGAGACGCGAGTCGCTGTCGTAAGTCTGCTCGGTAATGCCCAGCGCCATCGGACGCATCCACTGTTTGGTGAACTTGCGCGCCTGAAGCTTTTGCCGCGCACCATAGCGGGTGACACCTGAAAGCTTCGCCGCTTGCGCACCACTCGCAATGGTCGAACCCCAGCGACAGAGGTAACGTTCGCCTTCAGTAGCGTTTCGGGCCTGGGCAGACAATGCAACGCCCGACAGCGTCAGGCAAGCCAGAGCACAATAAACCAATCGCATGCAGACACCACACCTAATCCTTTGATAAGGCGGCGATTCTGCCTGTCGGGCGATGCGGTGGGGGCCAGCATAATGCCTTCTCAACCGAAGGTGATCAAACCCTGCCGGGCCACTCGGGTGAGGTCGCGAATCACCTGCTCGACCTGCTCTGCATCCGGTGACTGAATCACTGCCAGATCGAACTGATCATTGGCGAAATGGCTGAGCGGCTGGTGAGCGTCAACAAACTGGATGAGAAAGGCACAGGAGCCGCCACGGCGACGCGGCCAGCCGTCCAGGTAACGCAGCAGCGTCGGCTGATGGGAACCGGCGAGAAGGATTTTCGGATTCTTGCGCGTCAGCACAGTGCTGATCGGGGACAGACGAAGAAGCGGGCGCAGGTTGTTCATGGTTTTGTCTCTGCCTCAAAAGCTCCGCTGGGCAGCGGTGAGAGGCAACACCGAACCAACGTTTTAGCGGTATTTCGACAAGGTTCGAGCCTTGTCAGGCGCCCCGCAAGTAGTTGTTAAATCGGCGCTTGAGCACGCATCCTAGAGAAGCCCGCCCTTCATTGTCAATTACCTTGCCCTACAATCCTGCTGAAAAGCAAAAGGCCCACTTTCACGTGGGCCTTCAGTCTGGAAGCGACAGAGTTTATCGCGCGATGAGGCGGTCCAGTGACAGCTTGCCTGCGCCTTCGATCAACACAGCCAGCGCGCCACCCAGCAAGGCGAGCGCATATTCAAAACCATTGTTGGCCATGAAGAAGCCGTTGCCGATGTGCACGGTGAAAATCGCCACCAGCAGCAACACAGTCACCAATGCCGCAGCCGAGCGGGCCAGCAGGCCGACCAGCAGACCCAGACCACCGAAGAACTCGGCACCGCCGGACAGCAGCGCCATCAGATAACCGGGCGTCAGACCGAGGCTTTCCATGTACTGCGCGGTGCCTTCCAGACCATAGCCACCAAACGCGCCGAACAGTTTCTGGCTGCCGTGGGCGATGAAAGCGATACCGACAATGACACGCAGGATGGTCAGGCCATAACCGGCGCGGGTGGTGAGTACGGATTTGATCAGGCTGTTCATGCGGGTGAGTTCCATCGTTGATTAAGTGGGAGTGGCGCCATCATAATCAAAATGACTCATGTGAAAACGGCAATAAATGGCACATACCTATCGAATTGTTCGATTAACGCCTCACCGTTGACTTCCCTGAGCCTTCCTTTTCCAGCGCATCGCGCTGACGGTCGAAGGCCAGGTAGTACTTGTTGACGCTGTTGACGAAGGTCACGACGTTGGCACCGCCCTGCTCCATCGCGATGCGCTCGGTCTGAAAGAACCATTGATTGGGATTGAGCCCACGCTTGCGCGCCTCATCACGCATACTCTGAACCCGTTCCGGCCCCATGTTGTACGCGGCCATGGTGAACGCCATGCGCTCACGCTCGTTGACCCTGGGGCTGGAAAAATACTTGCGCTTGATCGACGCCATATAGCGTGATCCGGCGCGGATATTGTCATCGGCATTCTGGATATTCGAGACACCGACGCTTTTCGCCGCCGAGGGCGTGATCTGCAGCAGTCCCGTTGCGCCACCACTGCCTTTCGCAGAAGGGTCGAGCTTGGATTCCTTGAACGCCAGCGCAGCCAGATCGAGCCAGTCCATACCTTGCGCGTCAGCGTGGCGTTGCAGCATGGGACGCAACTGTTCCAGGCGCTGAATGTTGCCGCGCACCAACGGGTTGTCGACCCGGTACATGTTCTTGTAGGCCTTTTCAAAGGCCACATCCTGACGGCTGGACGGTTTGTAGTCTTTGAGGAAATCATTGACGCTGGCACGCAGCACGGTGGCGTTATCGCGTACGAACCAGCTCACATCGCCATGGGTTTTCAGGGAAAGCCCGCGATCCAGACGCAGTTTCGGCATGACTCCCGCCCAGCGCTCGGCAATCGGTTGCTCGACCATCGTCATCGGGTAGATGCCGGCCTGGACCATCTCCAGCACGTCTTCGACGGCGAGGCTGGGATCAACCCATTCGATTTTCACCGGCGGCAGCTTACGCAGTTCAAGTTGCCGATTGACCTGATGCAGGGCTTCATCTGCGGCGCTGCCGGTGGCCAGGCTGAGGGTCCTACCGGACAACTGCTCCACGCGCCGCAGGCTGCGATCACCGCGCAGGCCAACGAGCACCAGGGGCACATCATGAATGATCGGATTGCTGGCCTGAACGCCCTTGGCGTCGCTCACATCGAGCAGTTCGCCGGGAGCGATCAAATCACCTTCGCCGCGCTGCAGAGCGCTGAGCAGTTGGTTCTTGGCCTTGGGGATGACTTTGAAGGTGACCTTCTGCCCGTCGCGGGCATGGCTGTTGAGGTAGCGCTCGAACGCTTCCAGCCGATGATACTCGACGCCGATTTCCTGACCCTTCACATCGCCGGAACTGTTGCGGCTCTGATTGACCAGCACCCGAAGCACCTTGCTGCTGCGAATCGCGGCCAGATCGCGCACGGGCGGCGCGTGCGGTGCAGCGACCACAGGCCCGGCAGACGTGACCGGACGTGCAGACACTTCACCCGAGAAGGTCGTCAGAAGCGGCAGAAGACAGGCAATGGACACAAGCGCGGATCGGATCATTCATTCCCCAGTGGCATCGCCGTAACAGGAAAAAGGAACTCTGGAAGTCACGCAGCAGCATCAACATTGAAGAAAAGCATCGAGTCCTTGAGCTCAACCGTTTGAATAGCCAGCGTTTTCTTGTTTTTACCGAAGCTCTGATATGCTCGGCAGCCTTGCGCTGGAGGTAGCACCATGCAACTCATCGACATTGGCGTCAATCTGACTAACGCCAGCTTCGCTTCGCAGCGACAGGCGGTACTCGACCGTGCCTACGCTGCAGGCGTTGATCAACTGGTGGTGACAGGCACCAGCGTCGAAGGCAGCGAAGAAGCCTTGCAGCTGTGTCTGGAACTGGACGACAGTGCGCAGCGACTGTTCTGCACGGCAGGCATACACCCTCACTCGGCGAGCGATTGGACCGGCGACACCGAGAAACAGTTGCATGCCCTGCTCAAGGAAAACCGCGTGCGTGCCGTCGGTGAATGCGGGCTTGATTTCAATCGCGACTTCTCCCCTCGCCCGCAGCAGGAGAAAGTGCTGGAAGCGCACCTGGCCATGGCCGTGGAACTGCAACTGCCGGTGTTCCTGCACGAGCGCGACGCCAATCAGCGAATGCGGGAAATCCTGCGCGATTACCGTGACCGTTTACCTGCGGCGGTGGTGCATTGCTTCACTGGCGATCGGGCTGCGCTGTTCAGCTATCTGGACCAGGATCTGCACATCGGTATCACTGGCTGGATCTGCGACGAGCGCCGTGGCACCCATCTGCACCCGCTGGTGGGTAACATTCCCCGCGGCCGACTGATGCTGGAAAGCGACGCGCCTTATCTGCTGCCTCGCAGCCTGAGACCCAAACCGAAAAACGGTCGCAACGAACCCGCCTATCTGCCCGAAGTGCTGCGCGAAGTGGCGCTGCACCGAGGCGAGTCCCAAGAGGATCTGGCGCGTCACAGCACAGCGTGTGCCCGTGAGTTCTTTGGCTTGCCAGTTGTGGAACAGGCCGCCGATGAAAATCCGCAGTTTTCTTGATCCGCGTCAAAGGTCGCTTTGATGACCGGAATACAGTGATGGCACCTTGCTGCTATCTCTACCGATCATCGAAGAAGACCCCTCATGCGCTCATGGCTTGGCAACCTGTCACTCAAGTACAAATTCTGGGCGGTAAACGCGGTCGCGTTCATCACCACCCTGCTGCTGGTGCTGTATGCCGTGCATCTGGAGCAGCAGTCGCGTGAGGAATCGGCGCACAACGCTGCCCAACTGATTGCCCAATGGCCCGCTACCCACCCGCTGCCTGCCAGCGGAGCAGCGCTCATCCATGCGCCGACCTTTACCGATGTACTTGAACAGCATTTTGCTCACTACGCCGTGGCCGTGTTTGTCTTGATGATTATGATGCTCGGCGCTTCGCAGTTGTTGATCCGCTTTCTGCTCAGCCAGCTCAACACGCTGAAAGACGTCATGCTGCATGTCGAACAGAGCGGTGACCTTTCGGCGCGCGTACCCAACCGCAGTGACGACGAAGTCGGGCAGATGGCCAAGGCGTTCAATGCGTTGCAGGCCGGGTATCAGCGTGTGGTTGCCACAGTGTCGCAGACCGCTATCCGGCTCGACCAGGGTGCCGCGCACCTGGCGTCCGGCATGACCGAGGTGCGTCACGGCATGCTGGGCCAGCAGAGCGAAACCGATCAGGTTGCCACGGCCATCAACGAGATGACCGCCACCGTGCACCACATCGCTCAGCACGCCACCACCACGCGTGATCAGTCACAGACCGCCGATGCGTTGGCAGGCAGCGGCAAGGCGGTGGTGGACCGGGTCCAGAAGTCCATTGCCGGACTGTCCAGCGGCGTGCAGCAGACCGCCGAAATGATCCAGCGCATGGCCGCCGACAGCCAGAAGATCAATGGCGTGGTCAACGTGATCCATAGTATTGCCGAGCAGACCAACCTGCTGGCGCTCAACGCGGCTATCGAGGCGGCGCGCGCCGGTGAAATGGGACGGGGCTTTGCCGTGGTGGCTGACGAAGTCCGCAACCTTGCCAAGCGTGTTCAGACTTCGACCGACGAAATCACCACCATGGTGTCCGCCTTGCAGAGCGGTACACGTGACGCCGTGGATTTCATGCAGGACAGTTCGTACAAAGCCGATGAATGCGTGCAGCAGGCTCGTGAAGCGGGTGAAGCGTTGGCAGCAATTGCAGGTGCCGTGGCGCAGATGCGTGAAAGCAATACGCAGATCGCGGTAGCCGCCCAACAACAGAGTGAGGTTGCGCAGGAGATGAACCGGGCGGTGGTGAGCATTCGCGATGTGACAGAACGCACCGTGACCCAGACCGTGGACTCGGCCACTACCAGCGGCGAACTCGCAATACTGGCGGGCGAACTGAACACCGCCATCGGCCAACTCAAGCTGTAAGCGGTTGTCTGTAAACGCTATCACGCCGATAGTCAGCCTTGACTCGCGGCCGGCCAGGGTCGGGCCTATTCTTGATGCATTGAACCACGCGTTGAATGCATTGAAGAGGACAGCAGTATGGGCAAGCGACTTCCCAATTTACACACATGGCAGTGGCGCGGTTACGCAGACAATCATCGGCATCCGGCGAATCTGGTGTTGCACTTGATCGCCGTCCCCCTGTTCATCCTGGCAGCGCTGTTGATCATTGACGGGCTGTTTTCACTCAGCGTCTCGTCGATTGCCATCGGCATCATCGGACTGGTTGCGGCGCGGGTATTCCAGCGCCGCAACGAGCCGAGCTGACGAGATCATCATCACGCCCAGCGATGGCTACCTTCAAACCATCAAGGGAACACCATCTGCAGACTGACGTCCGCACGAGTGTCCAGAAGCTTGGCAAACACCTGCTTTATGCCACTGTTGTAGTAGTAGGCGTCGACTGCTGACTGTTGCAACGCCTCCGGTGTGCCTACATCGTTTAACGCAGTGCCATCACACAGCACAGCGTTCGGTGCCTCAGCTCCAAGGAGAGTGACGTAGTAGAACGGCTCGGCAGGCGTATAGTTGTCGTAGAGGCGCTGTATACGAATGCTCTGACCCGACTCGATCCCGGTATGGCTGATTTCAGTCAGCCGGTAGCTTTTGCCGGTCGCGTATTCGCTCGTATAGCCGTCATCCAGGTACAGGCTGTAAGTCGAGTCCTGACCCGGATAGATATTGAACGTGAGCGGGTTGATAGCAAGCTGACCTACCCATTGTTCCAGTTCGCGCATCGGTAAAATCGCGCCAGCCCTTATGTAGACGGGGACCCGGTCCAGGTCGGCGTAATAGCCCCTCACCAGAGCCCCGCCTTCAACAGGCGCACCCAAGGCATCTTCATCATCCACAAACGCATACCATTGCGAGCCATTGGGCAAATAAATGTCCCGGCTGGGCGTAGTGGGTGGATTGGCCGTGGCATGCGCTGTCACAATCGGCGCAACCAGAATATCCCGCCCTACAAAAAACTGATCATCCAGATGTTGATAGACGCTCGGATCCTGAGGGTCGTTGAGAAACAATGCCCGGGCAACCGGCATGCCCGTTTGCGTCGACACGTACAGCGCATCGTAGTAAATCTGCAGCATCCGATAGCGCAGCTCAATGTACTTTCGGCAGTTGCTGGTCACAGGCTCGGCGTAATTGAACGGTTCCTGAAACTGCTTGACGTAGCCGTCGTAATGATTGCGATACCACGGCAGAAAGGAGCCGAGTTGCATCCAGCGGGTGAACAACTCGTAGTTGGTCACCATGCTCTGTCCAACGCTGCCTTCGCCAGGTCCAAAACCGCCTATGTCGCAACCTGAAAGGGGTATGCCCGACAGCCCGAGATTCAATACCTGCGGCAGGTTGATCCGCAGAAAATCCCAGCTCGAAGCAGAATCGCCGGTCCACAGTGCCGAGTAGCGTTGCAATCCAGCATAGCCGCCGCGGGCGATGATGAAGTTGCGTTGCTGCGGACGCAGTTTATCGAGACCGTCGTGAGTTGCTGAGCTGAGCAGCAGGGCAAACGCATTGTGAACCTGAGCGTGCGGCACGGACTCGCCGAAACTTGTTACCAGAAGGTCGAGCGGCGCCGTTTTCCAGGGCGACAGTACCAGGGTTTCGCCTTCAGGCGGTTTTTCCCCATAGGGCGAATTCTCGCTGGGGGTGTCGTTGGCAGCCCGCTGCATCTGCTGCGTATCGTAGTAAGAGTAAATGGCCGGGTCTGTCATGTCCTGCCAGATCATTTCCAGACCGGCAGACAACAAATACTGATACTGCTGCCCCCACCAGGCTCGTACGTCCGGTCGACCGAGGTCGGGGTAGTAGCCTCCTGCGCCCAACTGAGTGCTGCCGGATCCATCAGGTTTCAGCGGAGGATACGGATAGGGGTTACTGCCATAGTTGACCCCATAGTTTTCCTCGCCGACAAACAGTGAACTGTCAGGGATGCCAACACGGCTATTGGTCAGAAAATAGCCTTTGGTGACTCCCTCATCCCGCGTGGGATAGGGCGTTTGATTACCCTCCTCGTCCTGAGGGTTGCTGGTGATCATGGCGGTGATATTGGTGCTGCACTTGAATCCCTGATTCTTGAGGCTTGCGAACATTGCACCAAGGTCATCAAATTTGGTGTCGCTGCTGGTGAATGTCCGATAGTTGTTCTGCAGGTCAATGTCTATGTGCAGCCCGTCGATGGGAATATTGGCGTTGCGGTACGCCGTGGCGGCGGCGGTCAGTTTCTGCTGGTCGTAATAGCCATAGCAGCCCTGGTGGTAACCCAGCACATATTTGGGCACGAACGTCGGCCGCCCGGTCAGTTGAGTGTATTGATCAATCACCTCGGAGGTCTGACTGCCCAGCATGAAGTAATAATCCAGCTCGCCGTACAGCGCGCCAAAATAATACATGCCGTCCATGTCAGAGTAGTCGTTGGCACCCAGGTTGAAATAGGACTGGGATGGATTGTCGAAAAACAGTCCATAACTGTACATCGGTCCGGCATTTTCACCCTCTGGTTCAGGATTGTTTTCAATCAACAACGGCACCGAACAGTAAAGTGCTTCGCTTGGGTTGAGCGGTCCGGACTGCTCGCCATCAGGTAGCGGACCTGATGCGTACTCGAAGTTATCGAAGTTGAACTGCGTCAGCGTAAAGCCGTTTTTTGCCAGCTGCGCACCCGCTTTTTCGCCGAAGCCAAAGTAGTAGGCATTCGCAGGGGTTTTCTTGAAATTGGCAATGACTTCCTGACCGGGTAGATAGACCAGGTTGTAATTCCGGTTGTCATCAGTCGTGTCACTGTGAATCAATTGCAGACCGGTCCCCTGATTACGGAATACCTGCAGCGCGTAAGGTTTCAGGCTGATTCGAACCTGCATCGAGCCGGTGTCCACAAGCAGAATATCCGGCGTGTCCTGCAAAACATTAAGGGTCACCGCCCCCAGCTCACGGTTGACCACCGCATACGAGTTATCAGTGTCATAGGTTGCATTGGCGGCGGGATTGAAGCGCACCCGAAAACAGCTCGCCGACAGGAACGACACCATCAGGCTGACCTGATTCTCCTGCGCCTGGAGCAGGAAAGCGTTACCTGAACGAGTGACTTCACTGACGTTACCGAACGGCGTCCAGTGCCCGAGGTTGGGCGTGAACTCGTTGGTCTTCACGAACTGGTAGGAACCGGCAGGGTCGGTCTTGAGAAAATCCCTGGCGCCATTTGCAGTCAGATAAGCATTTTGGGCGGGTGTCCGACTCATGATAAATCTCCTTGAATCTTGCAGGACGCAGTGCTTACGCACACGGCACGGCCGGCGCTCTGCTAGCCGCCTGCGGAATGCTGTATCAAGCCCCTGTCAGGGAGCCGGCTGGGTCTGGATGTCGGAGGTCGAGTAAGGCTGGAACTCGGCCCGCTTCTGAAAAAGCCAGCTGAAGTCAGATGTCGTCGGCCCACTGAAAACCGCTGTTTTGGTGCCATTTGGGCTGGTGGTGAAGGAGTTGGCGATGCCTGCCGAGTAATGGCACCCCATGCAACTTTCCGTGGCGAAAAGCCGTTCCTTAGGTCCTGCGGGCGAGCCCTGTTCCTGAGTGCTGACCTTCTGATTACCGCCCTGAAAATAGGTTTCCATGACAGAGTTGGTCAAAAAGACTGGCGTCGGCTTGCCACCTGACTTGTTCTCGACACTGCCAGGCAGGGTGTCAGGTCCTGGTGTCGTGGGCGGTGCGCTCGGGTCCGTTGGCCACTGGGTGTTTATCAGCTCGTAATATTGCCAGACTGACTTGATCTCTCGCAGCTTGCTCTGCACCTGCTCGTTGAGCTGGCGGGTAGCATCGGGAATCGGAACGGCGCGAGCAATCTGAGTCCGTTTCTTGCCAGTTGCCGCGTCCTGAGCCGGAGGGTAAATGTTGACTAGACAGGTTTCACAATCGGCATTGTTGAACGAGGCGCGCAGTGACTGTTCCTTGCCACCGACCGTGACGGTATCCAGCGAGTTGACCTGAAGGTTGTCGACGTGCTCGAACGTGGACCACACCCACTGCGGGCTTGAACCGGTCTTGTGGCTAATATGCATGCCGACCAGTCCCACAGTCACTTTGCGCCAGCTTTTATCGGCGTCGAGCACAACAGCCTGACTCGTAAAATACCGTTGCGCACTGTCACCGGCCGCGGCATCAAGAATTTTCCAGGCCAGCTTCAGCTCGATGGCTCCCACCTGTTTGGCATCATTGAAAATGCCTGCAGGCAGGTTTATCGCATTGTGGTTGCTGGCAAAGGCAATCTGTCCGTCAAGGCTGTAGAGTTTGTTCTGCACGATGTACTGAGTTTCTGCGTCGTTGAGCAGAATCTCATAGAAGACGACGTTTCCGTTCTGGTCCCAGATAGGGTGAGAAAAGGCTTGCTGGGTGTCGTCCAGCGACGTCAGTTTCTGGGTTGCGCTGACAGTCGACAGCACACGTGTCGACCGGTCGGTGGTTGACAGCGATCCAAGCGCCACACCGTGACGCCAAGTGACAGCCTGCCGGGACGGTTTGACTGTCAGCAACTCACCGGGCGCGGGTGGCTGCCCCCCTTCGCGAAACACCTCCGAAGACTCGTGCCAGCGAAGCCAGGCAGGCGGACCGAACGCAGTGTCGGTAATTCCGGGCGCAGACTTGCCTTGTTCGCCCGTCGGCCAGTTCATGGCTAGAAACTGTTGCCAGGAAAAAACATCGAACGCTCGTTGCGCCTGTGCCACCTTGCTCTCTTTCATCAGTGTGCCGATTTGCCCAGAATCGACATCCGACGGGATGACCGGGCTGAAAGCAAACAGCTGATGGGGTGGCGATGCGGGGGCGTCCTGCGCCGATGCCTGGGTGACAAGCAGCGAAAACAACACGCCGCATAGAATGCCACACCCAGTGTTGCGCAAGATCGGGCTGGCTGGGGGTCGCGGGTCGGGTTGCCGCGTAATGAAACTACCGGGAACACGATCTCTGTACATATCCATATGTAATGCCCTATGACTGGCGTACGCAGAAAAGCGGAATGCCAAGAGGCTCCTCGCGAGCAATCCCGCTCAGGCGTCAGGGCACACAGTTGTCTTTGCCGACATGGCAGGACATGACACTGATGCCCGGAAATCAGAGACTCGAACGCTGGGTGGAAACATCGGCGTGGCTATGTGCCATAGGCACGCAACTGGGTATAGCAGCCTGTTGCAAGTTGTCAAACGTTCACGTTCGAGGAGCACGTCAGTGGCTTCTAACCAAACACCGTCACCGTCTGACGGCTAATCGCGATCAACTCACCCTCAGGCGTCCACATCGCTGCAGCGGTATGCCCGTAGCCGTCACGCGCATGCTCGATGACTGCGCGGTAGCTGCACCACTGCAAGGTGTCGAGCACCGGTTGTGGCTGCACGAACTCGATGGTCCAGGTCAGCGAACTGCCCGGCGCAGGTCTGTTCAGGTGTGGCAGCACCGCAGGCGGCCAGGTATCGACCAGCGCCAGAATATGCGCTTCGGTCATCGGCTCCGATTGCGAGGTGTCCCTGAAGCGTGCGTAGCCGCCAACAGCAGGTGATGGTGTGTTGCTGAATGGCAGACCACCCAGCGCCCAGCGAATCTCCATGAAGCGCAGGTACTCCGGCATGATGCCGCTGACGAAGGGCAGCTCGGGGCATGCGTCGACCGGTTTGAGGTCGGGCGCAGCGTCTGCCTTGACCGAGATCATCGACTCCCGTGAAGCACCGAAACTGCCTTGCATCAACGTCATGACCTGCCCGTTCTGCACAGCGCGACCGAGGACTTGGCTCACCGCCTTGCCATGCCGCAGGATTTCGACTTCGAACGAGACCGGCACGCCAGGCTCTGCAGGACCGACAAAGGTGATGGCCAGTGAACGCACAGGTCGCCCTTCCGGCACCTGGGCGCGCATGGCCTCGTAGTTCAACGCCGCCATGAGCCCACCGAAGCAGGCCCGGCCCTGGGACCATTCGGCAGGAATGGTGACGGAACCGGGGTTGTCATGTACTGCGGCGATCAATTCGGAGAAGGTCATGGGCGTCCCTGCGGGGTTCGATGTGAGTAGGGATGATGGTACTCATCCCCTTCCTCACTGACATGCCCCATATCGGCCATTATCGCGGCCTGAATGACCTGTTTACCGTAGGAAAAGACTTCATAAAGCCAGCGTTCAGAAACAGGCCTTCGCCAGACGCTTCAGCGATGCCTCGGCCTTGCGCTCGGCCCGCACGATCCCGATCTGCCAACCGGCAATGCACGGTGCCAGATCAGGTTGTTCGCCGGCCTGCGCGAGCCATTGCAGATGGTCATGCCAGTCACCCAGTTCGCTCTGTGCCGACTTGAGACGCGCCTGCATGTTCTTGGGTTGATGGCTCAGCTCCGGGTACGCCTCGGCGGCGTAACGCACACGCTTGATCAACAGGCGCAGGTCGTGGCGATCATGATCCGGCTCGGCAATCGCGGTGCGCAGTTTGCGCCACTGTTTGTCCATGCGTTTCTCGATGGTCTTGCGCAGACCGCGTAACAGGCCCTGGCGTTGCTGCATGCGCAGCATCGTCGGAAACTGGTCGATCAAGGTCAGCAGCCGGGTCAGCTCGCTGGACTTCGCCACACGCGGGCAGGCGCTGCTCAGATGATCGTGACGTTTGCGGGCGGCGTCGCTGAGGCCCTGCTTGTCGAGGAATGCAGCCAAGACCTGCATGTCACGCAACGGCGTGGTCAACTGGCCCACTGCCTTGGCGGCTTCTTCCAGCTGCGTAACCCCGGAAAACTCGCGCAGCGGCCTCAGCACACTGCGCAGACGGCGCACGGTGGTGCGCAGATCATGCAGCGCTTCACTGTCGGTCGAGACGGCCAGGCGTGCCTGACAGGCAAGCAGTTTGACGTCCAGCGCCAGGACTTCAGCGACCAGATGATCCACCATTGAAGACATGCAATTCCCCCTTAAAAATTCAAGAATGACTGTTTCGGGACGACGAGAATCGCCATGGCAAACGACGACGCAACACTCTGAGACGGCTTCGCAAATGGCTTGCGGAACCCGAATGTCCGGCATAGCGCTGCGCCTGGAACTCGTCGATAAAGGCGCCGATGGCTTCGGCGTGCTGCGGCAGGAACAGCGCCGCACGCGCACCGAACGCCTCGGCACCTTCGCCCGGCATACGACGCAGACCGTGGCGAGCCAGCAAGCGTTCAAAGGCATTGAACAATCGCAGCTGTGAATCGCTCTCCCGCTGCCAGGGTTTGAACAGCCACAACGCGACCAGCCCCAGAGAAAGCACGATCCCTGCGACGAACACCGGTGCCTGGAAACCCGAGAACCAGCGGTTCAGTACCTGCAACTGCTGCTGACCCTGATAACCCAGCACCCAGCGTTGCCAGCCGTAATTGAGGTTGTCCCAGCTCAGGCGCATGGCGTTGATCCAGGGGACGTGTCGATAGCGCAGTGCAGACATGGGCGAGTCCTGAAGAAAGTCCTCATCGGCGGCCAGCGCCTGTTCC
>Ga0065712_10068201_pt1 | contig 13149 bp, 15 predicted proteins | sample MisRhiReplicate1_FD_59099 | JGI IMG/M metagenome (GOLD analysis project Ga0065712, IMG submission 59099) | Miscanthus rhizosphere microbial communities from Kellogg Biological Station, MSU, sample Rhizosphere Soil Replicate 1: eDNA_1 v3... | ecosystem: Host-associated > Plants > Roots >...
TGAAGTTGGATATGTGCAGCGTGAGATCCAGGAGGCGGCGTATCGTTATCAGAAGGCTGTCGAAGCACAGGAACAGGTGGTGGTTGGTGTAAACAGATTCCAGCTTGAAGAAGAGCCGCCGGTGAACGTGCTGCGGATCGATCCGGCGCTGGAAGAGGCGCAGGTCGAGCGCGTGCGAGCACTGCGTGAGCGACGCGATGCGCGGGTTGTGACCACCGCCCTCGACAAACTCAAGCAAGCGGCGACGACTGATGAAAACCTGCTGCCACGTATACTCGAATGTGTCGAGGCGTATGCGACTGTTGGCGAGATCAGCAATGCGCTGCGAGATATCTGGGGCGAGTACCGGGAGACGTCGACCATTTAGAGACAGGATGAAACGAATTCTTTTATTAGTGCTCGTGAGCGCCGCCGTGATCCAGGCGCAGGAAAGCGGTTTTGGACCAGGGACTTCGTGGCGCCGGTACAAGGTTAAAGATGAAGAATTTTCTGTGACTTTGCCCACGGTCCCCGCGGTGGCGACCACTAAGGCTGCTCGGAAGAGTGACGGCAAGAGTCGCCTCGAAAGGCGACTGAAAACAGCCTACGACGGCGTCGAGTACACTATTGAATCTTTTGAGAACTCTAAACCAACGCAGTCGCTCGATCAGTTTATTGACGAACTGGTCCTGCCTGGCGAATACGATCCTCCCAACAAACGAAGCCTGACCGTCGATGGTTTTAACGGAGTCCAATATTCCACTGGAAATAAAACCACCTCCCTGATAGTGCAATTTTTCGCAACAGAGAAACACTTGTACCGCTTCATGGTCAGCGGGGAAGGGATATTACGACCTGAAGTGAAGCAGTTCTTTTTATCGATCAAGCTGGGCAAGAAGCCGGAGGGTATTGAGATTTTCGACGGGCCAGGAATTCCGATAGAAACACCTTCCACTGGTGAGATGATATATAAAGGAAGAGACGTTGACGTAAAGGCGCGCTTGTTGAAATTTCCTCAACCCAGGTATACAGCAGATGCTCGGAAGAATGAGATCAGCGGGATCGTGGTCCTTAAAGCCGTATTCGCAAGTAATGGAGAGGTGCAAAATATTCGTGTTATTTCAGGCCTGCCGTATGGATTGACTGAGCAGGCCATCATTGCTGCCCGGCAGATCAAATTCACTCCAGCCATGAAGGCCGGAAAGCCGGTCTCGATGTGGATGCAACTGGAATACAACTTTAACCTCTAGCGTTATGAAAAGAATTCTGTTTTTGAGTTGTACGCTATTACTTGTTACTGTCGACGTGCTCGCCCAGCCTGGGCCGTGGAAGCGTTACACCATCAGGCGCGAAGAGTTTTCGGTGATGCTGCCCGCCCTTCCGGCTATGTCCACCAAAAAAGCGATGGTGATGCGGCTCGCGAAGGAAAGGGTACAACATACGCTCGGCGCCTATGCTGACGGTCTCGCCTTTACAGTCCTGTGTGTGGATAACTCGAGTCCACGTGAGTCGCTCGAAGATTATCTGGAAAAAGAGATTTTCACCCACGCGGGTTGGGAACGCACCAGTGAACAGGATCTGACAGTCAACGGCTTCAAAGGCAAACAGTACAATTTGCCCAACCCGGTTCCGGGAACGATGCAGGCCTTCGCGACTCGTAACCACATCTGTCGCTTTCACGCGTTTGGCGCGACGGCGGACGATGCCCGGATCAAGCAGTTCTTTTCCTCCATCACCCTCGGTGATAAGAACGACGGTATCGAAGTCAAAGACGGGAATGGCGTTCCACCCAAAGCCGCAACTCAGGACAACGCGAATGCATTCACGGTAAAGGAAGTCGACCGGAAACCCTTCGTCGCCTTTCGACCAGAACCGAATTACACGGAAGAGGCGCGCCAAAACGGTCTTACCGGCTCTGTGATTTTGAAAGCAGTCTTAACCGCTGATGGCGCTGTCACCAATATCAAGGTAGCCTCCGGCCTGCCTTACGGCCTCGAGCAGAATGCGATCGATGCCGCGAAAAGGTTAAGGTTTATCCCAGCCATGAAAGACGGCAAGTTTGTGTCGACGTGGATGCAACTCGAGTTCTATTTCAATCTCTACTGACGACTGATGGCCCACCTGCTCGAAGTTCGAAATCTCCAGACACACTTTCCCACACGCACGGGGCTCGTGCGTGCGGTCGATGGGGTTAGCTTTCACCTCGATCGAGGCGAGCTGCTGGGGCTCGTTGGTGAGTCGGGCTGTGGGAAGTCGATGACTGCGCTTTCCGTCATGCGCCTCATCGCGCCGCCCGGAAAGATCGTCAACGGGGAGATACTTTTCGACGGCAAAGATCTACTCAAAATTTCCGACTCCCAAATGCGCGAGATGCGCGGCGACGACATCGCCATGATCTTTCAGGATCCGATGACGTCGCTCAATCCTGTCTTCACTGTCGGCGAACAGATTGCCGAAGCGTTGCGACTGCACCGCAAGCTCTCGCGCAAACAAGCGCGACAGGCGACCGTCGAGGCGATGCGCGAGGTCGCGATTCCCGATCCCGCTCGACGCGTGGACGATTATCCACATCAACTCTCCGGCGGCATGCGACAACGCGTGATGATCGCGATGGCTCTGGCCTGCAATCCGAAACTTCTAATTGCCGACGAGCCGACCACCGCGCTCGACGTCACGATCCAGGCGCAGATCCTCGAGCTGCTCGACGATTTACGAAAGCAGCGCGAGCTGGCTGTGCTTTTGATCACTCACGATCTCGGTGTTGTTGCTGAAGTTGCCGATCGAGTCGCAGTAATGTACACGGGAAGAATCGTGGAAGAGTCGCCGGTCGAGGAGTTGTTTGCACGGCCCAAGCATCCATACACGGAAGGCTTGCTGCGTTCGGTTCCAAAGCTCACCGGCACGCAGGTGATACAGAAAGAGCGGCTCGAGACGATCGAAGGCGTCGTGCCGCGACCGACCGATCTGCCGCCTGGTTGTCACTTCGCGCCGCGCTGCCCACATCGTATGCCTCGTTGCACGGCGGAAGAGATTCCGTTGTATCAACTCGACGGCAATGTCGAAGTGCGTTGCGTGCTTTACGATCTTGCTGCCGCCGTCGCAGCCGACCACAAAGAGGTTCATGAGCGAAACACTCGTCAGCGTTAGTGGTCTCGTCAAACATTTTCCGGTTGAAGGCTCGACTGACGTCGTGCGCGCAGTCGATGGCGTGTCGTTTGAGATCTTTGCTGGAGAAACGCTGGGACTCGTTGGCGAATCGGGTTGTGGCAAGTCGACAGTCGGACGTTGCCTGCTGCGCTTGATCGAGCCGACTGCCGGTCACGTCTACTTCGAAGGCCGAGACGTTCTCGCGCTCAACAAGAAAGAGCTGCGTGAGATCCGGCGCGAGATGCAGATCATCTTTCAGGATCCGTACGCGTCGCTGAATCCGCGCATGAAGATTGGCGACATCGTCGGCGAGCCACTCGTGATTCACAATCAGGGCACGAAGAGTGAACGGCGCGATCGTGTGGCCGCGCTGCTGCGAAGAGTCGGGCTCGATCCTGATTACATGAATCGCTACGCGCACGAGTTCTCAGGCGGGCAGCGACAGCGCATCGGCGTCGCGCGATCGCTGGCGTTGAATCCGAAGCTGATTGTTGCTGACGAGCCGGTGTCGGCGCTGGACGTTTCGGTGCAGGCGCAGGTTGTGAACCTGCTGCAGGAGTTGCAGGAAGAATTTAACCTGACTTACCTGTTCATCTCGCACGGGCTGGCGGTGGTCGAGCATATCTCGACGCGCGTGGCGGTGATGTATCTGGGGCGCATTGTTGAGATAGCTGATGCGGGCGAGCTGTATGCGCAGCCGCTGCACCCGTACACGCAGGCGCTGCTATCTGCGATCCCGATTCCGGATCCTACGCAGAAGCGAAAGCGCATCGTGTTGGAAGGTGATGTGCCGACGCCGATCAACCCGCCGTCAGGTTGTCGCTTTCGGACGCGTTGTCCGATCGCGATTGACGACTGTGCGCGGATCGATCCGGAGTTGCGTGAGGTGTCGCCCGGGCATCAGGTCGCGTGTATACGTGTCCCTGGCTGGGAGCAAGCGCCAAGATCGGCGTAATCTTTGGATGAAACATTCGTTGTCTTTGTCCCGTATCTAGGCTTCTTTCTCACCTGTTTCTTAGGAGGAAACTAATGAGCGATCCGAACACGCCTGCGACTGGCGCGGAAATGTCAACGGCGGAAACCCTGACCGGCATCTTCTTCGAGCCGTCAAGAACGTTTGAGGCCCTGCGCGCAAGGCCTCGCTTTCTCGTAGCTGGTCTTATCGTGTTTATCCTGACGTGCCTGGTAACTGCGGCCTTATACGCGCGAGTTGATATGGCCCAGTTCATACGCGACAGGATTGAGCAATCACCGCGCGCAGCCCAAGTCAGCGAAGAGCAGAAGGAAACGCAAGTCAGGGTGGGAAAAATCATCGGCATGGTGTTTATCCCGTTGGCGGTGCCGGTGATGATTGCGGGCGGCGCGGCGCTGTACCTCCTGGGTGTGATGGCTATGGGCGGATCGATTACTTACAAAAAGGCGCTCGCAGTATGGTGTTATTCGTGGTTACCGCAGTCGGTTTTAGGAGCGTTAATAGCGCTTTTGGTGTTGTTCCTGAAATCGCCCGATTCCATCGTCCCGGAGAATTTGGTAGCGACGAATCCCGCCGCGCTGATGAGCACCGAGTCGTCGAAAGTATTGATTGCCTTGCTGAGACAATTTGATCTGCTCAGGTTTTTCGGAATGTTTCTGGCAGCCTTAGGGCTAAGAAAAGTCGCAAAGATTTCATCGGGCCAGGCATGGGCAGTGGTCCTGGGTCTGTGGCTCCTTGGACTCTTACTCGCCGTTGGCTCCGCTGCTATTTTTGGTGGCTAAAAAGCACAAAAGAAGTTTAGCCACAAAAGGCACAAAAAGCACAGAAGAGAAGAAATGAAGAAGGAACTTTGCCCGAAAAGTGCCGCACGAAGCCGACTTTTCGTACAACCTCAATTTCTGTCCGAAAAGTCTAACAGACCATGCCGCGCCTCACGAAGCCGATTAGTGATAGGCTTGGCGGCATGTCTCGTTTGCTCGGACACTCCCTCAAACATTTCCTTAAAGTCTTTTCAACAGAGTACGGTTACGCTAGGAGGTTGCGTGTGTTAGTCGCGCTCCTATCGCTTATGTCAACCCTTCTTACTTTCGCTTCTCTGTTGGTCACAATAAGAATACCTGTCGCTTTGGCTTGGCTGCCGTATGTTTTGTGGGGCGCTGTAGCGGTCTGCTTACTGCTTCTGTTGATGCTTGGCTTTGTTGCGAACTACACTTACCACACTCGGATCGTTGGCGAACTGAATCAGCAAATCGGCTCCCTGCAAGAAGCGAATAAAAAAACCGTCCAAGATCTAACGACCTCACATCAAACTGAAATCGCAAGCCTGAAAGAAGGCCAGAAACAATTCGCGGACAATCTGAGCGAGCAAATCAGGTTGCTTCAAGAAGAAATCGCGGAGTCCAAGCGCGTGAAGGTCACATTTGAGGTATCTACGGCGATATGGGAAAGCACGGTGCTTCTTACCGATTCCGGTGATACTGAAGACTGGCGTGATGCTACTGTGTTCGTGATGGAAGCAAAGCTCTTTATACGTTACTTCAATGATGGCATGAATCCAGTACGCATTCACGGATTGAGATTATCAATTCGTAACGATGAAACCGGAATTGAGTACACTTTCAAACCCGGTTTCATGCCGCCAGTGTTCCGTGAACCCGATGCCACAGAGAATCACTATTTCGTCGGTTTTGTCATTCCCGGCAATAAGCTAACGGATCATTATTATCACCAATTCTCGTTTGATGTGCTGCCTGAATGCGCCCTATCTTTGGATCGCAATTCGTATCTCAGAGTTACGCTTGACGCCGCGAAGCAAGATCCGTATGCGGTCGATCTTAGTGTGCCGTGGAACGCCGCGAGACGCGGACACGCAACAATTTCAATTAGACCATCCTAGATAAACCGACCTGAATTAGTGGATCGCATTTTCTGAATCCAAGCGTCAAGCGCGGCAATTCCTTTTGCTCCGTGGGCCAACAAATAACCTTTCAGTGAGGCACCCATCCACGGCGGTGTAAAGGTACTCCGCTGCACCTTATCGCCATCAAAAAGAATCTCTAACACGCACACCATTAGATCGCGCCGAAAATTATAAAATGAAAGCAAACGATTTATTGCCAGTGAAAGATTTTCCAGCGTTTCGATCTGTGAGTCTGTAAGTGTCTGCGCGCCTGTCTTCCATTCGGAGAATAGCTCTGGACTGACTTCGATTAACTGCGCGAGATACTGATCCGAAAACGGCAAGTGTTCCTGTAACCAGCGAACGGCAGAGAGTACATCTGGATTGGAAACATCAGGAATTATTAAGTCGGCGTGGTCTAACATTCGGTATGTTCAATATCGAGATCAATTCACGCACTCCCCGAACCACACATCGCGATCATCATCTAACAGATTCTCAACCGGAATGCCTACCGTTTCGGCATAAGCCAAGAGCACTGACAAGGGCGGTTCTAAGTCGCCGTTCTCATACGCTTCTATTGTGGACGGATCGAGTGGCGGCAAAGGCTCTCGGACTGCAAGACCGTACCGCTTATAGATGTTCTTCTTCCGTTTTCGTTTCATTGTGGCCCATGTGAGTAAACAAGGGCGCTACAGATGTCCCACCATCACGTAGCGCCCCCTCGTTCAAGGCGTCGCGTATTACCCCCCACCTCACAAGGAGGCGGCGACACCTTGAGCGCCCAACACCTCCGGGCGATGTTTGTTGGGCCATTGCAGGTCAAAACTCTGTCACGTCAACAGAGCATCGGGAGATCAGCAATGTGCGGGTTTTATAACTGCCGAGAGAGGGCGTCGCAACGCAGAAGCAGAGATCGGGCGATCTCACGCATTGCCAAGATTTCTACAACCGCCAGCGAGCACACAGCATTCTTTCCGCCCGCTGGCGGTTGTCACTTCGTTGCACAAACAAAACTCCGTTATCGACCCACCAAACCCAAACTAATCAGAGTTAGGAGAATCGTGCTAACGGTGCTCGTGCTAGTCGTGTTTGTGGTCTGTGTTGGCGTTGGCGTCGGTTGAGGATCGGCCTTGCCCATCGTCGGAACCTCTCCCGCGAAAGTTGTAACACTGAGGGCAACTAACAAAGTTGCCGCGATTGCAAGTCGTTTCATGATCTAACCTCCATTTGGCATTGCCAAGTTTTCTACATCGGCGGAACTAAAACAGAAGGAAAGATTCCTTGCAAGGAAATGCCGTTGGGCACTACTATCCCGCTCGCAGTCAAACTTTTTCCTCCCAACCCACACGAAAGGTTTGTGTCCAATGCGGGCGACATTGGCGAAGCTGGATTCCTCTGACCTTACGCGCAACGAAAGCGCACGGCTCAGGTGCGAAGCTGCTTTAGAACTGAAAGACAGAGGCGAGTATGACCGGGCGCGTGAGGTGATGCGTCCGTTCTGGAAGACGTTTGGCGAGCGGCCCGACACTAAAGGATTGCTGCCCGAAATAGCCGCTGAATTATTGCTTACTGTCGGCATCCTCACGCGATGGATTGGCAGCAAGAATCAAGTCAAAGATTCCTCACGGGTCGCCAGTGACCTCATAAGCGAAAGCATCACTTATTGGGAGTCACAAAGAGACGCTTGGAAGGTCGCGGCAGCGAGAGCGGAACTGGCGATGTGCTATTGGCGCGAGGGCGAATTGGATAATGCTCGCGTCATGTTCACTGAGGCATTGAAAAGATTGACCGCCGAAGGAAACACACGCGCGAATGCCCTCATAGCTCTAGCCGAAGTCGAGCGAGCTTCATCACGATATAATGATGCGATGACAATCCTCACAGACAATGCCCGCCTATTCGAGAAAATCACAAACCACACAACCAAAGGTCACTATCACAATCAACGCGCAATGGTGCTCCGCAGTCTCGCCACGGCGGAGAAAAGGCACGACTACTTTGAGCGGGCTATCAGGGAATATGAAGAAGCCGATCAGCAATTCAAGCTGGCCCATAACACCGTCTTTCGTGGTTACGTTAAAAACAATCATGGATTTCTACTGTTCAAGTTAGGCCGTTTCAAAGTGGCCCATGAATACCTCACGGCAGCACGGCGGCTCGCAGTCAACGCGAAGGATAGAATCTTAGTCGCGCAGTTTGATGACTCTCTGGCAAAGCTATTCATTGCCACGAAGCAACTAAACGAGGCAGAAGCGGCAGCACGTAGATCGGCCAACGTATTGAATAAGAGCGATCACAAGCACACCTTATCCGAGAGCTTGATTACTTACGGGATCGTGCTGGCGCGACTTCGCAAAACCGATCAGGCTCAGTTCACTTTTCAGCGAGCGATTGAATTGGCCCACAATGCGGGTGTGCTCAGCACGGCGGGCATAGCTGCACTCACGATGATTGAGGAACTAGACGATCTCGATCCCGACACTTTATCTCACGCATACGAGCAAGCGGGAGAATGGCTTTCAACTTGTCAGAGTCAGGATCTATGGCATCGGTTCAAGGTTGCCGGGAAAAAGGTTGTACGCGGGCTGCGTGGCGGGAGCGGCGACGCAAGCGGGATTCTATTCAATCAGCCGTGCGAGATGTCAAAAGAGGTCTTACAGTTTGAACGACGCATGATTAGTCGAGCACTGGCGGCAGCGAATGGCCGTATCAGTTACGCGGCGAAGTGGCTCACCATAGGTCGGCAAAAACTCGCTTACATAATCGAAACCAGGCATCCCGATTTGCTGAATGAGCGGACGCCAGTTTATCGCAGACAAAGCCGAAAGACTGGCAAACGATAGTCAGAGCAAACGCACTCTATCTTGTAGGCCGTCGCAAATTTAGTGCTTGATCCTGCGGTTAAAGTGATCTACGCTGTGGCCGCTTCGGGACAGACCGGAGCGCAGTATTGATAAGAAACATTCGCCCTCGGAATTTATTCGCCATCAATTTCGTTGTGCTGTCTGCCCGCACTGTCCTTGCGGTTGATACCTTGGCCGGTATCAATTGAGTCCAAGACGGTGTGGGCATTTTGTGTTTAATGGGCCATGAGAAAAATATTGATGTTCACACTACATCGTGGTAGCTTGATCGCGCATTTTGAAATCATGGCCTTGTGCGCGGCTGCGCTGCGATCACGCAAGGAAGAGCATCAGTGCTCGCCAGTTTTGAAGGATGCCTGCGGCTGACTTTGAACAGTCCGCGAGCACTTCAAAGTTGGCGAGCACTTTTCGTTTCTGGAGTTATTGCAATGATGATAAGTGGGCCATAGAAGAACAAAAGCGTCGTGACGGATCAGGTCAGGACGCTTTCGCTAATTCTGTCACCTTCGGGAATCGCCGGACAGCGTTTTCAACCCTCGAAGTGTGTCTGGCGGGAAAGTAAAGCAATCCAACGCGGCTGTCAAGAAGAAAGTTAGACCGTGGAAAAGTTATTCACTTCGCTTGGTAAATTCACAGTAGTTGAGGAAAGGAGTTTAAGAAAGCGGGTGCGTCGCTTTTAGTCAAAAAACTTAATTGTTTCGGTACTGCTAGTCTTACAACGCTTCCCGAAACTAGTGATCCTGAGATCATTAGTTTCCGATATTTGAAAGGATTCGATTTATGAGAAGAACAGTAGCTCCTACGCCCACCGCTTGCCGACGTAGAGAGCAAAAATAGAAGCCCCGTTTTAGTTGTAATCTTGAGACGACTACTAAAACGGGGCGTGGCAAGCGCCTTAACGCTTACGGGGATGTGGCGGAATTGGTAGACGCGCCGGACTGTCTCTCCGGTGAGTCTTACGACTCGTGCGGGTTCGAATCCCGCCATCCTCACCAAAGCATTATAGACCGAAGCCGACGCGCCAAGACAAGGCGGGAGACGCAGATTTATCGTCCCAGCACTTGCATACAGATGTATCATGTGATACATTTACGTCATGGACACAAAGACGATAAATCTACGCGACCTCCCCGAAGAATTTGTCAGACGCGCAAAGGCTCATGCCGCAATGAACGGCATCACGTTAAAGGATTTCGTGATCGCCTCTGTCGAAAAAGCAATGCAGGAGAAACCTTCGACAAGTCGCGGCGCAGACTCCAAACCGCGCAAGAAACAATAATGAAGCCCCGCCAGTTGCTTGTAACAACTGACAGGGCCATCTGAAAACCAAAACGCGATTGCTCGCATGGCTTCCAAGCAAATCCATTGTGAGCTAGTCGCCCAAAGAAAGGCAAGGACACAATGGAACCACGCGAACAGAAAGCACTTGAGATAGCAGCCAAATCAAAACTCACACGCAAAGGCGATACATGGTTAGTTCCTTCTCAGGCTGGCCCTAAGAAGTACACTGTTGATCCGAATCCACAAGAACCGCATTGCACCTGTCCAGACTTTGAAGCGCGGCAACTTCGCTGCAAACATATCTTCGCAGTTGAGTACACGATTCAGCGTGAACAAACCAGCGATGGTCAGACCATCGTGACGGAGAGTGTTAGAGTCACGCAGAAAACCTACACGCAGAACTGGCCCGCCTACAACAAAGCGCAAACAAACGAGCGAGCACACTTCCTCGCTTTCCTTTACGAGTTGTGCTCTGGCATCGAAGAACCTGTGCAGACGTTCGGACGCCCGCGCTTGCCTCTGTCGGACATTATTTTCAGTGCGACGTTTCGGACTTATTCGACTGTCAGTGGCCGACGCTTTGTAAGTGAATTACGCGAAGCACTAGGCAAAGGCTATCTCTCAAAGATGCCCTCTTACAACTCGATCTTTGATTACCTGAAAATGGAATCACTCACTCCTTTCTTGAAACACCTGATTTCAGAGAGCGCAATGCCACTCAAGCCAATCGAAACCTCGTTTGCTGTAGATAGCTCCGGCTTTTCAACCACGCGCTTTCAACGCTGGTTTGATGTGAAGTACGGTAACAATGAGGACTGGCATGAGTGGATCAAGATGCACATCACTTGTGGAGTGACTACGCACATCGTAACCAGCGTGGAGTTGAGCAGTGCGCGGATGCACGATAGCCCGTACTTCAAAACACTAATTGAACAGACCGCAAAGGCCGGATTCAAGATGAAAGAAATATCAGCCGACAAGGGCTACATCAGCAAAGACAATCTACAGACTGCGGTAGACCACGGCGCGACGCCTTATATTCCTTTCAAGTCCAACACGACGGGCAAAGGCAACGAGCTTTGGAAAAAACTTTTCCATTACTACAGCTTTAACCGCGAAGAATTTTTGACGCACTACCACAAACGCTCAAACGTGGAAACGACTTTCAGCATGATCAAAGCGAAGTTTGGCGAGCGACTGCGCTGTAAAACAGAAACCGCGCAAGTAAATGAGGCACTGTGCAAGGTGCTGTGCCATAATCTCTGCGTCGTCATTCAGTCGATGTACGAGTTAGGAGTAGAGCCACAGTTCCGAGTTGAAGCAGCGTGATAGGCTCTCAACTTACTCTAATTTGTGGAGGGATTATGGCACGGCGCTCTTGCATAAAAATAAATTGTTGTTTCACGCCGATAGCCAACGAAGACATCACCTTGCGTGGTCTTGTTGAAGTGTATGTTAAAAAGTGTCGCGGTGCAGCAAAGGGGCAATTAAAGTTTTTTGCCAAGCAGTCCTCTCTCGCCGCAACGATTGAAGTAGCGGCTCTTTGTATTATTAACGGAAAGCGATCCTCACATCACCGTAGACGCTCCAAAGCAACACTGATTGAGGCGCGCAATGTACTGATGAAGGAGTTGAGCAAGTTAAAGCAAAGTCGTTCGTTTCAGGAGCTTCATGAAACTGTTGACCGGACGGTAAGACATATCCCTTATTTGGGTGAGTTGTATTCTTACGACACCGCCCTTCACATTGGAGCGAAACTCAAACAGGAGCCGATTGACGAAGTTTATCTGCACAGTGGCACACGCGTTGGCGCACGTAACCTAGGATTGGACTACCGACATCCAACAATTAGCCTAACTTCTTTACGACCAGAATTGCGGGTGCTTTCCGCGCGCGAAATTGAAGATTTCCTTTGCATCTTCAAGGATCACTTGCATGAAGGAATGGCGTGACATTCTGCCGCTTGAAACGATTCTACAGCGCGTTCAAGCCAGCATTGAATCCTTGAGTTGATTCGCCGGACTTTTCGTACAAGCTAAGGACTTTTTGTACAAGTGAGACTTTTCGGGCAAAGCTTGAAGAAGGTTCTTCTTTTGCGCTTTTTGTGCCTTTTGTGGCTAATTCTTCTTTGTGCTTTTTTGTGGCCCTATTCGTAGCGCAGTGACTCGATTGGGTCGAGGCGGGCCGCTTTCCATGCGGGCCAGAGGCCGAAGATCAGGCCGATGCCGACGCTTGCCACGAAGCCTCCGACCGGCGCCCAGATTGGCACATAAGACGGAAGTAACAGTCGCAGCAGAAGCGTCAGTCCCCAACCGATCGAGAGTCCGACGATTCCACCGAGGCCCGTGAGTGTCGCGGCTTCGATCAGGAACTGCCACATGATGTCGCTGCGCTTCGCGCCGATTGCCTTGCGCACACCGATCTCGCGCGTGCGCTCAGTGACGGACACGAGCATGATGTTCATCACGCCGATACCACCCACCATCAAACCGACAGAAGAAATCGCCACCATCGCGATCGCGAGACCGGCAGTGATCGAACGGAAATTATCGAGAATGCTTTCCGAAGTCTCCATGCCGAAGTTGTCGTTTGCGGCGAACGACACCTGGCGGCGCACGCGCAGCATATCGCGCACCTGGTCTTTTCCTTCGTCCATCATGCCCGGACGCGCGACGGCGAGAATGTAGATGTCGTCAGCGTTCGGTTTTAGTTTTTGGGCCACCGTGAACGGCACGTAGATCACGTTGTTTTGATCGTCACTGCCGCCGCCGATCAGAAACTGTTCGCGCTTCTCGAGCACACCTACGACACGAAACTCCTGCGTCCCGATCTTGATCGTTTGACCAACCGGCGAGCCGATCTTGAAGAAGTCGTCAGCGACTTTCGACCCGACCACACACACTTGCTGGTTCGTATCGTTTTCCGTTTGCGTGAAGAAACGACCTTCCGAGATCACCTGCGTGCCGGCTTTTTCAAACTCCGGTAACGTGCCCTGAAGCGCG
>Ga0065712_10068200_pt1 | contig 13147 bp, 11 predicted proteins | sample MisRhiReplicate1_FD_59099 | JGI IMG/M metagenome (GOLD analysis project Ga0065712, IMG submission 59099) | Miscanthus rhizosphere microbial communities from Kellogg Biological Station, MSU, sample Rhizosphere Soil Replicate 1: eDNA_1 v3... | ecosystem: Host-associated > Plants > Roots >...
CGTCGTCGACTTGAAACGGCGCGCGACAATTACCAAGCAGCTTCTGCACACGATCACGCCGTGGTCGATCTATGAAGGCTGGGACGTTACGGGATGGCCGGTGATGACCTTGGTTCGCGGCAATGTCGTCATGGAATGGCCCGAAGGCGAAGCGCGCGCGAAAGTTACTGAAGCCTCAGTGGGTCAATATGTGAGACGATCTGTCGCTAATTGCTCTCCATGACTCCCCGTGGCGATTGCGAAATGCGCTAGCAAGTACGCTGGATTTTTCCATTCCACATCTAACGATAGTATTTCAATGCGCTAAAAATGGCTTCAATAAAGATCGGCATCGGCGTTCCGAGTATCGGCCGCTTTCCTCCCTACATCGGGCAGGCAGCGGGGCTTTTCGAGCGAGAAGGGCTGAACGTCGAAGTCGTCAATCAAAGAGACGAAGAGAAAGCGGTTCCCGATATTGTCGCCGGCCACACGCCGATCGGCACGCCCAACGCCCCCTCATTAATTTTCTCGGCGCTCGACGGGAGCGATATCGTGATCGTCGGCGGACTGCTCAACCGTCCGGCATTTTATCTTGCTGTCGATCCCAGAATCACCACGATTGCGGAGCTCAGCGGAAAGCGCGTGGGCATCAATCAGCCGCGCCGCATGGCCGGCATGACCATGCTTGCGCTGTTGCGGAGATGGGGCTTTGCAATTGAAACCGATCTCAAGCTCGTCGATCTCGGCATCAATGATCGGAGCCTTGAGGCCTTGATCGAGAAGCAGATCGATGCCGCGCTCTTACCGCCGGAGAAAGCTTTTGTCGCTGAGGCGCGAGGATTTAAAATTATTGCAGATAGCCTTCAGTTGGATTTCCATTGGGTGCCGCTGGCAACAACGCGGCGGTTTCTGCGCGACCATCGCGCACAGGTATCAAAGATCTGCGCTATCTACCGAGAAAGTATCCAGCTCTTCAAAACCCAACCGAAGGAAACAATCGCTGAAATAACCCGCCGTCTTCCAGCCCTCGCTGACAAACCGCAAGTAATCGAGAAATGTTACAGACTGTTCGCGGATCTCCTTGAACCATCGCTCACAGCCTCTTTGCCCTCGATTAGCGCAACCTTGAAAGAAGTCGCCCTACGAGACCCCCGAGGTAAAGAAATTGATCCACGGTCAATCATAGAAACCGTCCACTAATCCGACCTGCTTGCTCGCAAACAGAGCGCGAGTGTCATCTCGAAACCTTCGACCGACTCTGGGTAAACTCTGTGAGAGATCTTTCTCTAAGAAAAATTTCTCGACTTCGCCGCGAAATGACAAGCAGCGGGGTTGCGTCCAGAATCGTATAGCCTGGATGAAGTGAAACGAAATCCAGGAACCCGGATTGCGATAAACTCCATCCGGGCTATGTTGCTTCGAGATTTCTCGCCGACTTGCAAAGTCTACGGCATGCCTTCGGCCGCTCTCTGCTCCAATCGCAGTTGCGCTGCCCGCGCGCATCCCTGCATAACTTGAAAGTAACGCTGGACCGAGTCGGCGCCGATTTCGTAAGGGTGCGGACCCTTGCCGCGGCCGGCGAGCATTCGATTCTTATTCACCGCATTGTCGAACTCGGAATGATTGGAGAGCAGAACGGTCGCCTGCGCCGCTGCGGCCTTTTCCGCCATGTGCGTTTGTGAATCGATGTAGGTCTGAAAATTTTTGATCCCCGGGTCCAGGGTGTTGTTCACAAAGTTGAAAGCGGTGCCGCCCGAATACGCCACGTTAACCGGCTTGCCGCCATCGAGCACAGTGAATGTGTAGGACATCGTTCCTGGCGTATGGCCGGGCGTCAGCCAGACAGTCACCGTGCTGCCTCCAAGCGTGATCTTCATGCCGTCTGTACCGACGATATCGCGCTTCGGCGCCATGGTTTTGTAACGATTCGGATATTTCTCCACCCATTCCCAATCGGGCCCGCCCATGACGATCCGCGCTTTGTAACGCGTCTGGAGCAGCTCGGCTCCGCCGACGTGATCAGCATGGGCGTGGGAGATCAAAACGTATTTGATATTTTTTGGGTCGAGCCCGAGCTTTTGCATGCCGCCCAAGATCAGCGGCTCCGAATTGTAGGGATAAATTGTATCGATCAGAATGATTCCTTCCTCGCTCGTCAGCGCCCAGGACGAATGAAGCTTGCCCCCGACGAAGTATAGGTTATCAAAGATCTTTGCCGGATCGGCATACCAGGTTTCACGCGGCGGCGCGCTGGCGGGGTCGGCGACATAACCCGGCACGTTGTCAGTCAAATTTTCCCCGCCGCTCTGCGGTAGTAAACAGGTACGCACCAGTGTCCCGAGATGTTCGAATCCCGCCGCCATTTTCGCCGACTGGATCGCTGCGTTTATTTCAGCTTGGAAATTGCGCTTAGCAGGATTCTGCTGCGCCAACACCCTTTTCGTGCTAGCCGGAGCACAAATCGTAAGCGCAAGACACAAACTAGCTATTGCTAGCTTCATCAGACCTCCATATGAACACCTGATTTCGCGATCTGTATCCACAAACAATATACTTTTCACAAGGCGAACAGCTCCTTAGCGTTATCATATGTAATCTTCTCATACTGCCGTGGCGTGATGCTGCCCTGAGATTTCAAATTTTTTAGTGCTTCGATCTCGGTCGATTGGTCGTTATGGCCGTAGTCCGTGCCGATGACGAGATTGTCCTCGCCGGCGTATTTGATCACATAATCGACGTCGTCGTCGGTTTGACATGAGACGAACTGGCGATATTCCTTGAGCGGATTGTCCGGTAATCGCCGATTGATCGCGCCCCAGCGGCGCTGAAAATCTTTTACCACGTACGGAATCCACTGCGCCGCCGCTTCGGCCCAGTGAAAGCGCAACTTGGGAAACAGCGTCGGCACCTCGCTCATGATCACTGAATGAAAGGCACCGATCACCGGAATGCGAAATTTCCAGAAGCTGCCGCCGCCGTTGTATTGCGACACCAGATCGAGCACATATGGGTTGGCGTTGCCCACGTGGACGCCGACGGCAAGATCCAGACGGCTCATTTGCTCGTACAGCGGGTAAAAATAGGGATCGGTGATCATGCGCTCGCCCTCGATACCGCGCATGAAGACGCCGCAAGCGCCGTGCTCCGCGCAAAACTTCAGTTCCTCCAACGACGCGCTCATATCGAGCAAGGGCAAAACGCAAATCCAGCGCAGCCGGTTCTGGCCTTGAGAATAAATATCGGCGAGCCAGCGGTTGTAGCCTTGGGCAATTGGAATTTCCCACTCGGGTTTGTCGGCAATCTGCTCGATGAACATCGTCGGGTAGAGAACTTGAATGTCAATGCCGAGCTCATCCATGTGCTTGAGCCGAGCCGCCACGTTCTCCATTTCGCGGGTTTCCTGCGCAGTGTCCATGTCACGCCCCGTGCGCAGCGCTACATCCGCGACCTGCTGCGCGGTGAGAACCACTCGCACAAGACCGCGGATTTTTCCGTCAATATACCAATACTCTCCACCGCCTTCGCCGCGCGGCTTCACGATCAGCGGCCGGTATTTTTGATCGGCGTCGTCCATGTAGTCCCACGTGTGCTCTGATTCCACCACGTGAGCATCGGCATCAATAGTCGGCATTGCGATTTACCTCCCCGGCAAATTTGCTGCGGCGCATCGACTAGAATCGCCGCGATCTTGATCCGCCTTAGCGAACCCGGAATATCAAAGCGTAGTTAGCCATTCAACAACATAGAATCCCAACACTTGCGCGGCGAAGATCGTTGCTGATTGATTCATTAGAGTGCCCGCGCATGGTATAAAACACCCTACCATGGACGATCTTCAACTCGCCGAGCTGGCGGCTTGGATCACCGAAGCTGGATTGGCGGGCCAGAGTGAAATTGCCGCACTGACCGGATTTTGCGATCGGGCGGTTCACTTCGGCTTACCGATCGCGCGCGCAATCGTGCTTGCCGACACGCTCCATCCGATCTATGAAGGGCGCGCTTTTCGCTGGAACCGCGACAAAGATACCACAGTGCTGACTGAATACGGACGAAGCGACGAGGACCTCGGACGCTGGCAGCGAAGCCCTTTCTTTCGCCTCGAACAGACCGGAGAAACGTTGCTGCGGCGACGCCTGACCGCGGAGTCGCGAGAGGAATTTTCGATTTTTCCGGAATTGATTGACGCCGGCATCACGGACTACGTTGCCATGGTGAACCGCTTCGCCACTGAAGCGATTATCGGCGACATGGACGGCATCTATTCGTCCTGGGCAACTGACGCACCGACTGGCTTTAATGATGCCGACATCGCGGCGCTTTGTCGGCTCGCGCCGCTCCTCGCGCTTACAGTCAAATCGGCATCTCTGGCGCGCATTGCTGAAACTATTGTGGAGACTTACCTTGGCCGCGACGCCGGCCGGCGCGTGCTTGAAGGACGCATCGCTCGCGGCATCACGGATCAAATCCAGGCCGTCCTATGGTCTAGCGATCTGCGCAGTTATACGCGGATCAGCGATACCGCTGATCCCGGAGAGATTATTCCTTTACTCAACGAATATTCCGGCGCGATCATTTCCACGATTTATGACCAAGGAGGCGATGTTCTGAAGCTGATCGGCGACGGCGTGCTCGCCATCTTCACGGTGGAAGATCGGACTCGCGCGTGCGAGTCGGCGCTCGCCGCGGCCATCGCTGCGCGCCGGAGCGTCACCGAAGTCAACCGCTCGCGCGCAGCGGCCAATTTGCCCACGACCGATATGTATCTCGGTCTTCACATTGGCGAGGTATTCTACGGCAACATTGGCAGCGAAGACCGACTCGACTTCACCGTGATCGGCACTGCGGTCAACGAAGTTAGCCGCATTGCGACCCTGTGCCGCTCCGTCGATCAGCCGCTGCTCATCTCCTCCGATTTCGCCGCCGCTCTCGGAGAGTCGCGAAATCTTCTAGTGTCAGTCGGGCGCTATGCGCTCCGTGGCGTGGGCCGGCCCCAAGATCTCTATACTCTCGATCCCGGTGCCCTACTCAGTTAGACTTGCTCGAGTTCAAGGATTTTGGAACGGGAAGGGTAAACAATCTAGACAGCAACGCCGGTGCAGGTATAAGATGCTCTCGAGTGGGGCAACGTCGCTTTTCTTCCCTTTGATCGATCCAGTTTTGGTCCGGGAGGAATTATGAAGCCATCTCTTCGAGCCGCGACTTTCTCGCCAGCCGTTTGCTGTGCTGCCCTGCTGTTCTTCGCGCTATTCGCTGCGCGCACGCAAGCCCAAGACAAAATTCCTCCCGAAGTCATCAATCAGACCGCGCTCCATGGCACAGCGTTGGTGCTCGTCGGCTTGAATGTGCCTTGGGAAATGGAATCTAAGCTCGATGGAGACACTCTACGCACGCAGCACACTGCGATCGCCTCGATTCAGAACGATTTATTGACCCAATTAGAAGGAAGAAATTATAAAGTGGTGCGGCGGTATCAGGAGATTCCCGGCATCGCTTTGGAAGTCGGCGCCGATGCACTTGCCGAGCTGGCGCGGTTACCCATCGTGACAAATGTGCTGCTCGACCGGTTACCTGGCGCAGCGGAACGGGCACCTAATTTCGGTTCGGCTCGAACCGAACCGCCCCGTGCTCGCGCCGTCGATCCGGTCGCGGAGAAAGTGCCTTCACAACTGTTCAAGTGGGCAGCCAGTAATGGCACCGTCCTGGTGCTCGCGGGGTTACGCACACCTTGGCAGCGTGAGGAGCTTTTGAGCGAATCCCTTCGCACTCTGCAACGAGCGGCGATTCAAGACGCTCAGAGTTATATTCTGGCGGAGCTCGTCGGCACGACCTTCAGAGTTACCCGCCTCTACAGAAGTATTCCCGGTATCGCCCTACGAGTCGGGGTCGATGCCTTGAAAGTCTTAGAAAACTCGCCCGCCATCACCAATGTCGTGCAGGACCGACCGGCGCAATCTTCGCGGTAAGAGCGCGGTTGCAATTCCAAACTAAACAACGATTCCCTTCAACAGATACGGGGTCGCGATAAACAACAGCACGATACTGACCACGAGAATCGTCCAGAGCCAGCGAGCGGTGCGGGAAAAATTCCTGCTTTCCCAGAGTAGCGGCAGCGCCAGTGGCCCGACGAGCAACAACATCGCGACAACGAAGGGTTTCCGATAGTAGAACTCTGCGGGTTGTCCAGAGTTCCTGGCCATGTGGTAGGCGTCAGTCGCAGCGCTCACCCAAAGCAATACTAAGGCGAGCAACATGGCGAACCGATTGAATCCGGAGAACCAGGAACCGAGCACTCCCAGGCCAATTGCACAAGCGAAAATGATCAGGCCCTTTTTGCTCTCCCGATTATAAATCTGCCCCAGGCCCGGCAAGAGCACGGAACACAGTAGAGCGGCCCGAGAATTCGAGCTAACGGGCATCGCACTTAGCTCCACCACGGCGCAATGAGATGACCGCGGTAAATTCGGCGGATGTCATTTCGAGGCGAAGCCGAGAAATCTTTCCTTTGTTGTGTAGCAAAAAATGCAAGATCTCTCACCACGTTCGAGATGACAGAGCGGCGTCAATGTGAGTTTTCACACAGTCTGCCGTTCAGAATGACAGCGCTGCTAATCTTGCGATAGTCGACTCAATCTCGATCGTGTCCGGTCGATAATCTTAGCCTTTGGCCTGCTTCAACATGCGCGAGAAGACTTTTTTGGCATTGCCCTCGGTGATTTTGTAACGATCTTCCTCGGTCAGCCCCTCGATATCCTGAAAAATTGGCACCAGATCCTCGAAATTCCGACCGGTCTTGGGATCGATTGCATTCACGGCCCCGAACATCTCCGTGGCAAACAGCACATTATCCGCTCCGACCCGTTTGATTAAGAGCTCCATCGATTCCTTGTCGTAAATCGCCATATCCCAATAAACTCGCCGCGCCGCTTCTTCGAACGGCTCGAGCCCTTCTTTCACATGCATGCCGCGCTGGCGGTTCCATTGATAGGGAATGGCGCCGCCGCCGTGCGGAATAATAATTTTCAGTTTGGGAAAATCCTTGAACACGCGCGAGCGTAGAATCTCCACTGCGGCGGAATTGTGGTGCGCGATGTAGTAGGCATTGGTGAGATGCATCGCCGGATTGAGCGATGCGCTAGCGTGTACCGTGCACGGCACGTCAAGTTTCACCAGTTTCTCCCATAATGGATACCACCACTCACTGCCCATTGAGGGAGTCAGAGGCTCTCGGCCGCCGGCCACGTCCGGATTGACATTGCAACCGATAAAACCGAGATCGTTTACGCAGCGATCGAGCTCATCGGCCCATTCACTCGGCGGAACCCCCGATGATTGGGGTAGCTGACACACCGAAGAGATTTTTTCCGGAAACATCTTGGCAACCCGCGCGATCAGATCATTGCACGCCTCGGTCCAGTAACGGCTCACCAGCGGGGACCCGAAGTGATGTCCCATGGCGCCGGCCTGCGGCGAGAACAATAGCCGATCGATGCCGCACTCCTTCATGCGATTGAGCTGACCTTGCATCGAGCGCGCCAATTCTTCATCGCTGATCTGCAGCTTGGCTTTCATCGGTTTAGCCAGATTCGTGATCTGCTGACCGCGGTAGGCCTGCAATTGCGGCGGAGCCGTGGTGAAATGCGTATGGGCATCAATGATCATGACGGACCTCCTTGTAGAGAGTAAACTTCAAAATCCGAATTTCGAAATCCGAAACCTTTGGCGCTTTGCTTCTTTCTTACTAGGCGATGAAATCGTTTCGCATTTCGGATTTCGTGCTTCGAATTTAGCCGCAGATTCGCAATTGTCAGTGTCAGTACAGTTTGCTATACCGAAACCTCTCAAGAAGACAATTTAAAAGGATCGGATATGCCAGACATACCGCGCCTCAACGGCGTAATCAAAGCCTTGGAACAGGGCCAAACTGCTTTTGTTTCGTTTACGCCCGTTGATCTCGAGAGCGCCGTCGCCATGGCGGGCTCAAAGCTCGACGGAGTGGCATTTGAGATGGAACACGCGCCCCTCGACTTTCCCGGTTTGCGAGCCGCACTGCAGTTCATGCTCGATCGACGCGAGATCGTCGCGCGCGCTACTTTATCGCCCGCCGTGACGCCGATGGTGCGGATTCCGCCCAATGGCATTGAAATGAATAGCTGGATCGCCAAGCAGGTCCTCGATATTGGCGTGTTCGGGATTATTTTTCCGCATATCAGTTCGGTAGAAGAAGCTTGGAACGCGGTCGGCGCCTGCCGCTACCCGCGCCTTTCAAGTGCGCCGCTTTACAATCCGCCGGGAATTCGTGGCGATGCGCCGGCACGTGCGGCGCGCTATTGGGGTCTAAGTCAACAGGAGTATTACAAGCGCGCCGACGTTTGGCCGCTCGCGCCGGATGGCGAAATCCTCGTCGTTATCCAATGCGAGGAGATGCGGGCTATCGACAACCTGCCGCGCATCTTGAAAGAAGTGCCCGGCATCGGCGTCGTGTTGATCGGCGAGGGTGATTTGAGCCAGGAGCTCGGGCACCCGCGCGATTACGAGCATCCCGTGGTGGCCAAGGAAATCGATCGTATTCTCGCGATCTGCAAAGAACACAACGTCCCCTGCGGCCATCCCCATCCGGACGCGAAAAATATCGATCGCTTGGCGGCCTGCGGTTATCGGTTCTTGATGCCCTCCGCCCCGCGCTCCTTTGGGTTCTTGGAGCAGGCGCGCAAGCTATCCGGCAGGAGCTAAAACCCCTACTCGGTCGTCTTTGCTCGGCGCCCTCTGCGCCTCTGTGGTGGTTTGTTCTTGAGACTTGAATTGCAGAGAAACAACGAACGCAGAGAGGTTCAGCAAAATTGCAGCGCATCCTCGAAGGTGATAATTCACCACCATGTCTACGTTCAGTGCGTTCTGTGACGCTTACTTTAAAAAATATTTCGAGCTTCATCCCACCGATGCGATTTATTACGGCATCGAAGGCTATGATCATTTGCTCAACGACTATTCCGACGAAAGTTACGCCGCCGAAAAGATCTTCGTCGACGAGTCGCTGACCGGGCTTGAAAAGATTTCTCCCCAAGAGCTCTCGCTTGATGAGGCCATCGACTACCTCTTGCTAAAAGGCAAACTGACGATTCAGAGCTACGAAAATAACAAGGAAGATTATCGCCTCAAATGGCCGGAAACCTATTCGCCGATCGAAGCGATTTATATTTTGACGGTGCGAGACACCAATGATTTTGCCGGCAATCTTTTGAGCCGATTGAATCGCAGTCCCGCCCTGATTCAGCAAGGCATAACGAACCTGAGCCGGCGCGCCGCCAATCCGCCAAAGCTTTGGACGGAAATGGCCTTGGAAGGCGCCAAAGGCGCGCTCAACTTCCTGGAAAATCTGCCTGCCCATCGCAGGGTACACAGCGCGGGGATCGATGCGACCGCGCTGAAGACCGCGATTGAGCATGCCAAGGGCGCGCTGGCCAATTTCGCCGAGTTTCTCGGGCGGGATTTGCTGCCTCGGAGCAGCGGGGTTTACGCCGTCGGCCTCGAGCACTATGAACTGCTGCTGCGTTACAAACACTTTCTGGAGTTTGATGCGCAAACCCTCCTTGGGGCCGGCGAAGAGTTATTCGCTAGAACAAAACGGGAGCTGATTGAGCTCACGGCGGCAATCGCTCCGGGAAAAAGCATCGAGGCGGCCGCTTTGGCGATTCAGAAAAATCATCCGTCCACGACTGAAGTGCTTTTTGCCTATAAAAAAGCCATGGAAGCGGCGCGCAGCTTCGTAAAACAGAACAGTCTCGTGTCGTTCCCGCCGAGGGAGGAACTTCATGTTGTACCGACACCGGAATTTCGCCGGCACGAAATCCCGTTTGCAGCCTATCTGTCGCCGTCTCCGAATGATCCGGCACAGGTCGGCTACTACTATGTGACGCCGGTTAGTGATGACGATCTGCTCCGCGAGCACAACTGGGTCGGTTTGGAGAACACTTCGGTGCACGAGAGTTACCCCGGGCATCACCTGCAGTTTTCCGTTGCGAATTCTATTTCTGCGGCTTCGACTCTGCCCCGTTTGATGAACGAATCCTCGGTTTTTTACGAAGGCTGGGCGCTTTACTGCGAACAGTTGATGCAGGAACAGGGTTTTTTAAAAACCAAAGAGCATCGTTTCGTCATGCTGAAGGACCGACTGTGGCGCGCGCTCAGAATCATCATCGATGTCAAAACGCAAACCGGTCAAATGACTTACGACGAGGCGGCCGACTTGATGGTGCGCGAGCTCCACTTTCCGCGCGCACAAGCTTGCGGCGATCTGAACTGGTACAGCCAGTCGCCCGCGGTGCCGATGGGCTACGCTCTAGGCTGGACGATTATCAATCGCCTCCGCGATCAGGAAAAAAATCGCTTGGGAAGCAGATTCAGTCTACGTGAGTTTCATGACAAACTTCTCAGCGCCGGCAGTATTTCCCTGCCGCTGGTGGAAAGAAGACATTTCAGTTAGTGATCCTACCCGGCGGAGCGTTTTAACGAGTTGAACGTCTTGAACCCGGACTGCACTGCATTCGTTCAGACAGTTTAAATTGTTCAACCGGTTCAAAACACAATGAAAGCTAAACCGAAAATACCCGGCCCGCTTCTAGGCGCCCATATGTCCATCGCCGGCGGTATCGGGAATGCGTTGCTTTCCGGAAAAAAAGTCGCATGTGACGCGATTCAAATCTTTACCCGATCATCACGGCAGTGGGCGGCAAAGCCTTTTACCAAAGAGGAGATCGAGGAGTTTTGTGTCAATAGGAAACAAACCGGCATAACCACGGTGATCGCGCACGATTCCTATCTGCTCAATCTCGGTTCGCCTGACGGTGCATTGAAAAAGCGCTCCATTGAAGCATTCATCGATGAGCTCGAACGTTGCGAACTTTTGAGCGTGCAAAATTTGGTCGCCCATCCCGGTGCGCACATCGGGGCCGGCGAATTGACCGGGATCAAGACAATCGCAAAGTCTCTCGACCAAGTTCATAAGGCGTGCCCCGGCTATCGCACCAAAGTGACCCTCGAAATCACCGCCGGCCAGGGATCTAACGTTGGCTATCGTTTCGAGCAGATCGGTCAAATCATAGACGCCACTCGCGCAGGCGACCGGCTGCGCGTCTGTTTCGACACCGCACACGCGTTCGCGGCTGGCTATGATATTCGCACCCAGGAGGGTTACGACCGCACCTTCAGCGAATTCGACGAGATGATCGGCATCGAGCGGATTGCTGTTTTTCATCTCAACGATTCGAAGAAGGAGCTGAATTCCCGGGTCGATCGCCACGATCATATCGGTAAGGGCTGTATCGGAGTTGAAGCCTTTCGCCGGTTGCTAAACGATAAACGCTTCTGGGGATTGCCGATGTGCCTCGAAACCCCGAAGGGGCCAGATTTGAAAGAAGACCGTGAGAACCTGGGGCTTCTCCGTAGACTCGTCGCAGCAAGCTGAAACACATTCTAAACCGCCCCGTTCGACCAAATGGTCGAAAGCTTCGACCTTCCGGACGAAGATTTTCTCCTACCGCCCGAGCTTCGAGCAAATTTCGCTTAAAGCATCGCTAGTTCCTACGACTCGTCATTTGGCACTAGGGTTGCGCTATCAAGAGCTCAGAGAAAGAGAAGGGAGGGACAGGTTATGAAAAAGCTCTTGAGCGCGGTCGCTGTAGCAGGTGGATTGGCGCTTCTCTCTGGAGTCGCTGGGGCACAATGGGGTGGCGGTCCCGGTGGGCGGTTGGGTGGCATGGGGCCGGGCATGATGGGGGGTCAAGGCTGGATGGCGGGCGGGCCTCCGTGCGCGGGCGTCACGGGAGCGGCAAGCGAAATCACCGACGAGAAGGCCAAGGAACTCGCAACGGCGTACGCGGACAAATATCTTAAGGGATTCGCCGTCGAGCGGGTCCTGCCGTTTACCGGCCGAATTCATACCATGTATTCGGTGGAACTGAAGAATGGTGCCGGCGAGGTGCGAACTCTGCACGTGAACCCTTGGGGTAATGTGATGCCGTTCGGCGGACCGTGGGCGCGCGGCTCCTAACGACGGACCGAAGCTGAGAAAGGCCCCGTCAGGGGCCTTTCGCTTTGAACAAAGTGGTCTTGCATCCCCGGAGCGAGGATATGAAATATCAGCGCGGCAAATTCTTAGGTTCTGCCTAGCTCGATTCTACGGCAAGACGACTTTCTTTACTGGTTATACTGTTCGCATAATGTCACCACCGCTCATGAGTCAAAGGATATTGCCGCGCTATTTTCTTCTTTCCGTCCTGCTGCTGCTTGGGCTCGTCGGCGTCTATATTTTTTTTGAAGCGCGGCGTCTTCAAGACGAGCTGCTGCGCCAGGCCGAAGCCAAAGGACTGGCGTTGGCCGATGCCATGGAAGCCAACATCCGCGCTTCTGTGCTGGCCAATTCTTTGCTCGAAGAGCTGATTGGCCAGCGCCTGCTCGACAACGCCCGGCTCATTGACGAGCTGCTGCAGTTTCCTCCGACCGATGAGAAGGCGCTCCAGCAGATCGCCGCGGCCAATCGCCTCAGCAAAATCGAATTGCTCGATCCCAACGGGCGGCCCCTCGACGCTCTCCCCGCGCCGAGCGCCCGGCGTATGCAGGAAATGATGAGCCGCATGGGAAACGCTCCATCGGATGAAGCCGTCGAGCACCGCCGCGCCATGATGTTCATGTGGGGCAGGCGCTGGCGTCTGCCCCAGGACCAACCTAATCCACCGCCCAAAATCGCCGAAAAAAAATTTTGGGAAGGCAGCGCATTTGGCGTTGCGATCGCCGCGCGCAGTTTTTCCGGCATTATTGCCGTCCATGCCAACGCCGATTACATCCTCAATTTTCGCAAGCAGATCGAAGTTCAAAGGCAGGTCGAAGAGCTGGGCCGTCAATCAGACATCGACCATATTGCCTTGGTCGACAAAGATTTGAACGTGCTCGCGCAGACCGATTTGCAAGGAAGCCAGCAACGTCACGATGATCCGTTGTTGTCGCAGGTCAGAGCCCATGGCGGCGTCGGGCACGGAATTGTCCAGCGGCCCGACGGCAGTAAACATTTTGACGTGGTCAAACCGCTCAATGTAAATGGCAGTCTCTTCGGATTTCTCGAAATCGGCCTGTCGCTGCAGCCGATGGAGACGGCGTGGCGGCGGAGCCTCGGCTT
>Ga0065712_10068202_pt1 | contig 13136 bp, 8 predicted proteins | sample MisRhiReplicate1_FD_59099 | JGI IMG/M metagenome (GOLD analysis project Ga0065712, IMG submission 59099) | Miscanthus rhizosphere microbial communities from Kellogg Biological Station, MSU, sample Rhizosphere Soil Replicate 1: eDNA_1 v3... | ecosystem: Host-associated > Plants > Roots >...
GCGCGGGGAGTTTTGCGTGCCCCTGCTGCCGGATGTGGCCCGGCGGCTGGGGCTCGCTCCGATTGTCGATACGAATACCGCTCCGCTCGGCACCGGCTTTTTGACGCCGATTGACCATCGCAGCGGCAAGACGGGGATTACCGTCGATGAGCGCTGCCACACCGTCCGGGAGATGGCCAATCCCGCCAGCACGGCGCTCGACTTCGTCCGCCCCGGTCACGTCCATCCGCTGCTCGCGAAAGAAGGGGGCGTTCTCCGCCGGGCCGGACATACGGAAGCCTCGGTCGACCTCTGCCGCATGGCGGGGCTCGCTCCGGTTGGCGTGCTTTGCGAAATCCTGGACAAAGCCGGCAACCGGGCCAGTCGCGATCAGCTTCACGAGATTTCCAAAAAGCACAAGCTGCACATCATCTCCATCGAGCAGCTCATCGCCCACCGCCGCGTCAGCGAGAAGCTCGTCAGCCGCCTGGCCACGGCTCATTTGCCGACGGCGAAATACGGCGATTTCACCGTCATTGTTTACGAAGTGAAGTTCGAGGCCCAGAATCCACTCGCCCTCGTCAAAGGGGAGCCGGACAAGGTGGAGGCCCCGCTCGTCCGCCTCCACTCCTCCTGCTTCACCGGCGATCTCCTCGATTCCCTGCGCTGCGACTGCGGCAGTCAGCTGCAGATGGCGATGGAGCTCATCAACCAGGCCGGGGCCGGGGCCATCGTCTATCTGCCGCAGGAAGGGCGCGGCATCGGCCTGGTCGCCAAAATCAAAGCTTATGAGCTGCAAGAGAAAGGGATGGACACCGTCGAGGCCAACCACGCCCTCGGCTTCAAGGCGGACGTGCGGGACTACGGCGTCGGCATCCAGATTCTCAAGGACCTCGGCCTCTCCAAGGTGCGGCTGCTCACCAACAACCCCAAAAAGACCATCGCCTTCATCTACGACGGCTTCAATCTCGAAGTCGTCGACCAGGTCCCCATCGTCGCCCCCACCAATCCGCACAACGAGCGGTATCTGGCCACCAAGCGGGACAAGATGGGACACAATTTGCCGGAGTAGAGTGCGAGTGGTGAATTGCCACTACTCACTACTCACCGCGAAACTTTGACTTTCTCTTCCAGCCCACCCGCCTTGTGCAGCATGTTGAGCAGACTTTCGATCTGTTCATGGACTTCCTGCGTCTGGCTGATGGTAAGCAGCCCTTTGAAGTCGGCGAGGCTGCCGGGGCCGCCAACGTCGTCCCAGGAATCGGGCATTACTGTCGTAGTAATAGTTTCAATCAAATCGGCGATTTCATAACCTCCGTCCGGCCCCACTTCCTCCTTCTTATCGGGAGCTTTTGCGGGAATGTCTGACGTACCAATGTTTGATCGTTGCAGCGCCTGATGTGTTTTTGTTACCTTCCGCACCGGCGAGGGCAACTTCATCAAGTCGCGGCAATCATAAACCCTCGTCTTCAGTTGCGAGCCGGCATCCTCCGGCGTCGTGATCATGATCACATCGTCATGCGTCACGAACGTGAGCTCGAGCTCCCCCAGGATGAGGCGGAGCGCGGTTTGGACCTTCACGTTTTTTAGCTTGCAGACGACGGGCGTTTCCGTGTTGACCGCCGCCTCTTCCAGCTTCTTGACCGCGAGCACCACGGAAGTATCCAGGGCCGCTGCCAGGGCATCCGCAAATTCTTTGAGCGGGACCTCGTCGGCTTGGAATGTCCCCCTCGCCTGCAGGCGCTCTTCCAGCGTCGCCTCCGGGCCGAGCGACTGGGCGAGCTTGATGACAGGCCCGGCTTTCTCGCGAGGCTCCGCTTTCGCCGGGAGGTCAAAAGCGTTAGGGACAGGCTTGGCGGGAGGATCGTCTTGCCCCATCGCCAGCGGCACGAACCCCATCATCCCAACCAGTGTCCAAGAAAAAATGGAAATCTTGCTCATGACAACCTCCTCTGTTCCCTGAAACGCCACTAGCGTCTCATTGTAGACTCCCGCAATGAGTGGCGTACAATCGCCTTTCCTGGATTCACAATTTCACGCGGCCAAAAAATGCCTCTCCCCCTCGTCATCGCCGATACTCCCCTCGATGCCACCGTCACCGGCCTCTTGGCGGGCCACGTCGAAATACTCCCCTGGGCAGCTGCCGGAGAGCCTGTCGCGCCTCAGGTCCACGGCCTTTACACCTACGGCCACCCGCTCGTTGACGCGGCGCTCCTCGACCTGCTGCCGGGGCTGAAGGTAATCAGCAACTATGGCGTGGGAGTGGACCACATTCGGCTACCGGCGGCGAAAGAGCGGGGGATTCCGGTGGGGAACACGCCGGGGATTCTGGACGGCGCGACGGCCGATATGGGAATGACGCTGCTCCTGGCGGCCGCACGCCGGCTGGCGGAAGGGGATCGCTATGCCCGCAGCCCCGCCTTCACGCGGTACGACCCAGGCTACATGCTCGGCCGCGAGGTCCATTCCAGCACGCTCGGCATCATCGGCCTGGGACGGATCGGCCAGCAGGTCGCCCGGCGGGCGCGAGCGTTCGAAATGCGGGTCCTCTATCACAATCGGCGGCGAAATGAAGCGGCTGAGAAATCTCTTGGCGCGAGCTACGTCACCTTCGACGAACTGCTTGCACAGTCCGACTACGTGATGCTCTGCTGCCCGCTGACGGATGAAACCCGCGGCCTCATTGGCTCGGCGGCCTTTGCCAAAATGAAGTCGACCGCCATCCTGGTCAACATCGCCCGCGGCCCGGTCGTCGAAACGGCCGCACTCACCCAGGCTCTGCAATCCCGCCGCATCTACGCCGCCTCTCTCGACGTCACCGACCCCGAGCCGCTGCCGCGGAACCATCCGCTGCTCCAGCTCAATAACGTCACCATCGCCCCTCACCTCGGGAGCGCCACCGAGCAGACCCGCCGCCAGATGGCGGAAATTTCGGTGGAGAATCTGCTTCGAGGATTGCGGGGAGAGGAGCTGTTGCACCGGGTGGCATGAACGGCCGCAAGGCAACCGCGATCAAGACACTCTGGGCAGGCAGTCCAGCGGCGACTTTACCTGGTTGCCTGCTCTCAGTTCCTCTGATACTCCTCGATGAGGACCTGGGCGAACTCTTCCAGAAAGTCCGCCAGACGGTCCGAATCCCGCGCCTCTTGACCGGCTTCAAAACGGTACACCACCCCGTGATCGTCGTCGAGGTCCACCCAAAACGTTTCCCCACACGCGCCTGCTCCTAGGAGCAGGATGTTCGGAGTCCAATCGATTGGAATCAGAAAGCTCTGACCGGGAGTATTCGCTCCGATGATCCCGTCAGCCTCGCCGCAGAGCTCGATCTCCGCGGGTGATTCCGTGTACGGGCGGCCCGCTTCGTCCTCTCCGCCTGTGGCGCGTCTGGTCGTGTAAAGCTCGGGCGGGTAGTTGAGGAAGAAACGCGATCAGGCTAGGCAGCGCCCGGCTCCGCAGAGTCGGAGCCGCGGTGCGAATGATGGCCCTTGTGCGGTAAAACGTGGCGATGCAGAGGAACAATCCCGAGGAAATGAGCATCCCAAACTCTGGATTCCAAGAAAAACGCCCCCGCACAGACCGCGACAAGGGTGGTCAGCCCAAACAGATGCAGCAGCGAAAACTGCCATGGCCGCTCGATGGGCGGAGGATTGGAAGTCGTGTCTCGAGGGTCGCTTGCCATTGAGAGAGTCAGCCTTAGACTCGACATCAAATTAGCTGTTTTCCACGATCATCCGCGCTTGGTGTGGATTGTCTACTACCAAGCGCACTTGCTTCAGCCACCAGTGCCAAGCCTTGCGACAGTCTGGCCTCAACTCCTCCGACTTCGCATACCGATTATGCATGCAGAACAGTTCCCAGCCGTCTTCAATCGCGCGTGGACCGTCGTCCGAGATGAAGTCGTAACCAGGATCGATGTCATCCGCCGATTTCCACTTATGGTCAGCGCGGATCTCATTTTCCAATCGTTGATCCCAGCCCTGGAAACGCTCCGCCAACACGCCACAAAACAAAATAATTTCGGCAGCCTTTCTTTCCAAACATGGGGCGATGGAATCAAAAGCTCCACTCATTTCCCGGTACCACTCGATAAACTCCTCGCGAGTAGGGGAGTCGGGGGCGAGCATTTCAGGCAGGTTTTTGCCAAAAAAGCCGGCAAACTGTTCTGCGAGGTGGCGTGCATTCCCATCGGGGTCTTCGTCAAAAGTGGCTTCATCAAGCGAGCGCGGCTTCCAGTGCTTGAACATCTCCTGAGCAACGAGCGCCCCAAGTAAATCACGGCGCGCTGAAGAAGCGTTGCCAAGCTCCCCGTCAAATAAGCGAAAGAGTTTCAGACGCTGGCCATACGGCAAGCGGCCGTCGGCGGCCTGGTCAACGAAAAGATCCAGCGAGTTAAGAAATTCGGCAAGTGACGGCGTCATGATTCGACCTCTGGTGCGACGTCACTCCACCGGCTGCAATCTGGCGTGCAGCAGTACGAAGCTCTTCTCGCCGGCGCCGCCGGAGAAGCGGACGGTGGCGCGGCGTTTGGGGCCTTCGCCGGAGAGACTGATGATGGTCCCCAGGCCATACTCCCGGTGCTCCACCGTCATGCCATGCTTGAACATGCTGGGAGGAACGCGGCGGACGCCGCTTTCCTGCTCGGCGAGCAAACTGGCCGCTGTGGTGACGCCGGAGACGAGCACGGGGGCCTTCTTCTTTTTCGGCTGCTCTGGCTCGACCTGCGAAAAGTCATCCACGTCGAAGCTGTCGTCCCCCTCCTCGTGCGAGAGATCTTCTGCTTCCTCGCGGGGCAATTGCGATTCTTCCCAGTCCCGGGCCCGCGGGCGGCTGGTGATGCTGCTGGAGAGCTGCATCTCGTCGCGGGGAAGCTCCATCAGGAACGGGCTGGGGATGGTCGGGGCGGCCTGGCCGCGGAACATGCGGTAGTCGGCGTAACTGAGCTGCAACTCCTCTTCCGCCCGCGTGATGCCGACGAACAGCAGCCGCCGCTCTTCCTCGACCTTCTCCTCGTCGTTGCGGCTCCGCTCGTGCGGCAACAGCCCCTGCTCGCAGGCGATGATGAAGACGCCGGGGAACTCCAGCCCCTTGGCGGCGTGCATGGTCATCAGCGTCACCTTGTCGCTCTCCGATTCCCAGGCGTCGGTATCGGCCACGAGCGACGTTTCTTCCAGGAACTGCTCCAGGTGTCCCTGCCCGGGATTCCGCATGTCAAACTCGCGGGCCGCCGTGAGCAATTCTTCCAGGTTCGCCAGCCGCTCCTGGTCTTCCTCGGCCTCGGAATTTTCCAGCACTTCGCGATAGCCGGTTTCGGTGAGCACGCGCCCCACGATGGCTTCGACATGGGAAGTCGCTACTTCACTGAGCCGGTCGAACATGGCGACGAATTTGGCCACGGAGACCGCGGACTTCTTCGCCAGTCCTTCCACCAGCCCCGCTTCGCGGGCGGCGTCGAGCAGTGGCAGGCTTTGTTTGCGGGCGTGGTCCTGGAGCTTGACGACGGTCGATTTGCCGATGCCGCGAGTGGGGGTGTTGATGATCCGGAGCAGGGCGACGTCGCTGCGAGGATTGTTAATCAGGTGCAGGTAGGCCAGCACATCCTTGATTTCCTTCCGCTGGAAGAACTCCACGCCGTTCACGATCTGGTACGGAATCACGTGCTCCCGCAGTGCGTGCTCAATCTGCCGCGAGAGGGCGTTGATGCGGTAGAAGACGGCGAAGTCCCGCGGGCGGCGCTTCCCAGAATGGACGGCGGTGGCAATCTGGGCGGCGATGTCGTCCGCTTCGTCGCGCTGGGTCGGATAGCAGTTGAGGCGGACGGCGGACCCTTCCGCGTTGTCCGTGAAGAGCTGCTTCTTCTTGCGGCGGACGTTATGGCAAATGAGCTGGTCGGCGACCCGAAGGATGGCCTTCGTGCTGCGGTAATTCTGCTCCAAGCGCACGACCTTGACGCTCGGGAAATCTTTCTCGAACTCCAGGATGTTGCTGAGGTTTGCCCCCCGCCAGCCGTAGATGGACTGGTCGGGGTCGCCGGTGACCGCCAGGTTGGGGTAGTCGATGGAGAGGGCCCGCACGATGGCGTACTGGGCGAGATTGGTATCCTGGTATTCGTCGACCAGGATGTAGCGGTAGCGCTCGTCGAGCTTCGCCCGGACTTCGGGGTTTTCCCGCAAAAGCGAGGCGACGTGCATCAGGAGGTCGTCGAAATCGACGGCATTGGCCCGGAGCAGCCGCCGCTGGTAGGCGGGATAGACTCGCTCGACGATGCCGCCGAGCTGCCGCCCTTTGCTGCCGGTGTACTTGTCGGGCGCGATGAGATTGTTCTTGGCCCAACTGATGGCGTGGCCGATGGAGTCGGGGGAAACGTGGCTCAGGTCGACTCCTTCGTCCTCAATCGCCGCCATGAGGAGCTTGTGGCTGTCCTCCATGTCGTAGATGGAGTAGTTCTCGGAGAGGCCGACGAGCGCCGCGTTCAGCCGCAAGAGGCGAGCGCAAAAGCCGTGAAAAGTCCCCATCCAGACCGGCTGGCGGGGAGCCAGTTTTTCCACGCGGCTCCGCATCTCGGCAGCGGCCTTGTTGGTGAAGGTGAGGGCCAGGATTTGCCGGGGCGAGATGCCCTCGGCCAGCAGATGGGCGATGCGCTGCGTCACCACCCGGGTCTTCCCGCTGCCCGGGCCAGCGAGAATGAGCAGCGGACCATCGACATGCTCCACGGCCGCAAGCTGGGCGGCAGTGAGCGACTGGTGGGCATCCATGGCCTGCGGCGAACGAAGAGCGGCTTCCATACCGTTATTTTAGCGACAATTCGAGCGTCACGGCACTCCGCAGCAGAAAAGCTGAGCACAGGATTTCGGGAGGGGGTACCTCTGCATCGACGACGGGATTAGAGAGCACGCAGTTACGATGCTATTCGCTGAATGGGTTGTCTTCTCCCCACGAAAAGCCATCTTCGGTGACTCGGAAACTACCCGCGGAGAAGGAATCGGAGCCGTCCGAATCAAGGACGGTTTCTGGCAGCAGCAATCCAAAATTCTTCGTCCCCGCATCCGTGATGTTGCTACCGCGTAGGAATAGTGTCTTAAGGTTTGTCAGGCGTCCCAATTGAACCAGTCCCTTGTCAGACAATGCCGTCTTGGAGAGGTCCAATTTTTCGAGATTGGATAATTCCCGCAGAAATGTCATTCCCACATCCGTGACGTTTGTACGACGGAGTCCCAGCCTTTTGAGACTCGTCAGTCCGGTGAGGCGGAATAGTCCCGCATCGGTCAATTCGGTGCGACTGAGTTCCAAGCCTTCGAGCCTGCTGAATCCCGCAAGAGACGCTAGACTCTCCTCCTTGATGCCACAACGAGAGAGGTTAAGCGACTCAAGTTTGGGGAGTGCTGCCAAATGGACGAGCCCCGATCCCCGAACTTTCGTTTCTGCCAAATTCAGAACTCGAAGATTCAGCAAATTGCTCAAGTGCTTCAAGCCGGCATCAGTCACTTCGGTGCCGCTGAGATCCAGCACTTCTAGGTCAGTTAACGGCGCAATCTCCTTCAGCCCGGCGTCGGTAATTTTCGTGCCGCTGAGTCGGAGTCGCTTAAGGCTTCTTAGGACTGAGAGAGAAGTCACGTCCTCGTTCCGAAGATCACTTCCATCAAATGATAGTTCGCAGAGCTGTTGCCAGTCACTCAGCACTTCCCAACTGTCCGCGGAAGTCTTCGCGTTATGAACAAAAGCAAACCTTTCCAGCCGATTCAAGCCGCGCAGTTGTGAGAGTCCCTGCGGAGTTATATCTACGCGGTAAATTGTGAGATCCCGCAGATTCGGCAAAGCCTCGAGCTGGCGCATCTCCACCTCGGTCAAGGTCCCGCTGTCGAGCCATACGGAGTGGACGCGGCGAAAACGATCGTTTCCCAAGACTGCTTTCAGCCACTCCGGCCGACGATAAGACACATCGCCAAATTCGTCGAGTAAATCTTCGAAGTCGTCTCCGAGCAAGTTGGGACTGTCATGCCGATGAATCATCTTCCGTGCCGCCTCTCCTCTGCGGCATTGCTCCCGTTCCCACGCAACATAGCTCAGCGGCAAAGAAGTGAGCGCGAGCACCAAAAACATCGTGCGCACGCTGAACTGGTACCAGCGGCGACGGATGCGAGCAGCGGCCATGTGGGCATTTTAACGGAATTTCGCGAGAATTTCCGCCCCTTACCCGCCCATATCCTTGCGGGCCTTCTTCTTCGCCGCCATCAGTCGCTCGGTATAGGTATCCTGCTCCGGTCCAACGGCAGCGGAAGGCGGAGGCTGCAGCGACTGCTGTTGCGGCGCATTGCTGCTACCGCCGGTGGCGTCTTGCAGAACATCTCCCAGGTCGCGCTGCGGAGCGCCGGCATCCACATCGAGCTGCGGCTCAAAGCGGGCCGAGGCGCGGCGCTCGTCGAGCTGCGAGGTGACGGCGGCCTTCTTGCTCCGCAGGCGCTCCATCGCTTCGGTCCGGACGGGCTCCAGCGGACGCTGCATGACGCGGCCCCAGGCGTAGGCCAGGGCGGGCATGACCCAGTAGAAATGGATGGTGATCCGGCGGATGGCGACGTCCACCAGAAAGATGCCGGCGGCGAGGAGCAGCATCAGCGGCCAGATGTCTTTGCTGCTCATCGCCTTGGGAAGCGTGCGGCGGAAGGTATCGACCGTGGCGATCACCTTGTCAATCGACGTCTGGTTGGGGACAAAGTCCGGCATCTTGACGCCGGCTTCTCCCCCCTTGGGCTTCAGGCTGGCCAAGGTGGTGATGAGAAGCTCGTTCGTCTCCCGCTCGCGGAACTCAGCCGAGTACGGCACGTTCACGCCGGTCAGCAGCGGCGCTTGCTGCTTGCCGTCGGGGCCTTTGCCTGGATTGATCGCCAGCAGGTAGCTGCCGGCTTCGGTGGCGGGCATCTCCCCGACGTAACGCCCGGGGGCTTCCTGCCGCATCTGCATGTTGATGGTTTCCATCTTCGGCCCACTGCCGACGGCGCTCATATCGAGGAAGTTGAGGAACTCGCCGTCCTTCTTAAGAGCCGTGACGACCACTCGTACCTTGCCGTCCTTCACGTCGGTGGCGATGGAGTAGTCGGCCTGTTCATTGACCGGCCGCATCACGTCGCGAATGACCTGTGTGTAGAGCTTGTCAAAACTTTCCCAGCCATCTTGCCAGGGAGTGGCCCAGCGCTGGCCGGCGTCGGTGGTGATGACGGCAGTCTTTCCCGCGCCGTACATCCAGCGGGCCAGAATCGTGGTGTTCTCCGGCCCGGCGTCCTTCATCGCACCGGCCCGCATCACCACTTCCACCAGCGGGTTTTCCTTGACTTGCGTCAGCACAAATCCCTTGATGGGGGGCGGGTCGCCGGCAATGCCGCCGACCATTTCATGCCGGCGGTCGACGATGCCGACGGGAATGCCGTTCGGGTCTTCCTTGACGAGCGGCCGGGCGACGCGGCGGGCTTCAATCTGGAAGATGCGAGGGAGGGCCTTGGGATTGGTGGCCCGGTAGAACTTGCCGCCGGTCTGCTCGGCAATGCCGCGGAGACGGGTGTCTTCGATGGTGCCGTGAGCGCCGACCGCGACTGTGCTGATCTTGATTTTGGCCTTCTTGAACATGCCAACCGATGCGCCGGGCGGCGAAGGGTCGCCGTCGCTGATGATGATGGCGTGCTTCACTGAGGCCGGGCATTTGAACAGCTCTTTGTAGGTCATCAGCATGGCGGGCTCGAAGTCGGGCATGTCCCCGGGCTGCATCCGGTCGAGCTTGGCCATCATCGATTTCTGGCTGGTGCCGACTTGGACCAGGCCGGCCCCCTTCTTGTCGCGCCAGAGCCAGTCTTCCTTGCCGCTGAAGTTGTCCCAGTGGGCGACGCCGCAGTAATCCATCGGGCCGAGGACCTTGAGGGCCTCGATGCCGATGACCTTTTGCCAGTAGTTTCCCTGGGCGATCTCGCTGGCGTGCATCATCATCGCCAGTGCGCCGACGGCCCGGACCTTGGCATTTTTGATCTGGAAATCGACCGGCATCGCCTTTTCGAGCTCGGTGTTGCTCCAGCCCCCCGCCCCGAAGCTGTTGGGGCCGCCGATCATCACGAGGCCGGCTCCGAACTGCTCGGTGTTGCGGACCAGCATCTGAATCTGGTCGTCGGTGAAGCTGGCAGTGTCATCGATATTTGTGGCGAGGACGCCGTTGGCTCTGGGGACATTCGCGAGCACCACGCAGTCGTAGGCTTGCAATTCCGCCAGGCTGGAAAAGAGCTGGTTGCTCGGCATTCGGACGACTTCGATGTCCTTCTTGCCGAGGCTGTCGATCAGCTTGTCGAATTCGGTCGGCGTATCGGAATCGACGATCATCAGGACGCGGGCTTTCCCCCGGACGTGCGTGAACGTGGAGGCCGAGTTGTTCTGCAGCATCAGGTCCTGGCCAGCGTCGTCGGGGACGAAGTCGGCGCGGTAGATATATCCGGCGGGAGTCTCGATCTTTCCTTCAAGCACGACAGCGTTCTTGCCCGGCTGCAGGGTCTCTTCGGTTTCGGAGAGGAGCTCTATCTGCCCGCCGACGGCACGGGTGACTTTCAGCTTCCCCTTCACGGCGCCACTGATGAGCTTGCCGTCTTTGTCTTTGACAGCTGGCGTGAAATTCTCGAGCACGACCCGCGTCTGAAATTCCTGGCCGCGGCGAATGTCTGCCGGTAAGACGATTTTTTCGACGGCGACTTCCGCCGTCGCGTTCAGGCGGATGGGAACGACGTCGATGCCGATGCCGTTTTCGACCAGCGTGCTGGCGATAGTCTTGGCGTCTCCCAGGTTTTCTTGCCCGTCGGTAACGATGACGATCCGCTTGGCGGTATCTTCAGGGAACGAAGCTTGGGCGAGCTTCAGGGCGGCGGCGATGTTGGTCGCATCGGTCCGCATCTGGAACAGCGTATCGAGCTGTCCGCTTCCGACGGCCCGGATTTCGTCGGCAAAGGGGGGATATTCGATGGTCGCCTCGCGGCCAAAGATGATCACGCCGGCTTTGTCTTCTGAGGCGTTTTGCAGGTCCCCCTTGCGGCGGTGCTTGGAGACGTCCTCCATCACGTATTTCAGCATCGCTTCGCGGGTGATTTTGGGGATGCTCTCCGACTGGTCGAGCAGGTACATCACCGTCACCCGGTCACTAATCCGCTTGAGCTGCACCTCCGCCAGGCAGAGGACCATCAGCACCAGCACCAATGTCCGAAAGCCGAGCGCGAACAGGCGGCGGTACGGTCCCAGCCCCGCCAGGCTGCGGAACGAGACGGCCCAGAGGATGGGCAAGAGGATCAGCGCGAGGAGCCACTGCGGCTTGTCGAAACCGATTTGCAATCCAAACATCGGCTAGCTCCTCGCTAATTACAAAAGTCCGGAGGGAGGGGCCACGGATTGAACACGGATGAAACACGGATTTTGGTCAAAAGGCAAAAAAAGGGGTTTGCCTAAAACTCCGACTCCGCTTTCCCTCTCGGCTCTTGTCCGTGTTCAATCCGTGTTTTATCCGTGGCCCAATTCTTCTATTCCCGTGGTCATTCTATCACAGCCAGAACCGCTGCACCCGGTGATTGTACGAGTCGAGCACGTACATCCGCCCTTGGGAATCCCGCGTGATCCCCCACGGCTGGTCGAGCTCCCCGTCGCGGTGGCCATTTTTGCCCCACCATCCTATTAAGTCGCCTTCGAGCGTGAATTTTTGCACCCGGTGATTGCCGAATTCGCACAAATAGACGTGCCCCTGGCCGTCGAGCAGGATGTCGTAGGGATAGCGAAGCTGGCCGGAATCGGGCCCTTCCGTCCCCCACGCTGTGACCGGTTTGGGCTCGCTGCCGCGGACGTCGAAGACCTGCACCCGGTGATTGCAAGCGTCGGTGACCCAGAGCCGGTCTTGCCCGTCGATGTCCATCTTTTGCGGGCGGAGGAACTGGCCGGGTTCGCTACCGTGGCCCCCCCACTGCAAGACGTACTTTCGCTCTGGCGTGAATTTCTGAATCCGGTCCCATTCGCCGTATTCGGAGACGTAGTAGTTCCCCTGGGAGTCCTCCAGGCAATCCGTCACGCAACTGAACTCCCCTGGCTTTTCCCCCGCTTTGCCGCCGATGGTCCGGTTTTCCAGCAGTTTGCCTTCCGGCGTGTAGCAGAGGACGCGGGCATAATGCGTGTCGGAAACGAGCAGATTGCCGTCGTGGCTGAAGGAGAGTCCCGAGGGCTTGCCGTTGGCGAATTTGGGCGTCTGCCAGCCGCGGAGATATTCGCCATCGGGGGTGAAGACCTGAATCTGCGGCGTGATGTCGACAATGTAGAGATTATCGTGCTTATCGATCGTAATCGCCCGCGGCTTTTGCAATTTGCCCGGCGTTGTCCCCGGTTTGCCCCAAACCGCATCGAGCCGGCCTGATTCGCCCCCTGGTGACCCACAGCCGGTGAAGAACGAAGTCCCCGCCAGGGCGGCAGCCTGCAGAAGCGAGCGGCGGGTGATTCGGCGGCGTGGCATGTGGTCATTCTACCGCGCCTACCTTCTGCCGGCGCAGGGAAGTATTCTTATGTCTTTCCAGCGGGCCCGATTTCTCACCCTTTTTCCTCCATGGATCAACAGCGCGAACGGATCCAGGCGGATTTGCGGGGTCTCTTGTCCGGAGAGGTCCACTGCGAAGACCCGTTCGTGCAGATGTATTCCACCGACGGCAGCATCTACCAGGTGCCGCCGCTGGGGGTGGCCCGGCCCCGCGGCGTGACGGATGTGAAGGCGGCCATTCGCTACTGTGCCGAGAACGGCCATTCACTGCATGCGCGAGGCGCGGGAACTGGTCTCGCCGGCGAGTCGCTGGGGCCGGGGCTCGTGCTCGATTTCTCGCAGGCGATGCGGCGGATTGTAAACGTGGCGGACGACACCGTCACGGTTCAGCCGGGGGTGGTGCTAGGTCAACTTAATCGGTATCTGTCTGCCTTCGGGCGGCAGTTCGGGCCGGACCCTGCGACTGGCGGCGTCACCACTATGGGGAGCGTGCTGGCCCTCGATAACAGTGGTAGTAACTGGCTCCGTTATGGCTCCGCCCGCCGCCACGTGGTGAGCATGCAAGTGGCGCTCGCCGACGGCGAAGTCTTCGAAGCCGCCCGCCATCCGGTCACAGATAACCCGGATCTCG
>Ga0065712_10068203_pt1 | contig 13126 bp, 9 predicted proteins | sample MisRhiReplicate1_FD_59099 | JGI IMG/M metagenome (GOLD analysis project Ga0065712, IMG submission 59099) | Miscanthus rhizosphere microbial communities from Kellogg Biological Station, MSU, sample Rhizosphere Soil Replicate 1: eDNA_1 v3... | ecosystem: Host-associated > Plants > Roots >...
TGCCGGGGCCTCGCTGGGGCTGCCAAAGAGGCGCAGTTTACAGGGAACAGGGGGCTTGTGGGTGCAGCCGATCGCCGCTGACGGTACTATCTGCGGCCCGGGAACCCGGATATATGGCCGGAGGCCAGTGGCCCGACTTCAAGCGGGGAAACACCATGCAACTTGAATGGCTTGAGGATTTTGTCGAACTGGCGCGCACTCGCAGCCTGTCGCGTGCCGCCGAAAATCGCTGTGTCACGCATCCAGCGTTCGGTCGACGTATCCGGGCGCTGGAAGAATGGGTCGGCACGCCATTGATCGAGCGCAAGCAACCCCTGTCACTGACACCCTGCGGCCTGCTGTTCCTTGATGCCGCCACTCAATCGCTGGAATTGCTGGGCACTGTCAGAGCGCAGTTCAAAAATGACACCCTCAGCCGCGACGAACCGGTGCGCATCGCCACCGGCCGGACCCTGGCCTGTGACTTTTTCCCCGATTGGTACGAGTCATTGCACCCGAAACTGGGCAGCTTTGCGGTGTCATTGCTCACCAGCGGTGCGCAAGAAGCGATCAGCCGGTTGTCCGCCGGCGAGGTTGATCTGCTGCTGAGTTTTTCCAGCCCGCTGACCCAGACGCTGTTGGACCCGGAGCATTTCGACTCCCGAGTACTGGCCAAGGAGGAACTGCTACCGGTCAGCGCCCCGAGCGCCCCTGGACAGCCGCAACTGCAGATACTCGCCGACAGCAACGCCCTGCCCATCCCTTGGCTGGCCTTCTCACCCACTCTGACACTGCGCAGCGTACTGGCCCGGCATTTGGATCGACTGCCGCAGCGCCTGGCGCTGCGAATGGTTTACCAAGCGGACTCCTATGACGCCATTCTGGAAATGGCCAAGCGTGGCCGGGGGCTGGCGTGGTTGCCGCGCATGGTCGTCAACGACGCGCTGGCATCGGGCGAGCTGCTGATGGCGGGGGGCGCCGAATTTTGCGTCAGTTTCGACGTTTCGCTGCATCGCCTGCGCGCCAACCGGAGCGAGATGGTGATGAGGATATGGACAGCCTTGACCCCCTCCACCACCCAGTAGCCGGATTTACGCGCTCTATCACCGCTGCCGGCAACAACCTGCCGGGTCGTGCCGAAACAGCTCAAATCTGTGCCGAAAGAGCAATTGCCGTTCTGCCGCCTTTGGTTCACTTTCATCCGGGCTTTCACCCATAACAATTAACGCCTTCGATGTCGCCAGGCCGCGCTGCGGTTCGGAGAGTCCGTAGGCCAACAGTGAAACAAACCCGGTGCACACTCATGACAACTCAATCATCCGCCTTATCATCGGCCCAAGCTCCCACCCGGCGCGGCCCATGGAAAGAGATCATCGCTGCCAGCGTCGGCAACGCGCTGGAGTTCTATGACTTACTGATCTATGGCTATTTTGCAGTCGTCATCGGCAAACAGTTTTTTCCGTCCGATAACGAAACCACCTCATTGCTGCTGGCCGTAGGCTCGTTCGGCATTTCCTTTTTGATGCGCCCGCTGGGCGCCATTGTGCTCGGTTCATACACCGACAGAGCCGGACGAAAGGCGTCATTGACGCTGTCGATCATGATCATGCTGGTCGGCACCGCAATGATTACGTTCGCCCCGACCTACGAGCAGATCGGCCTGGCGGCGCCGCTGCTGATCATCGTTGCCCGCATGCTCCAGGGGTTTTCCACGGGCGGCGAATTTGGCGCGGCGACCGCGTTCATGGTCGAACACGCCGACGCCGGGCGACGGGGTTTCTTTGCCAGCTGGCAATTGTCTACCCAGGGGCTGGCAACTGTGCTGGCGGCGGGTGTCAGTGCGATCCTCAGCTATGCGCTGTCGGATGTGCAGTTGAACGATTGGGGCTGGCGTGTAGCCTTCGGCTTCGGCCTGCTGATCGGGCCGGTAGGCTTTTACATTCGCAGACAAATCGATGAAACGCCGGACTTCAAGAAAAACGTAGCCAACGTAGCGGTCAAGACCCCACTGCGGGATGTCCTGATCAAAGGGCACGTCAGCCTGTTGCTGGCTATCGGCGTGGTGGCGGGCGCGACCGCATTCAATTACGTGCATAAGCTGTACATGCCGATCTACGCCTTTAAACAACTGAGCATCACTGCCACGTCGTCCTACCTGGGGGCCCTGATGACCGGCATTACGTTGATGCTCATGGCCCCGATTTTCGGTGGGCTTTCCGATCGCCACGGGCGATTCCGAGTGTTGACCATCGCCTTGTCGATTACCGGACTGTCGTCTTATCCGATGTTCCTGCTGCTCAATATCTTCCCCAGTTTCTCCACGCTGCTGGTCGTGCAAGCGCTTGTCGGCGTATTGATTGCGGCCTGCCTGGGGCCAATCCCGGCAATGCTTGCCGACATCTTCCCAACCAGCATTCGCGGTACTGGGCTGGCGCTGAGCTACAACTTTTCCGTGACCCTGTTTGGTGGTTTCGCCCCGTTGATCGTGACCTGGATGATCGAGGCAAGCGGCAGCAAACTGGCGCCGAGCTTTTATGTGATGGCAACCATTTTGATCAGCGTACTGGCGATCGCCTGCCTGGGCCGGCGCATGCGCAGCGCCCATCCCTGCGCCAGTTAAGGGCCGCGAGTCCCCCCTGCTTGTCGCGGCTCGCCCCCGCGACAAGGTACCCACCTTGAGCCCTCGGAGGCAGACATGAAAACCCTTGAGCAGGTTCGTGCATCACTGACACCATACCCTGTGGAAGTCGAGTTCCCCGATCTCAGCCAATGGAAAGCCGGCAACTGCGGGATCGACTATGTCCACAGTTTTGACAGCGGCACGCCTGGGCCACATGTGCTGGTCATGGCACTGACCCATGGCAATGAAGTCAGCGGAGCAATCGCAGTAGACGCCTTGCTGCGCAGCGGCGTGCGCCCTCGCAAAGGCCGTTTGTCACTGGCGTTCGGCAATATCGAGGCCTATCACCGCTTCGACCCACACGACATTGACGCCACCCGTTTTGTCGACGAGGACATGAACCGTGTCTGGCTACCATCAACACTGGACGGCGACCGAGACTCCGTGGAACTGCGTCGCGCACGTGAGCTGCGACCGCTGATCGACAGTGTCGACTTGCTGCTCGATATCCATTCGATGCACGAAGAATCCCCACCACTGATGATGTGTGGGGCCTGCGCCAAAGGCCTGAAATTCGCAAAATCGTTAGGCGTACCGGCAACCGTGGTGGTCGACGCCGGCCACGCCAATGGCCGGCGTATGCGTGACTATGGTGGGTTTGGCGATCCCGCCAGCCAAAAAAACGCACTGCTGATCGAGACCGGCCAACATTTTTCTAAAAAAAGCCAACACGTCGCCCTCGATATTGCCGCACGCTTCCTGATGGCGACTGATGCAGTCGCCGAGGCCGACGTCTTGAAGCTCCTGAGCCAGGAAAAGCCGGGGCCCCAGCAATGCCTGCAAGTCACTGAACCGGTGATCGCCCACGGCATGGACTTCCGTTTTACCGATGACTTCCGCGGCCTTGAGCGCATAGCCCAGGCTGGAACAGTGATCGCTCGGGACGACCGGCGCGAGATCGTCACACCCCATGACGACTGCGTGTTGATCCAGCCCTCGCTGCGGCAGTTGGGTCCAGGGGTTACGGTAGTGAGGCTGGCGAAGGTTCTGGATATTTAGCCGCCGAGAGTCAATAGCCGTCACTGCCGTAGTCCACCTGGAAGGCGAAGCCTTCGACCCGCTCCACCCCGGTCTCCAACCGTCCGTCGGCATACAGGCGCAACCAACGATAACCCGGCGCTTGCTCGCTGACCTTGAAATCCTCGCTGCCCGGCGCGAACTGGATGCAGGTGGACGGCGAAGCCAGCAGGCGCACGCCGTTGCGCTCGCGGTCGATCTCCTGGTGCACGTGGCCCCAGAGCACTGCCCTCACCTGCGGAAAACGGTCCAGCACGGCAAACAACGCATCGGGGTTGCGCAAGCCGATAGGTTCCATCCACGCACAGCCGATGGGCACCGGGTGATGGTGGAAACACACCAGATGATGGCGGTTCGGGGCTTCGCTCAAGGCTTGAGCCAGCAATTGCAGCTGCGAATCCTGCAGGTAGCCCGGCACCGAGCCCGGCACGGCGGAGTCGAGCAGGGTGATACGCCAGTTGCCGACGTCCACTACGGGCTCCAGCAGGTCACTGTGCTCGGCGGCGTGCACCATAATCTGCGGTTCGTCGTGATTACCGGGAATCCAGCGCGCCGGGGCCTTGATCTGCTGAGTCAGGTCACGAAATGCCTGGTAAGACGCCAGCGTACCGTCCTGGGACAAGTCCCCCGTGGCCACTACCAGGTCGATGTGCGGCTGTTGCTGGCGCACCAATCCAATCACCCGCTGCAGGCTCTCACGGGTGTTCATGCCCAACAGCAGGCTGTCGGCCTCGGCAAACAGGTGGCTGTCGGACAGCTGCACCAGCAGCGCAGCATCGGGGTTCAAGGTGGATACGCTCGGCAAGGCGCTCTCCCAAGGCAATCACAGGAATATAGAGTTGGAGCGATTATGCTGGGGCAGGACGCAAAGAGGAAACCCAGGAAGCAGACGCAGTTCACATCTACCGCACGACTTCGAACTCGTGGCCCAGGGCCAGGCAGTGGCTCAACCATTCACCGAGGAACACATTGAGCTGTGCTTTCTCATCGGGCTGGTGCATGAACACATTCGGGTAAGGATAGATGCTGCGAAAGCGCCGCGCATGTTCGGCGCTGATCACTTCGGCCATCCGCGCATCGTGGTACACCTGCACTTCCAGCTGCGGCACCGGCAGCCACGGCAGGCTGTGTTCCTGGCGCACCCGCAGGGTGGTGGTGTACGGGCAATTGACGATGACTTCCAGGGCCAGCACGCCCAGCATCTGGTCGCCATGGGTCACGCCGATGCGGCGCGCCTCCGGGGTGTGGCGCATGTCGGGCAACAGACGCATCAGCCGCGCATAGTTGGCCTCGCAGGCGGCTTGCAGCCCGATCAGGTCGACTCGATAACGTTCCCGTGCCTTTACTGCCATAACCCCCTCACTTCCGCGCGATTAAGCGCAAGCCATTGCAGGGCGATAATGCTGGCTGCGTTGGAAATCCTGCCGTCGCGCACGGCTTGCAGGGCGTCTTCAAAAGCCCAGACCGTGACGCGGATGTCTTCTGCCTCTTCTTCCAGTCCATGGACACCACCGGCCCCCGAGCTGTCGCAGCGACCCAGGTACAAGTGGACAAATTCGGTACTGCCACCGGGCGACGGGAAATACTTGGTGATCGGCCACAGTGCGGAGAACGTCAGCCCAGCTTCCTCCTCGGCCTCGCGGTGTGCAACCTCCTCCGGCTGCTCATCCCTGTCGATCAGGCCGGCGACCATCTCGATCAACCATGGATTGTCGGTACGGCCCATGGCACCCACGCGAAACTGCTCGTTGAGCACCACTTCATCACGCTGCGGATCGTAGGGCAGAACACACACGGCGTCGTGACGGACGAAGACTTCGCGATTGATCACTCGGCTCATGCCGCCAGCGAATTTTTCGTGGCGCAATTGCACGCGATCGAGCTGGTAGAAGCCCTTGTAGGCATTGTCGCGCTGAACAATCTCGATCGTGCTCGGCGTCGATTTCGCAATGTCTGTCATACCCTTCCTCATCATGTCCGGTGCAATTCGCGCCATCCTAACGCGCTCGTGCCCCTTGGTGCAGCCCCTTTGCGGTTGCCGGGCCAGACGGAGGAGGTCAAACTCACGCTCAATCAGCTTAGTGGCGAACTGACTGCCTTGCTGGTAGTCGAAGCTGCACAATTTCGCTCTTATCGATAGACGAAGGACATCCATGTCGCTTTTAAAAATCGCCTCCGTGGCCTGCATCGCCCTGACCCTCGGCGCCTGCCAAAGCCTGTTCCAACCCAGCTATCGCACACCGCTGGAAGCCACCCGCGACGCCAGCGAGCAGAGCAAGCCGGGCTGCGCCGCCAGCGATTGCCCGCTGGTGAATATCGACACCGTGCACTTTGCCAAGGAACCCAAGCTGGATGCCTTGATCGAACAACGCCTGCTGGAAATGACCCGTACCAACGCGGGCGACCCGCTGCCGTCTAGCCTGGAGTCCTATCGCGAGCAATTCCTCGGCACCGCCGCCCCACGCAACAGCATGTACTTGCAGGCCAAGGTACGGGAGCAGCATGACGGTTTGGTAATCATCGAGCTGTCCAGCTACCTGGACCAGGGCGCCACCCACGGCGAGCCTGGCCGCGCGTTCATCAACTATTCGCGCCAGCAGCAAAAGGCCCTGTGGCTGAGCGATATGCTGCTGCCAGGCAAGGAAGACGCGTTCTGGAAAGCCGCCCAGGTGGCCCACAACAGCTGGCTGATCAGCACCCGCCTGAGCCTGGAACCGGAGTTCGTGAAAACCTACCCGTTCCAGAAAACCCCGAACGTGGCGCTGACCTACGGGGGCGTGATCCTCAAGTACCCCACCAGCACCATCGCGCCGTACGCCCTGGGCCATGTCGAGTTGCAGATCCCCTACTCGCGCCTGGAAGGCATCCTCAAGCCTGAGCTGGTGCCCGCGCGCCGCTGAAGGCCCGTCCCAGGATGAACTGCAACAACCCTGCCAGCACCAGCGCCGGCAGGGTTGCGCCAATGTCCGGGTACAGGTTGGCCAACAGGTGATACGTGCCGATGCCACCCAGCCAGGCCAACAGTGCCGGCCAACGCAGGCCGGCGAGCGTGCCATGAGCACGACGGCGCAGGATGAAATGATCCACCAGCACCACGCCGAACAACGGCGCAAACACTGAGCCGATCAGCAACAGGAAGTTCTGGTATTGCGCCAACGGGGCAAAACAGGCGATCAGGGTGCAGATCACACCAATGGCCAGGGCCAGGTGCTCGACCTTCACGCGCAACAGCATCCCACTGGACACCGCCGCCGAGTGAATATCGGCAAAGGCGTTTTCCGACTCGTCCAACAGGATCAGCAACAGCGGAATCCCCAGGCCAGCCCCGGCCAGCGCCAGCAACAGCGCATTCACTTCACCACTGGGCGCAAACGCCAGGGTGTAGGCCACGCCCAGGCTCATCAGCCAGAAATTGCCGATAAAGAAGCCCAGCGCCGTGCCGCCAAACACACTCTTGGCGCGCTTGCCGAAGCGTGAGTAATCGGCAATCAGCGGCAACCACGACAGCGGCATGGCGATGGCGATATCAAAGCCGATGGCAAAGGGCATCGAACCGTCACCGGCCCGAGCCCGGAGTGCGCCGAGGTCAGCCTTGGCGAACAGGTTCCAGGTCAGCCACAGGCAGGCCGCCAGCAGCAGCCAGATCCCCCATTTGCGCAGGATCTGGCGTACGAACGTCAATGGCCCGCTGACCGCCAGCAAGGTCGCCAAACCACCGAAGAACAGTGTCCACAGCAACGGGCTGGCCAACAGGCTGCCGTCGCTGAACGTGCGTGCGCCCAACAGGCTGGCGGCATCGCGCATCACAATGATCTCGAACGAGCCCCAGCCAATCAGTTGCAACAGGTTCAACAACGCCGGCAGGCTCGCACCTTTGGCCCCGAGGCTGAGCTTGAGGGCGGCCATGGCGGACAGGCCGGTGTCGCTGCCGATCACACCGACGGCGGCCAGCAACAGCACGCCGACCAGGGTGCCGAGGAAAATCGCCAGCAAGGAACCGGACAAGCCCAGGCCCGGCGCGAGCAAGGCACCGGTTTGCAGGACCATCAGGCCGATGCCGAGGGAAAACCACAGGGAGAACAGGTCGCGGGCGCCGAAGACACGCTTGTCGGAGGTGACCGCGATGTCAGGGGAATAAGTGTTCAAATCAGAAGTCTCAAGAGAACATGGTTACGAGCCGCAAGCCGCAAGAAAAAGCAGATTCAGCTTTTAACTTGTAGCTTGCCGCTTGCCGCTTAAACTTTCTTGTACAACTGACTGCCTTCCTGCTTGAACCGCTCCGCCTGCTCCGCCAAGCCCTTGGCCACGTCCACATCCACCGCGTCAATGCGCTGGTTGGCCGCGTACTCGCGCACTTCCTGGGTGATTTTCATCGAGCAGAACTTCGGCCCGCACATGGAGCAGAAGTGCGCGACCTTGGCCGAGTCCTTCGGCAGGGTTTCGTCGTGGTACGAACGCGCGGTGTCCGGGTCCAGGCCGAGGTTGAACTGGTCTTCCCAGCGGAACTCGAAGCGTGCCTTGCTCAAGGCGTTATCGCGGATCTGCGCGCCCGGATGCCCCTTGGCCAAGTCCGCCGCATGGGCGGCGATCTTGTAGGTGATGATCCCGGTCTTCACGTCATCCTTGTTCGGCAGGCCCAGGTGTTCCTTGGGCGTGACGTAGCAGAGCATGGCGCAACCGAACCAGCCGATCATCGCCGCACCGATGCCGGAGGTGATGTGGTCATAGCCCGGCGCGATGTCGGTGGTCAGTGGGCCGAGGGTGTAGAACGGCGCTTCGTCGCAGCATTCGAGCTGCTTGTCCATGTTCTCCTTGATCAACTGCATCGGCACGTGGCCGGGGCCTTCGATCATGGTTTGCACGTCGTGCTTCCAGGCGATCTTGGTCAGCTCGCCAAGGGTTTCCAGTTCGCCGAACTGCGCGGCGTCGTTGGCGTCGGCAATCGAGCCTGGGCGCAGGCCGTCGCCGAGGGAGAAGCTGACGTCATAGGCCTTCATGATTTCGCAGATTTCGTCGAAATGCGTGTAGGTGAAGTTCTCTTTGTGGTGCGCCAGGCACCACTTGGCCATGATCGAACCGCCACGGGACACGATGCCGGTGACGCGCTTGGCGGTCAGCGGCACGTAGCGCAGCAGCACGCCCGCATGGATGGTGAAGTAATCGACGCCCTGCTCGGCCTGTTCGATCAGGGTGTCGCGGAACAGCTCCCAGGTCAGGTCTTCGGCCGCGCCGCCGACTTTTTCCAGGGCCTGGTAGATCGGCACGGTACCGATCGGCACCGGCGAGTTGCGGATGATCCACTCACGGGTTTCGTGGATGTGCTTGCCGGTGGACAGGTCCATCACGGTGTCCGAGCCCCAGCGAATGCCCCAGGTGAGTTTCGCCACTTCTTCTTCGATGGACGAACCCAGGGCGCTGTTGCCGATGTTGCCGTTGATCTTCACCAGGAAGTTACGGCCGATGATCATCGGTTCCAGTTCGGTGTGGTTGATGTTGGCCGGGATGATTGCGCGGCCACGGGCGATTTCTTCACGCACGAATTCAGGGGTGATGATTTTCGGCACGCTGGCGCCGAAGCTGTGGCCGGCGTGTTGCTGGTCGAGCAGGCCACTGGCACGGGCCTCTTCCAGCTTCATGTTTTCGCGGATGGCGACGTATTCCATCTCCGCAGTAATGATGCCTTTGCGCGCGTAGTGCATCTGCGTGACGTTGGCCCCGGCCTTGGCGCGGCGCGGGTTTTTCACATGGGCGAAACGCAGCGCAGTCAGCTCCGCGTCGCTCAGGCGCTGTTGGCCAAAGTGCGAACTCAAGCCCGACAGGCGCTCGGTGTCGCCACGCGCTTCGATCCACGGCGAGCGCACATCACCCAGGCCTTTGCGCACATCGATGATCACATTCGGGTCGGTGTACGGGCCGGAGGTGTCGTAGACCACCACGGGCGCATTGATTTCGCCGCCGAAGTCGGTGGGGGTCACGTCCAGGCTGACTTCGCGCATGGGTACGCGAATGTCCGGGCGAGTGCCCTGCACGTAGATTTTTTGCGAGCGGGTAAACGGCTGCACGGAGCCGGAGTCGACCTTGGCCGATTCACTCAAATGCACGGTGTTTTTCAGTTTTGTACTTTTTATTTCTGTGCTCATCACGGGCTCTCCAACTATCCAGGCGGTGGATTTTTTGTCGGAGCGAACCTGTGACGGACGGATGCACTGAAACCAGTGCTGTGCTTGGTGCACGAGGGTTGTTCGAAGGTCGAACAACATCCCGGACGAAGCACAAGAGGACTCGCCGGGGGACGAGAAATCTTGTTCCCTACGCAGGCGTTAACCTGATCAGGTTCAACGGGATCCGGTATTTACCGATCTCAGCCTTCCAACAAGGCACCCCGACAAGAACTCGGCCAGTCTAGACCATGCCGTGGGCAAATTGCCAATAGCGGTGCATTCAGCGTGATGAATGGCGTGATTGCGGGATTGTTGCGCCGAGTCAGCGCCACTACACTCGATTGCCGCCACAATGCTTGACGCCAGGAATAGCCCGTCTTAGCCTTGGGCGTTAAATTATCGCCGTAATATTCACACTAGGGATCGCCTCATGCTGCGCAAACTCTCACTGGCTCTCGCCGTGTCTTGTGCGACCAACGGAATGGTCTGGGCAGCTGAAGCGCCCTTGTCCGCCAAAACTGACCTGGTCAGCGTCTATCAGGAAGCGGTGGATAACAACGCCGACCTCGCTGCCGCCCGCGCCCAATACGGCGCGCAGAAAGAAGTCGTGCCCCAGGCCCGCGCGGGGTTGCTGCCGAACCTGTCGGGCGGTGCCGACATCAATAACGTGCGCACCCAGATCGACACACCCGCCGCCACCGCCAACCGCGATGCCCACTCCTGGCGCGCAACCCTGAGCCAGCCGCTGTTCCGCGCCGATCGCTGGTTCCAACTGCAAGCCGCCGAAGCCACCAACGAACAGGCGGCGCTGCAACTCTCGGCCACCGAACAGAACCTGATCCTGCAAAGCGCCGAGAGCTACTTCGCCGTGCTGCGCGCCCAGGACAACCTGGCCTCGACCAAGGCCGAGGAAAATGCCTTCAAGCGCCAGCTGGATCAATCCAACGAGCGCTTCGACGTGGGCCTGTCGGACAAGACCGATGTGCTGCAATCCCAGGCCAGCTATGACACTGCACGGGCCAACCGGATCCTGGCCCAGCGCCAGGTGGACGATGCCTTTGAAGCGCTGATTACCCTGACCAACCGCCAGTACAACTCGATCCAGGGCATTGTCCACACGCTGCCGGTGTTGCCACCGCTGCCCAACGACGCCAAGGCCTGGGTCGAGACCGCCGGTCGCCAGAACCTGAACCTGCTGGCCAGCAACTACGCCGTCACGGCCGCCGAAGAAACCCTCAAGCAGCGCAAGGCCGGCCACGCGCCGACCCTGGACGCCGTCGCACAGTATGAAAAAGGTGACAACGACGCCCTTGGCTTCAGCAACCCGAATGCCTTCGGCACGCCGTACCGTGGCGATGTGGAGCAGCGCACCATCGGCCTGCGCCTGAACATCCCGATCTACAGCGGCGGCCTGACCAGCTCGCAGGTGCGGGAGTCGTATTCGCGCCTGGGCCAGACCGAGCAGCAACGCGAAGGCCTGCGTCGCCAGGTGGTGGAAAACACGCGCAACCTGCACCGCGCGGTAAACACCGATGTGGAACAGGTCCAGGCGCGCCGCCAGTCGATCATCTCCAACCAGAGCGCAGTGGAAGCCACGGAAATCGGTTACCAGGTGGGTACGCGCAATATCGTCGACGTGCTGGACTCACAGCGCCAGCTCTACGCGTCGGTGCGCAACTACAACAACAGCCGCTACGACTACATCCTCGACAACCTGCGCTTGAAACAGGCGGCGGGCACCTTGAACCCAGGGGACCTGCAGGACCTGACGCGCTACCTCAAGGCCGACTACAACCCGGATCGCGACTTCCTGCCGCCGGACCTGGCCAAGGCCGCCGCCGAGCAGCTCAAGGCCCGCCCGGGCTACTGAGCACACCACAAAACCAATGTGGGAGGGTTCTACACCCTCCCACATTGGTAACGGTGTTAAGTCAGTGAGCTATCAGTCTATCCAAACCATCCAGCAAGCGCTTAAGCGCCCCCTGATTAGCCTGCATCACCTTGAGCCCCGCCTGCGCCATGCGGCGTGCATCCTGCGGCAGTTCGAACAGCTGGCGTACGGCCTCGGCCAGCCCTTCTGCGTCCTCCACCTCTCGCAACGCCCCCGCTTCGCGCATCATCGCGGTGATTTCGAGGAAGTTGAACACATGGGGGCCCATGATCACCGGCTTGGCCAGCGCCGCCGGTTCCAGCGGATTGTGCCCGCCGGTCGCGACCAGGCTGCCGCCGACAAAGGCGCTGTCGGCCAGGGCATAGAGAAACAACAGCTCGCCCATGGTATCGCCGAGCAGTACCGAGGTTTGCGCGGTCACCGGCTCGCCGCTGGAGCGACGCACCGTGGCAAACCCTTGTTGCGCGCACAACTCGAACATCGGGCCGAAGCGCTCCTGATGACGCGGCACCAGGATCAGCAGCGCGTTGGGATAGCTCTCGAGCAGTTGCCGGTGGGCCGCCAGCACCACGTCATCTTCGCCTTCGTGGGTACTGGCAGCGATCCACACCGGGCGCTCAGCGGCGCCCCATTGCTCGCGCAGGACGGCGGCACGCAGCGGCAGCTCGGGGTCGATGGTCAGGTCGAACTTGATCGAGCCGGTGACTTCGACGGTTTCCGCGCGCGCGCCCAGGCTCAGGAAACGCTGGGCCTCAGTCTCGGTCTGTACCGCGAACAGGCTCATTTCCGATAGCATCGGCGCCGTCAGCCTGGCAAAACGCGCATAGCCCTTGGCCGAACGCGCCGACAGCCGCGCATTGGCCAAGGCCACCGGAATACCGCGCCGGGCGCAGGCGTGGATATGGTTGGGCCACAACTCGGTCTCCATGATCACCGCCAGCCGGGGCTGTACACGATCGAGAAAACGCTTGGCTGCACAGGGCAAATCGTAAGGCAGGTAGCAATGCTGGATGCGCGGCTCGTTGGCGAACAACGCCTGGATGCGCTCGGAACCGGTGGGCGTCATGCAGGTGACGGTGACCGGCAGCTGTGGATAACGCGCCAACAAGCCGCGGATCATCGGCGCCGCGGCAATGCTTTCGCCCACCGACACCGCATGCACCCAGATCCCGCCCGGCTGCATCGCCGGCAAGCCATAGGAAAACCGCTCGCCGACGCGCCGGGCATAGGCCGGCGCCTTGCGTGCACGCAACCAGAGACGTAAGGCCACCAACGGCAGCGCCAGGTAAAACAGACAGCTGTAGAGAGTTCTATTCATGGCGGCGGAGTTTATCGGCTTTTTCAGTCGATCGCCTGCAAGCACTCGGCAAAACGTTTGGCGAGAAAGCGCGCGGCGGG
>Ga0065712_10068205_pt1 | contig 13094 bp, 13 predicted proteins | sample MisRhiReplicate1_FD_59099 | JGI IMG/M metagenome (GOLD analysis project Ga0065712, IMG submission 59099) | Miscanthus rhizosphere microbial communities from Kellogg Biological Station, MSU, sample Rhizosphere Soil Replicate 1: eDNA_1 v3... | ecosystem: Host-associated > Plants > Roots >...
GAGCTTTGCGAGCTCTTCTCCTGAAGTCTGTTCGAGATCCTTGTGCAGGCTGTTGCCGTGCGCGTCCATCGTGACGATTGCCGGGAAGTCGGTGACGTGGAGGTGCCACATCGCCTCCGGCGTGCCGAACTCCATCAGCGAGACGCCGTCCACGCGATCGATCGTCCGCGCGTAGAACTGGGCGGCGCCGCCGATGGCGTTGAGGTACACCGCGCCGGCCTCCTTGAGCGCGTCCAGCGTCTTGTTGCCCATGCCACCCTTGCCGATGACAGCGCGCACGCCGTACCGCTTGATGATGTCGGCCTGATACGGTTCCTCGCGGATGCTGGTCGTCGGCCCCGCGGCGGTGACCTTCCAGCCGTCGCCCTCTTTCCTCACGACGGGACCGCAGTGATAGAGCGCGGCGCCTCGCAGATCGACCGGCGGCTCGTGCTTCATCAGGTGCGCGTGGACCGCGTCCCGGCCGGTGTGCATCACGCCCGACACCAGCACGATGTCGCCGACCTTCAGCGACCGGACCGCCGCTTCGTCGAGCGGCGCCTTCAGCGCGACCTCGCGGCCTGTTCGCTGGAAGCCGGCCTGGTCGATCATCGGAATGACGGGCGATGAGGGATCGCGATAGAGCCACTGCTTGATGGCGCCAGTCTTCGCGTCCAGGGTGACGCCGAGCCGTCGGAACGCCCAGCAGTCGTACGCGACCGAGACGAAGAAGCTCGCGGGCAGGCGATTGAACGCGGCAACCTTGCACCCGATCAGCGACACGGCCCCGCCGAAGCCCATGGTACCGACGCCCATGGTGTTCACGGTCCGCATGATCTCCGCTTCGAGCGCCGCGAGCCGCTCGTCCGGGTTCACGTCGTCCAGCGTCCGGAAGAGCTGCTGCTTCGCCTCGAGATAGCCGGACGTGCGATCGCCGCCGATGGCGACGCCAACGGCGCCGGGCGCGCAGCCCTTGCCCTGCGCCTGCCAGACGGCGTGAAGGATGCACTTGCGGACGCCGTCGAGCGTGCGATCCGCCCGGCCGAGGTGCGCCAGTTCCGCCGGCAGCGAGTACTGCGCGTTCATGTTCTCGCAGCCGCCGCCTTTCAGGATCAGGCGGATCTCGATCTCATCGTCCCGTTCCCACTGATCGAAGTGAAGAATGGGCGTCCCGGGCCCGAGGTTGTCGCCCGAGTTGGCGCCGGTGATCGAGTCCACCGAGTTGGGCCTGAGCTTGCCGCGCCGCGTGGCTTCGGCGACGGCTTCCCGGACCTGCTTCTTCATCCAGATCTGGTTGGCGCCGATCGGGGTCTTGACCTCGAAAGTCGGCATCCCGGTGTCCTGGCAGATCGCGCCCTCGCCGCTTTGGGCGAGGTCGATGTTCTGGGCGATGATGGCCAGCGCCTGGGAGGAACGCGTGGCTTCGGGCTCCGCGTCGCGCGCCTGGCGCATGGCCGCGCGCACGTCCGGCGGCAGATCCGTGGACGTCTTGACTATCAGGTCGAGGACCGAGTCGAAGAAGGCGGGCAGCATGCCAGCAGTATTTTCGTCCATCATGAATACTCGTGTTTTTCTGAGTGTTTTGATGACACGAAAGGAGTTGGCGATTTGTGATCTTTCATGTCATTACCCCTAATTACCTATCTTAACGGCCAAGACGTAGCAGTTTGGCGGTCCCTGTCGCTTTGCCTCCCGGCCAGCCCAGGGATCATTTCGGGCCTTCTGGTATCGCCGAAGCGTCGATGAAGCACCACGATGCACCGGGCTGGAATCGCAGCATCCAGTGCGCCGGACCCGACTGGTGACGTGGGGCGAGAGGATCGAGCGTTCGGAAGTCGGATGCGACGACTTCCACCCAAGCGCCGGGTTGCGCGCCACCATGGCTATTCCCCGCACTCGCGATAACCCCGACCTTGGAAAATGATCCGCGCGCCGATCTCCCGTCCGTCGCGGTCCGTCTCGACAATCCGCGACGTTATGGCAAGTTCGCATTTTTTCAACGGGGAAATCACCTTCGCGGTGATGTCGAGGAGATATTCACCTCCGCGTCCCGTCGCGCTCAGGTGGGCGCGGACCGGCTTCAAATACGCCCGCTTTCCGCCATCAGCCCCCAGATTCTGAAGCTGACTGAGGATGAACGCCTGAGGGATTTGCTGCCCGTCGGGACGCGGCTGCACCTGGTAGCGGACGGGGCAATGATTCTCATCGAGGGTCACGTGGTAGATGCCGGTGAAGGCGGCCACATCGATCCACGCGTCGCCGCACTGCATGCCATGCACTTGAAACTGTGGCAAATCGAATACAGCTGGCGATTCGATTCCCGACGTGTCGCTAAACCGGATGACGGACAGACGATGTGGTTTCGGTGAGGGAGTCGCGTTCCCGAATTGGTACGCGAGGTACCCCAGACCGACGCAGTAATAGCCGTCGTCGTCCGCGTACGCCGTTCCAGCGCTAAAAGCGCTGAGGACAAGAACGACGGTCGCGCCGAGGAGTTTCATGCGAGGCTCCGTTGGCTTAACCCTGTGAGGAGACGTGGGCCGACGACGAATCGCGTCAACGGTTCCAAACCGACTGCTCCGTGAGGAGTTGATGCTGCTGCGCTGCCACCTTGATGATCGCGCCGAGGACACGGCTGGCGTCGGCAGGATGGTCTGTTGACCACTGGTACATCTGTTCGGCCGCGTAGCGAAGGCATTCTCGTGGCTCTGACAGAATTTCTCCGGAACGCGGTTTCGCGAACGCGTGAGCGGCCCAGTTCAACGCCTCCACTGGATCCTCCAGCCGTCCCGCCCGGTCGAGCACGGGCATCCAGAACGCGTACTCCGACAGCATCGCGCGACGCCGAACAAACAGTCGCTCAAGAACCGCTCGACTTCCTATCGCTGACCCGTCAAGTCTGATGATTGCGGTCAGTCTCACATCAGCGCCGATCAATGCTGCCGTTGACGCAGGCCGAGAGCGAAGCATGTGCAGGTGAGTGCCGGGTTCCGAGCTGGAATATCCCGGCAGCCAAGTTTCATACCGGCTGTACACAACCGCACGTACGTCGGTATAGCCGGTGGATGAGAACCAATCCTGCCCCTGCGTCGAGACGAGCGTCGAGCCGTCCGAGAAATGGCGTGTGATCGATACCTCGTACGCAGTCACGTCAGTCGCTTCGTTGACAAACTCGTACGTAACGGACAGATCCAGCGGATTGATGTCCGCATTGCCAACTCGAATCGGGATCGCCTCGGCGGGCGGGCCGGAGACCAGAGTCAGGGCGAGCAAAGCCTTTAGGAGCATGTAGTTTTCATCCGCAGCGGCCAAGCGGCGACGGTGCCTCGGAAACGCCGGGGCCAAGCTCTTCGAGTCACCTATCGTGGGCCAATCGGCTTCGAATGAGCCCGTTGGAATGGCAAGAGGTTGATCGGTACTGAATTTGTTGACAGTGACGTTCCGGAGCCTTTCACCTGCGGTGAGTGGCTGAGCACGAACGCAGCCACTGCTTGGAGAGTCGCGGGCAGTTGTTCTTGAACTTCAGTGGCAACGACTGGCGGTACGAAGTCCCAGCGCCCTCCAGCGATGAATTCTACGGTCTGGCCCGGAGCGAGCCGCATCACGCGGCCAACCTCATTCGCGCCAGCCCCGAGCACAATTGTGTTCGCCACATGCTCAGTCCCGGCCAACCGTACACGAAGCTGCAACAAATAAAGAATCTCCTCCTGGGTTGTTTCGCATCCGGCCGGCCCGTTTACAACGACTGGAGCAGTGCGTTGGCGCGGGAGCACTAACGGAACGGTGCCCGTGTTCTTCACTGCCACGCGATAGGTAAACACGTCGAAATAGTTGTAACTATCTCGATCCAGTTCTAGAAGAGAGACCTCAACGGGAACCTCCGTCTTCGAGTCGCGAAAAGCCGAACCGCCCATCGAGACGTGGCCGCACGGGGACGCTGTCCGCGCTGACTTCACACGAAGATCGATTGTCTCGACAGGCTGACCAAGGCCCGGTGTCGCCCACGCGCAAGCGATCAGCAGCAGACACCCTGTACGAAGAAGCATAGGTTCCCTATTCCTGAGGTGCGCCGATGACGCGGGTGTCTTCCAGCTTCACACCGCAGTGGTTATCGGACTCCGATTGGCACCGTGCTCCGGCTCAGGCCGCGTCGTGAGCCGTTCGACGCACGACGGCTTTCGGGTGCAGCCGCTGGTGTGGCTGCGGGCGGTCAACATGCGACGACCGCCGCTGAACGGTGTCACGAGCTACGGGTGCTTGCACAGGCGCAATTGCCGAATCTCGTCCGGACAAACCTTCACGGTGCAGGTCCTGGAACAGGCCGTCCTCCAGGTTCCGTCAGACGCTAATGACGCGTAGACGACGTAGCGGAGGCCAGAGGCAAACAGAATCGCCTCTGCGTTGAACTGAACTGCACCGTCCACATCTGTTTGCCCCTCTGGCATGCCCTTGAACCGCTCAATCACTCGGAATCGCACGGGCTGAAAAAAGAGGTGAGGGGCGTTCTCCCCTGAATGATTTTCAATCGGGCCAGCCGAAGTGACGTCACCGACGAAAACAATCGCCGTCTTCTCCAGTGCTGTACACGGCGGCGGCGGAACGAGGCACTCCGCCAGGACGCCTCTCGCGCATGTCACGATCACCAGAACCGTCAGGAAGACCCTCTGGAGTGGCGTTCTCAGGCACAAGCCTAGATCCATTCCGTTGTTCCTCCCCTCAGGTGGCTGACCGCCTCAGTCCCAAGCATGGGTCACTGCCCTTGCCACACGCGGGGTCCGCCGATGCGGTCAACGAGTTCAGGCAATCTACCCAAATCTGCCGGATAGTCCGCGCGTAGGGTCACGGTCTTTGTGCGCGCGCCAATCCGCAATGTCAACGCTACATCCGGGTCATCGGCACTAGACCTCCCGTATAGAGCGACGGTATCGCCTTTGCGAACCAAGAATGAACAGCAAGCCGCGTACGTGTCGAGTGCGTTAAAGAACCGCGCGCGCAGGAACTCGTTGACGAGGGACACGACCTCATCGGGAGAAATGGCGCGTGTGCGACGCCCTTCCACTAGCCCGTGCCCTTCGTATAGGACAGTGCCGTCGCCACGAACGATGACGTTGTAATTGACGCAAGGTCCGAAGCATCCGCCGGTTGCCGTGCGAACTAGTCGTACCTCAACCTCTGATAAGGGAAGCTGGGCAGCCGCTACGCCGCTCATCGCCGCGAACAGCGATGCGACGAACAGCACTCTGGGCAGTCCGAAGGCAGCTCGGGTACGCATCACTTCGGTCCTTCGGGTATCGCCGCAACCTCGATAAAGCACCACGATGCTCCGGGCTGGCATCGCATCATCCAGTGCCAGTGTTCACGTCTCGGGTCGCTTTTGACCAGATGGGAGACTCCAGCTTGTGCGGTTGGGACTAGGTAGTCGCGTCCCGGCTCGCTTCGGAGCAAGCGGAGAAGGGCGCTTCGTGCGGGTTCGTCCTGCGCTTCAAACGACACGACGGTGCTGCCCCACAGAATCCCGCCCACGTGACTTTGGCAGCAGCTTATGCGGACGCCTGTCTGCTGTTGAAGCGCCTGCGTCAACAGATTCGCGTGCTCGGAGATTTTCCGTGTTCCGGGCGGAATGGTCACGTGACGGTCCAGAATGGGCGTCAACGCAATCGACCGACCCCGTTCGTCGCGCGTCCGGCTCGGAATCAGCGTGAACATGCCGCCATCGTTGTCGATGCGGTACAGGTACGGCATCTGCGCGTTCGCTGTGTCCACCAAGTCGCGGACAACCTGCCGGACATCCAGCAGAGAACCGTCTGCACGTAGATCCACACGCACTTCGAACAGCGCGGCTCTGGGAACCATCACCCGCTTGCCCGAAGCCGTAACGTGCGACAACTGAACGTCATCGCGATAGACATAAATCGGGTCTTCAACGTTGATGCCGACGCCGAACTCGTCCACCAACTTCTGCGCGGCCAAATCGACGGGGCGGGGACCGAACACGCTCACGGTCGCCTGTTCGCCGTCCCGCAGCACGCGGGCGAACTCCTGCCCTTGTGCCGCTAGTACGACTGAGAGGGCGACCCCGACCGCTGGTAGGACCGCTGTTCTAAATCCCATTGTTGCGCGCAGTTGCTTTGTACGAGGAGTAGCGCACCCGTCTCGATGTGCAAAGACGCGGCCCCGCCTGACTCGTTTAGACACCAACCAATTCTGCTCGGACTGCACGACTGCGGCAGACCTTCACTGCGACCGTCCATGCCGGTGCCGACGTTTCTTGCAGCTAAATGACAATATTGTCGGCTGTTGAATAGCGGACTGCTCTCTCGACGGGCGTCTCTTGCTGATGGGACGGCCAGTTCTTGCAGGACGTGTGCTGCGCCGACGAAGCGACCCGAAACCTCGGTCGGCGGTAGCTTGCGTTCGAGTTGAACTGCGAGTCCAAGTAGACCAGGGCAACGATGGAGCGCCACTCGTCTCGCCCGCCAAGCCTTTCAAACTTGACCACAACCGCGACGTGCGACATTTTCACGCTGTCGAAAGTGCTGGACCACTCCAGCGTGACCTTGACCGAGGAGGTCTACGCGCACCCGAGTGGTGACGGCATCGTACCGAGCGCCAATCGACGTCGGACTCGTAGCAAGATCTGTAGCAGTTTCAAAAAATCGTCAATTTTACTGACCAAAATCACAGTGCTAACACGCCAGCAGTATAATTTCTTCAGGCCTGCATGGTGACGACACCGAGTCGCGTCGAGCGCGATGCGCTGGGCGAAAAATCCGTCCCCCTGGAGGCGTACTACGGCATTCAGACCGTCCGCGCGCTCGAGAACTTTCCCGTCAGTGGTCTTGGTCCGCACCCCGCGCTGGTCACCTCCACCGTGCTGGTGAAGAAGTGCGCGGCGCAAGCCAATCGCGCCATCGGCCGCCTGCCGGCCGAGGTGGCGGATGCCATCATCGCCGCCGCCGATGAAGTGCTCGAGGGCCAGCTCCGTGATCAGTTCGTGGTCGACGTCTATCAGGCCGGCGCCGGGACGTCGCACAACATGAACGTGAACGAAGTGCTCGCCAACCGCGCGGAGGAGTTGCTCGGCGGGCGCCGTGGCAGCTACTCGCGCGTGCACCCCAACGATCACGTCAACATGAGCCAGTCGACCAACGACGTCTACCCGACGGCGACGCGGCTGGCGCTGCTCGCGGCGACGGCCGACCTGGTCGCCGAGGCGCGCGGCCTGTCCGCCGCGCTGGAGATGAAGGCATCGGCCTTCGCGCGCGTGATGAAGGTGGGCCGCACGCACCTGCAGGATGCCGTGCCGATGACGCTCGGCCAGGAGTTCGGCGGGTACGCGGCCGCGATCGCGTGCGGCGCGGACCACGTCGAGACCTCGCGCGCGCAGCTGCTCGAGCTGAACCTCGGCGCCACCGCCGTCGGCACCGGACTGAATGCCGGCGACGACTACACGCGCGCCGTCATCGCGCTGCTGGCGCAGGAAACGAAGTACCCGGTCGTGGCCGCGCGCAACCGATTTCGCGTCACGCAAAGCATGGGCGACGTGCTGGCGGTCTCGGGCGCCGTGCGCCGCCTCGCCGTCGAATCCGGCAAGCTCGCAAGCGACCTCCGGTTGCTCGCGATGGGCCCGCGGGCCGGGTTGGGCGAGGTGCGGCTGCCGGCCGTGCAGCCGGGCTCGTCGATCATGCCGGGCAAGGTGAACCCGTCGATTCCCGAGATGGTGAACCAGGTCTGCTTCCAGGTGGTGGGATGCGACGCCACGATCGCCGCGGCGTGCGAGGCGGGACAGCTCGAGCTGAACGTGATGATGCCCGTGATTGCGTGGAACGCGCTGCATGCGGTGCTCATCCTCACGCAGGCGCTGTCGATTTTCACGTCGCGCACAATCGTCGGGCTCGAAGCCGACCCTGCGCGGTGCCGCGAGCTTCTCGACCGCAGCACCGCTGTCGCCACCGCGCTCAGCCCCTACCTCGGCTACGCCGTCACGGCCGACGTCGCGAAGGCGTCGGTCGCAAGCGGGCGATCTGTCCGCGACATCGTGCTCGAGCGCGGCCTCATGGACGCCGCGCGGCTCGACGAGATTCTGTCGCCCGAGGCGATGACCACGCCGGGCATCACGGGGAAGCACGAATGAGCCGCGTGCGATTCGTGCTCGCCGCCATGCTCGCGTGCGTCGTGGCCACGACGATCGCGGCGCAGCAGGATCGTGGGCGGCGGCTGTTCAAGCCCGAGGAACTGGGAGAGCTCGAGGGACCAGATCGGGACGCCTGGCAGAAGCCCGACCTGATCATGGACGCGCTGCGAATCGGCGACGGCTCGGTCGTGGCCGACGTGGGCGCGGGCGGCGGCTGGTTCACGGTGCGTCTGGCCAAGCGCGTCGGGCCCAACGGCAAGGTCTACGCGGAAGACATCCAGCCGGAGATGCTCGCGGCGATCCGGCGCCGCGTCCTGCGTGAAGGCTTCAGCAACGTGCTGTATGTGCAAGGCAAGACGGCGGATCCGTCGGATCCGGGGCTGCCGGCCGACGCCCTGGACGCCGTGCTGATCGTGGACGCGTACCACGAGATCGCAAACCCGGTGAACCTGCTGCAGCACCTCGGCGCCTCGCTGAAGCCGGCGGGCCGCATCGGGATTGTCGGCTTCACGCTCGAAGGCGGCGGCCCCGGCCCCGCGCTCAATCAACGCGTCGATGCGCAGAAGGTGATCGACGAGGCGGCGCAGGCAGGCCTCCGGCTCGTGAGCCGCGAGACGTTCCTGGACTTTCAGTACTTGCTGATTCTGGGACGGTGAGGTGCTGGCAGAACTGGACAGGGATAAGCAGAACTAAAGTTCTGCTCCACTGGTGTCAGTGCAGGAGTGCTGTGCAAACTGCGGGTGTGGCACAGAATTTTAGGGCAGGTGTGGCACAGAACGTTAGTTCTGTGCTCCAGGATGCAGGAACTTCCACGCAGCAGGCATGATTGCCGCTGCCAGGCACAGCTTGATGACGTCGGCGACGACGAAGGGGTAGAAGCCGATCGACAACGCTGCGCCGAGCGAGCGCGTGTCGGCGCCCGGCGCGAACAACGCAAGCCACAAGACGCCGCAGGTGAAGACGACGGCGAGGCCCGCGGCCATCGCCGCGACGGACGTGAGGTAGCGCCGATCGAGACCGCGGCGCGCGAGGACGCCGGCTACCCACGCGGCAAGCGGGTAGCTGAGAAGATATCCGCCCGTGGGACCGAGCAGCCGCGCCGGGCCCTGCGGCAGTATCGGAGATGCCGCGAAGACCGGCAGGCCCGCGAGGCCGGCGGCCAGGTAGAGCACCTGGCTGAGCAGACCCAGCTCCGGACCGAGCACCACGCCGCCGAGCAGCACCACCATCGGCTGGAAGGTGAACGGCACGGGCGTGAACGGCAGCGGCACGCTGATCTGCGCGGCCGCCGCGGTCAGCACCATCATGAAGAGCGTGGCGGCCAGCTTGAGCGGCGTCGAGATCGCGTCCGCACCCGACGAGGCGAGCACGGCGTCCATGAACACGGGCGCGCGGCGAGATGACGACATATCGGGCAGATTCTAACGTATGGCCTCAGCCCTGACAATTGCAGGCAGCGATTCCGGCGGAGGCGCCGGCATCCAGGCGGACCTGAAAACGTTTGCCGCGCTCGGCGTCTACGGCACGAGCGCCATCGCCGCCCTCACCGCGCAGAACACCGTGGCGGTGACCGGCATCCACGAGGTCCCCGCCGCCTTCGTCGTCGCGCAGATTGATGCCGTCGCCGAGGACATCGCGATCGACGCCGTGAAAACCGGCATGCTGGCGACGGCAGAGATCGTCGACGCGGTCGCGTCAGCCATCGTCCGCTGGAAGCTGCCCAACCTCGTCGTCGATCCCGTGATGGTTGCCAAGAGCGGCGACGTGCTGCTGACCGAGCCGGCGGTCGAGGCGATCCGCCGGTCGCTGCTGCCGCTCGCGGCCGTGCTGACACCGAATCGTCCAGAAGCCGAGCGGCTGCTCGGGCTGAGCGTCAGCAACCGCGACGAAGCGCGGGAGGCGGCCAGGCGTCTCGTCGATCTCGGCCCGCGCGCCGTGGTCGTCAAGGGGGGACACTTCGACGAGGCCGACATCGTGGATCTGCTTTACGACGGCTCGACGTTCCACGAGTTCCGCCATCCGCGCCTGCAGACGCGTCACACGCACGGCACCGGCTGCACCTTCGCCGCGGCGATCGCGGCGCTGCTCGCGCTCGGCCTGACACTTCCGGATGCCGTGCACCGCGCGGTCGAGTACGTGGAGGGCGCCATCGCGCACGGCCTCGCCATAGGCAGCGGGCAGGGGCCGGTCGATCACTTCTGGGCCGTCAGGCCGGCCGAGTGACAAGGGCTATACTTGAGCGTTGTGCCAGTGCAGCGACTGCAGATCATGGCGGCGCCGCTCTCGCTGGATGCCCTCACGACGGTTGTCGTCGAGTCGACTGATGGCCCGGTGGGCGGCGTGTCGAGCTTCCTCGGCCTGGTGCGGGGTGAGAATCTCGGGCGCCGCGTGCGGTTCCTCGAGTACGAGGCGTACGACGCGCTCGCACTGAAGGTGCTCGCGCGCATCGAGCAGGAAGCGCGAGCACAATGGCCCTCGGCGACGGTGGGCATTCATCACCGAACGGGCCGCGTCGAGATCGGCGAAGCGAGTATCGCAATCGTCGCCGCGTCCGCGCATCGCGCCGACGCATTCGCGGTCTGCCGCTACGCGATCGAGCGCGTGAAGCAGATTCTGCCCGTCTGGAAGCACGAGCATTTCGACGACGGAGAGACCTGGGTCGAGGGCGCGACGGCCGATCCAGACGATGAGGCGGCGCGGCAGGAGGCGCGGAGGCGCGCATGCGCGTGAAGGTGAGGCTGTTCGCCAGGCTGCGCGAGATCGTCGGCAGCGCCGAGATCGAGCGCGACGTGCCGCCCGGCGCAACCCTGGCAGTCGTATGGGACCAGCTCGCGGCGGACTTTCCCGCGCTGGCGCCGTATCGCGGATCGATTTCCGCAGCGGTAAACGCGGACTACGCCCGGCTGCAGGCGCCCGTGGGCGACGGCGACGAAGTCGCCTTCCTGCCGCCGGTTTCAGGTGGCTGACCGGATGTTCGACAAACTCAACGCCGTCGAGTCGCGCTACGGCAAGCTGGTGACGCTGCTCGCCGACCCGGCCGTCCAGAACGACACCACGAAGTACCGCGAGCACGCCAAGGCGCTGTCGGAGATCCAGCCGCTCGTCGACGCTTACAACGAGTACAAGCGCGTCGACCAGCAGGCGGCCGAGGCGCAGGAGCTGGTGCGCAGCGGCGACGCCGAGATGGCCTCGCTCGCGCGCGAGGAGCTGAAGGAGCTCGAGCCGAAGCGCGAGGGGCTGCTCGGCCAGCTGAAAATCCTGCTGCTGCCGAAGGATCCCAACGACGAAAAGAACGTCCTGCTCGAGATTCGCGCCGGGACCGGCGGCGACGAGGCGGCGCTCTTCGCCGGCGAGCTGTACAGGATGTACACCCGATACGCCGAGCGGCAGGGCTGGAAACTCGAGGTGTTGACGGTCAGCGAGACCGGCATCGGCGGCATCAAGGAAGCCATCGTCTCGATCGAGGGCCAGCGCGTCTACAGCCAGCTGAAGTACGAGAGCGGCGTGCACCGCGTGCAGCGCGTCCCGGCGACGGAAGGGAGCGGCCGGATCCACACATCCACAGCGACGGTGGCCGTGCTGCCTGAAGCCGAAGAAGTCGACATCCAGGTCAACGAGAAGGACATCCGCGTCGACACGTTCTGCTCGAGCGGCCCCGGCGGCCAGAGCGTGAACACGACGTACTCGGCTGTGCGCATAACGCACATCCCGACGGGTCTGGTGGTGTCGCAGCAGGACGAGAAGTCGCAGATCAAGAACCGCACGAAGGCGATGAAGGTGTTGCGCGCCAGGCTCTACGAGATCGAGATGCGCAAGCAGCAGGAGGCAATCGCCAAGGACCGCCGCAGTCAGGTGGGCACGGGCGAGCGGTCCGAGAAGATCAGGACGTACAACGTCCCTCAAAGCCGGATCACGGATCACAGGATCAACTTCACAACGCATCAGCTCACCAATGTGCTGAACGGTGATCTGACGGAGCTGCTCGAAGCGGTGACGTCGTACTACACGGCGGAACAGTTGCGGCGGGAGACGGAAGCAGACTAGGGGTCGGACGCTGTCAAGGATCTGAACTCTGCTTGACAGCGTCTGACCCCGACGTGCGGGCGACGAGCGTGCGTTCGTGGCCTTGCAGATCGCGCAGCACTTCCACCAGCCTCAACTCGGGAACGGCGTTGACCGCCGCGCGGACGGCGTCACCCTGGCCAAACCCGAACTCCATCAGCAGCCAGCCGCCTGGCGTCAGCTTCCCCGGCGTCTGGGCCAGCAGGCGCCGCGCCTCGTCGAGGCCGTCGGCGCCATGGCCGAACACCGCCGTCTCCGGCTCGTAGTCGCGCACATCAGGCTGTATGGCGTCTCGCGTGCTTCCTGGCACGTACGGCGGGTTGGCCACGATGAGATCGAACGGCCCCGGAACGTCGTCGAGCAGCGACGTTCTGATCAGCCGAATCCGGGAATCGACGCCATGTCTCAGCGCGTTCGCTGCGGCCACGCCCAGCGCCGGCTCCGAGATGTCAGTGGCAATGACGTTGGCGTTCACGCGTTCGCGCGCCAGCGCAATCGCGAGGCACCCGCTGCCCGTGCCGACATCCGCAAGCCGCCACGCCCGCGCGGCGCCGTCCATCAGCGCGAGCGCCTTTTCGACGATGGCCTCGGTTTCAGGCCGGGGAATGAGGACCGCAGGCGAGACGAGAAAGGAGAGCCCCCAGAACTCGCGTTCGCCGAGGATATAGGCCACGGGCTCGCGACTCTCGCGCCGCCGGACCATCGCCTCGAGCCGCCCGGACTCGTCATCCGCGATGGGCTCATCACGATGCGCGAGATAGGTCGCGCGATCCTGCCGAAGCGCGTGCCGCGCCAGGATCTCGGCATCGATCGCCGCCTGGTCCGGCGGAATGCCCGCGCGGAGGAAACGCTCGCGGGCCGCAATCACCCGCTCCAGCACGGTCATTCGACTTCGTCCCTCGTCCCTCGTCTTTCGTCC
>Ga0065712_10068206_pt1 | contig 13091 bp, 25 predicted proteins | sample MisRhiReplicate1_FD_59099 | JGI IMG/M metagenome (GOLD analysis project Ga0065712, IMG submission 59099) | Miscanthus rhizosphere microbial communities from Kellogg Biological Station, MSU, sample Rhizosphere Soil Replicate 1: eDNA_1 v3... | ecosystem: Host-associated > Plants > Roots >...
CAGGAAAATGATAATTGCTAACCTTTACCAACTCGAAATGATAATGGACGACTTGAAGCGTCACGACCCTGAGGGAAGTATTCGAGCGTCCGGCGTCGATGTTCTCTATGTCGAATTTTATGCTGGCGATGGTGCTCGACTTGGAGAGCAAACCTATCGAGACGTTGAAGGTCTTGACACCCCGCAAACAATCCGAGGAAGATTCTAATGGCGCATCCTGTCGAAAATTTTATGACATTGCAAGACGCCATTGATATTGTTTTGCGTTTAGCCCGTGAAACAGCATCGACAGAAAATGAAAGCATTGCGTGTGATGTAGTTGAAGACTTCGCCGTAAATCAATTAGGGGACGATTAAATAATGAGGCTTACCGACTGGATTTTTGAAGTTCTGCCCATCGTAGTCTGGAAAAGACTGTCCTGCCTCAGAAGGCTGTTCAAGTGAGCAGCCCCCACAGGGCGGGGATCGGTCAAATTGAGTATTGACACCATTGGTGTTTTAGACTACTATTCATCCATGTATTCCGATGGCTTTATGAAAGAAGTGGGTTTATTAGCAGCCGAAAGACTTGGACTGAACGCAAGTGACACAGAACTGCTCGTAAACGACCTGATAGAGTTCAGTAATGAACTTCAAACAAAACTTATAGAGGCTCGAATTCGGGCAAATACCATTCCGGTTGACATGAATGAGGTTGAGGATTCATACACGAATGGTTATCAAACGGGCCTGAATTGGGTGTACGATTATGTTCCAGGTGGACCATTTCATTACGGTGCATCAGAACACGAGAGCGATTTCGCAAAATGGATGTCGGCACAATCAAAGGCAGAACATGCCGCTTGGATGCAAGGTTGGCACGACGGGAAAGCTGCTCAAGCTTAACCCCGCAGGACGGGGTATACGAAATGGTACATTGACAATCCATCAGATTCATGTAAAATTCTGTCCATGATTGATTTAATTATTGACGAAGACTCCTATACTGGTGAAGATACCGTCATTATTAATGGTGAAAAAGCTATTCGTATTGATGACCCTTCTAAATCCCCTACTGCTGAATCCGGCGGTATGCGGGATGTCTACATGACTTCTAAATATGTTTATAAAAAAGGTTACGTAGGACAAGAAGCTGATTTAATTCCTTCTCAAAGAGACAGAAAATACTTCGCTCAAGTTGTTCTGGTAGACATTCACCGGAATTGGGTTGTGCAAAAACGAGTTGACTGTGTGCCCAATTTTGCTACCGAAAGTCAGTGGAAACTAATAGAAAAAATAGCAGATAAGTACGATATTTCAGATGTTAGTTGGACCTCAGATACATGGGGTAACAAAGTCAATAGAAATACGCATAATTGGATTGTGAATAAAAGAGGAATTCCAGTCATCTTCGATTATGCGGATTAACCCCGCAGAGCGGGGATTGACAAATCTGTGTCAATAGTGTAGTATGCCCTCATGGTTCAAGCATTCCCATTCAAGCGAGGAGGTCGCGGCAGTCGTCAGAGGATTGTTGTCGAGGCCAGAAAATGGGGTGGGCTTATGGTTGTCCACGAGGCCAGCATTAGAGTGCTTCGCACGCAAGGCCCGAGTATTACCATTTTCAAAATCGGAACCTCTTCGTTAAATGGGGACCGAAAGGTATTTTTCACCTCGCAAATTTCTGAAGCGTTTGAGTCTCTGAAACAGGCAGCGAAAGATTTTAAAACAATTCGCCGCACGAACAAAATAAAGATTGACAGACCACAGACAGAAAGTGTAGAATGCAGCGTATGGCACAAAACGAATTAAATCAAAACAAGAACATTGAACGGCATCGACGCAATGTGAAAAAACGCAATCGTGCGCGGAATTCCGTCGCTCGCATTAGTCGAAGGAAAAATCGCTAACATGGGAACACTTCAAAACTATGTCAATCCTGCTGATGTTGACGACCAAGCAAAGGACAACAAACGGGTTGACCTAAAATACATCGGCTCACTCAAACATCTAAAGGGCAAAAAGGGTGACGGGTATTACATCGCGTCTGAGGATAGATGGTATTTTCGCCCTTTCGGAGAGCCTGATGAATATCGCGTGCGGTCTGAAAATTTGAATTTTTTGGGGTAATACCCCGCAGGGAGGGGTTTGACAGATATTTACAATGTGTTACAATGTCTTCATGCGATTAATAAAAACCGCACCTCGTGTGTCGAATCTTACCGAGTATAAGAGATTGTCCGTGGTTCCAACGGAACCTGCACTGCGAGAAAAATTGCCTCATGAACAACATCTTGAAGCGATTCGAGATGCAAAGGAGTATTTGTTTCAAAACACTCCGCAAATTAAACGAATTACAAAATGAAGTTTGCTTGTACGGTAGCAATTTTGCTATAATACGTACATGCAAATAATTTCTAGGCACGACGCAATAAAGTTAAACTTGCTTCATTATTTTACAGGCAATCCCTGCCGTGCGGGGCATACAACTCAACGAAGAGTGAAAGATAGACAGTGTTTAGAGTGTGGCAAAATTAGAAAACGACAATTTCGCAAAGATAACAAGGAATCCATTCGTAATTACGAGAAAAACAGATGGATAAATAATAAACTAGCTCGAAATACGTCTCGCAACAAGTACAGACACACTTTGCGTTTGCGTATCATGGAGTTTCTAGGAGGCGCTTTCTGTGCAAATTGTGGTTGTAATGTTGTTGACTTATTAGAGGTCAACCATAAAAATGGCGGCGGTAGAAAAACAAGGAAGTACCTATTTTCTACAACTGAGTGGAACAAAATCATTAAAGGTATTCTAAAAAAAGAAGATTATAATGTTTTATGTAAAGTGTGTAATACTTTACATTATGTAACGGACATAATTGGTGTGCAGGGACATTTTGTTAAGTGGGAACCTTGACAAGTGTTTGAATGTAGTGTATAGTAAGTTTGTTGGTTAGATAGAAGCCAGTCTAGTAAAAGTTGCGAGGCCGACTTGAATGTACGTACAATCGCCACCTAACCAACAAACTACTGCCTTTAGTTCTTTGAAACGGTGCAAGCGAATTGTTAGTGTAGCCTAACAAAGCATGATGCTACCTATCCGATAATGGGAATATGATGTTGATTGGCAAGTCCTGTTCATGCTAGTTACTTGCACCTTTTGAAAGAATTATGCGCGTATGGACAAGCGAGCAAGTCGCCTAATGCAGATTAGGAGAGCGGAGGTTTAAATCCTTCTACGCGCTACCCTTCCGAGGCCACCGGATATCGTGGTCAACTCCAGGCGGGCCAGTTTATTCATCGACTGGCCCGTAACCCCGCAGGGAGGGGCTTGACAAATCCTACCAAACCTGTATAATTTCTTCATGACTGACAACATCGTAGACGGACAAATTTTAGATTCGGATGAAATAGAACTAGTTCGTCGAAAAAGAGCCAATCGAGCCTTTACACTTGGATTCTATGCTGGACTGAGTGCTGGTAAAGAACGACTCGAATCTCTGGCCAACGAGTGTAACGGAGGTTCTGGAACTGGCGAAACGGCTGATAGTTTTCGTATGGCCGCACAGTATCTTGACGGAATTAAGGCACCCTCCGAAACGGTAAAATTTTAATGCCTGACAATCGCATTGTTTTCCACTACAACCGCAAACGATCAGGAGTACGAACAGAACAACATAACAGAACAGGTTCGTGAAATCCTTTATGCAGACGACACTACAAACAAAATTGCTGCTATTAAAAAGCACCGTGAGTTGACTGGTTTCGGATTGAAAGAATCCAAAGAATGGGTGGAGCAAACCTTTAAGGTTTAACCCCACAGGGCGGGGAGTTGACAATACTCAGAAAACGTGTATAATCCTCCCATGAGTTTAGCAAAAAGAACCGCCGTTACAGGCGTCAGAAAAAATGCAAAAGGTGAAGTTATTGCCTTTAACATCAATCGAAAAAACTGGGGCCGAGGTAAACGTGGGGGTTCTTTGCTTGACATTAGAAACCTTGAAGATGGCTCCCAGCAAATCAACATGTGTTGTCTCGGGGTTTATGGGCGAGCTTGCGGCATCGGAGTGAAACGTCTTAGAGGTAAAGGAATGCCTCTTGATGTTCGTAATCTGCCAAAACAGATGAGTTGGACCATTAAAAAGTACATGTTTGGCAGAGATAATTCAGGTGCGGCGATCAGCCTTGCTAAAACTAATGATGCCAACAAAACTTCCGACAAGAAGAAGGAAGCTACCATTATCAGACGATTTGCAAAACAGGGAATTCGAGTTCGGTTCGTGGGGAAGGGTTAGCCAACCCCCGTAGGGAGGGGAGCAGTCAATTTGACAGTTGACAAACTCATTCCAATTCTGTAAGATGCTCAATCATGCGTACACACTTCGTTCACGACTACAAGGCTGACTTGATTTTTCATATCAAACAAGGTCCAGTTTCAGTACCCAAGTCAACCATTGAGGCACTTTACCTCGACTCGCATCCGTATGGTGTTTCTTTTCGCCTCGGCCCAATTTGGGTACAGCGGTATCCTCTTGGTGTTGATAATCCAAATGATTTGCTCCTGAGTCATTCAAGATAACAGTTGACAGAATTGCCAGTTTGGGTTAATATCTTTCCCATGTTGCAGTTACAAGCATCCAGAGCAAATTTAGCGGTGTACGTTCTTGAATCGAGTGGAAAGACCATCGAGGATTATGATGGATGGTGTGGGGACGTAGCACAGTTCGTACTCAATCGGTACGAGGGTTCAATGGTTCATGTTGAGGGACCAGCACTAGACCAATATGCTTGGTGGTATCACATGGTTCCTCTTGTCGATGGTAAAATCCACGATGCTTGGTTTGCAGAGTGGCATTCGCCTGAGCCTTTGACATTGGAAGAGTGGTTAGTGCAAATGTTCGGAACTGAGGATGAAATCAGTGTAATGGTTGAGGGAGAGGATGTCTATGCGGGATTGCCTCAGAACTTCGTGCCCAAAAGCACGGATATTCCAATCCCCGTAGGGCGGGGCTTGACTTTGGCACAGGATTTGCTAAAATAGACTGTACGCAAAAATGCACCTCGTCCCTCAAGGGAAATCCGCACCTCGTCGGTGGCCGGGTGCGAGTTTTCACCCCGCGAGAATTTCAAATAGCGTTTACACCCCGCAAGATTTCCATTTGCTCGCATGTCAAACAATATGCTTCCTCGTCGTAGTCGTCGTGAGAAATTCCATGCTCGTCGTAGTTTCCAAGTCTCTCACAGTCGAGACAGACGAGGCGATAGTCTATCTCGTGGGAATCGTCGTGAATCATATCATTACTTTTGAACAACTTTGTATCCGTCCCTTTTTGCTTTCGTAATTTCCGCCTTCGTGAATAACTCAATCAGGTGGCCGTTTAGGTCAATGTAAGTTCTTAACTGTGCCTTAGGTTTGGGGGTTTTACTCACGGGCTGCGTTGCTGGAGTTGGCACCACTTTATCTTTCGAGAAAATTATAAAGCCGCCCGCAACCAAAAACATGAATACGCATCCGAAGGCGAACAAGATAATGAACGAACAAATGAAAATCATCAGTTCATTCTATCACGGTTATTCGTCAGTGTCAATTTTGCCTTTGTGTTTACGCTTGCGAAAAGGACGGTCTTTTTTGACCTGAAAGGTCTGGCCCTTAGGCGGAAGTTCACGGCGGATCGATTTAATCAAATCCGTTTGCTTGATAGTATCTGTCTTCGTCTTCGAATTCGACATCTTCCTCACCCACAAATTCTATGCCACAGTTACGGCATCGACACCAAAATAAGTCTCCAAGATAACCCAATGGGACGCCTGGCCCTCCACAAATTGAGCATTGATTCATGGACCGAGTATACCACGAAGAAATCAGAAAAGCAACCCCCGCCCGGCGGGGAGTGTCCTGGAATAATACAGTTGACAACGCTGCCGAAACGTGTATAATGTCATTGCTTCGTTGAAAGAGAAAACATTATGATACCTACAAAAGTTGACAGAGACATTATTCGCGGCGGCGATTTTCAAGAGCAAAAAATGGGAATCGCGGCAGGGCAAGAGGCGTGGATTTTTAACATTCTACGCAACAAAACCTACACAAACAAAATTCTCGCACCTATCCGAGAGTACACTGCGAACGCGCTCGACGAGCACGAAAAAGCTGGTATCTCTCATATTCCTGTGAAACTCACGTTTCCGAACGTGCTTGCACCTGAGTTTAGAGTGCGTGACTTTGCGCTCGGATTGTCTGATGATGACGTTGTTAAATTCTTTGCGAATTATGGCGCGTCGGACAAACGTGATTCTAACTTGTCAATGGGCGCGTTTGGTATCGGTGCAAAAGCCGCGTTTGCGTACACTGATTCGTTTACGGTTGTATCGTATCAGAACGGACGTAAAGCAACCTTTAACCTGTACATCGACGAAACCGAAGTCGGTGCTATTGCACAATTAGCAGTCGAAACCACAGACGAACCGAACGGCATCGAAATTGTTATACCTGTACGGTCTGAGGATATTAGCAAGTTTGTCAGTAATGGCTTTGACTTAATGAAGTACGTTCGGACAAAGCCAACCATTGAAGGCGTGTCTAATGTGCCTGACTTCGACCGTGAGGCGTCTCCCGTATCCGGCAAAAACTGGAAATACTTTGGCGACAATCGCGGTTCGGTTGTAATTCAGGGTCAAATTGGCTATCCGCTCGCCTTAAATCAAATGGGAAGTGTAAGCTATGCGAGCGAGGGCGTAAAACTTCCAGCGGGCCAGATTTATGAGTGGGAGAAAAACTTGCTCGCGTCAGGTCTGGAAATTGATTTGCCTATCGGAACGGTTGACGTTGCGGCATCGCGTGAAGGTTTGGAAATGAACGCGAAAACAATCGCCGCTATCCGTTCTGAATTAGTTCGCATCCGTAAAGAAATCACTGACCACGTTTCGGATAAATTCAAAGCTGCAAAGAATTTGCTCGAAGCGAAAATCATGTATTACAATTTCTTTTTGAAGGGCGGCAGCTACGGCAACACGCTTGCAAGGTCAGTCGGAAAAGTTTGGTGGAATGGCATCGAAATCACGGATGCAACAATCGACTTCAAAGGTCGTCACAAAATTATCCGTTACAAGCGAAAAGCGAACGGCGACATAATGCTCGACGCGCTTGAAAAAATTCAGTGCTCGGATGAACTTGAACTCTATTATGATGACACTGACCGCAAGATTGTAAACTACAAACGCAGAGCCAACACGCTTTTTGCTGCGGGCGCGAAGTATGTCACGGTGATTCAAACGGACGATGTTAAGGCGTTCGAGTCCGAAACTGGTTTGAAGGTCGCAGACCTAAAACCGTATTCAAAAGTTGTGCCGACCGTAGTAGTTTCAAGTCGCGCAGCGGGCAGCGGGATTGATGCAACAAAACGTGTCAAGCACAAGTTGAAAGTTTTTGAGCTTGACTGGAAAAAATTGCAAGAGTCGTCATATTTGCGCGGTGCAAAATCGGACTTTTGGAAAGTCGCGGAAATCGAAATTGACAAGCAAGTGTTTGTTCCGATTGACAGATTTGAACCAGCAAAAGGTATGTTTGGTCACAGTCTGTCAACCATGCGCGAGTATCTAATGGATTTGCACTTGTTCGGAATTGACGTTGCCGCTACTCCTATCTATGGCATCAAAGCGGGGCAGGAAACTGGCGACATGGTTCGAGTTGACGCATGGGCCATTGAAAAGGCAAAGGCTTTGCCGAAACTCGCGGACGAAGTAGCAGTCATCAAAGACTGGCAGACTTGCGGACTGTTTGAGTTTGTTGTTGACATTAAGAGTTTGCCAAAAGGTTCACTCGCTGCGGAGTATCGCAAACAGTATCAGGCTGCGGCAGTGTTAATGCAAGGATGCTCAAACTATACAACGTCCGCATCCGTTCGTGCTCGGATTAACTTGGCTGATTTGATTAAACTGGAATTGCCGAACGTGGGCAAGTTGTTGGCCCTGAGCAATGAATTTAGAAAAACGTATCCGTTGCTCGAATTTCTCGATTCGTCTCAGCAAACATCAAACCAGCCCGATATTGTCAACTACATAACTCTGGTTGACGAAGCGCGGGAGTTAGCCGCCTCTGCTATGCAAATGGCAGCGGCGGCATAGCCCCCGCAGGGAGGGGATTGTCCTGGCACTTGACTTTATGCTAAAATGTGTTAGTATCAATTCATGGCAGGGCTAGACTTCAAGAGATGCGGCGGGGAAGTCGGGTATGTGGCAATGAGGGGGCTGGCATACCACTTGACAAATCAGAAATTCGTGAGATAATAAGGATACCTATGAGCGCAAAATTCACTCCACCATTGTTGGTCACAAACGACGCGGTAACGCTGGTTCTTAACGGCAAAGTGTTCACCGGAACACGAACCTATGCTGAAAATGCGGGTGTGCTAGTCGCACTCAAGAACGGTGAATACCAAAGGGCCGCAGACCTTTTGAATAAGGCAAATGCGATTGTTCGTAAGAGCTTAGGCATCTTCACAATCGAGGGCGGTACAATCTTTCACAACGGACTTCCAATTCACAACACGGTCACGGCACGAATTGTTCAGTTGATGGACGAAGGTTTGCCATTCATGCCCGCAGTGAAGTTTTTGGAAAATTTGATTGAGAATCCAAGTCAGCAAGCAGTTAGCGAACTTTATGAGTTTTTGGAACACAAGGGTTTGCCGTTGACTGAGGATGGTTACTTTCTCGCATACAAAACTGTCGCGTCCGACTATCTTTCAAAGGCATCCGGTTCTGAGCCTGTCGAAGTGTCAACCGATGGTGGCGTGACTTGGGAAACTTTTGTCGGACGCATCCCTAACAAAGTCGGCAGCATTATCCGCATGAAACGCAATCTTGTGGACGATGACAAAGACCGCACTTGTTCACAAGGTTTGCACGTTGGCGCGTTGGCCTATGCTGGCCCGAACGGATGGTATCACAGCGCGGGTGATAACGTTGTAATCGTCAAGGTTAATCCGCGTGACGCTGTATCGGTTCCGTCTGACCATTCTGCACAAAAACTGCGTGTCTCTGAATATCGCGTGTTGCAGGATTTCGAGGGCGCATACACGGCTCCGTTGACTTCGGCTGATGGTGAGGAATTTGAAACATCGGAAAGCGAGAACGAAGTCTTTTGCGTAAACTGCGATTGGGAAGGTATGTACGCAGAATTGGACAGGGGTTATCAGTGTCCTAACTGCGACGACAAAGATACGATTGACGTGTTTTAACTTGCGCCTACATAGGTAGGTTGGGGCGGCAGCGGTGCCGCCCTTTTTGTTTTAATCCCCCGCCGGACGGGGGCTGTGCCAGGTTGACACACTTGACAAGTTCTTGAAAACCTGTATAATTCCCGCATGAGTGTAATCAACTTTCCTGAATCGCCGTTGCTGAAAGAAAAAACTTCCCTTAGCAGTGTTGGAGTTATAGATTTAATGCTTCGCACATCTGATTTGTTGCAGGATTATTCCATGCGCGATATTGTGCTGGCTTTGTTCGAGAATGCCGAACAAACGGAAGATACAGCAACCATCATGCCAGCGTTCGCCGCGATTGTTCGAGAATCTACGCTTGACAATCCCACAAAATAGTGTACACTGTCAATATGTTTCAGTCACTAATCACACAAGGGGACGCGAAAACAATCAAAGGCATCAAGCTCGGATACAAGACTGGCATTATGTATCTTTCGCCAGCAAATGAATCCGGCGTGATTAACGTTTGTCCGTCTGCGTCCGTCGGTTGTATGGCAATGTGCCTTAACACTGCTGGCCGTGGTCAAATGTCAATGGTTCAAGAGGTCAGACGTTCGCGCACAATTTACCTGAAAACTAATCCGAAGGAATTTGCTGCACAGTTAGAAATTGAAGTCGGTAAGGTTGTTAAGTCTGCGAGACGTGCGGGCATGATTCCTGCGATTCGCGTAAACGGAACGTCTGACTTGCCGCGACTGGTTACTCCACTTCTCGGCAAGTTTCCTGATGTTCAGTTTTACGACTACACAAAGATTCCTGAGCCGTGGAAGCGGGTTCGTTCAAATTACGACTTGACTTTCTCGCGGTCTGAGACGAACGAAAAAGAGTGTTTAGAAGCACTCGCGCATGGCATCAACGTTGCCGTGGTTTTCTCCACAAAAAAGACTGAGAAATTGCCCGATGAATACTTGGGGTTCGAGGTCATAAATGGCGACGAACATGATTTAAGGTTTCTCGACAAAAAGGGTGTAATTGTCGGACTGACCGCGAAGGGACGCGCTAAGAAAGATACAAGCGGGTTTGTGGTGAGAGTATGATAAAAGTAGTTATCTATGACCTTATCACGCGCTCGTTTCTTAGCGAGTTTGGTTCTAACGGTGCGAAGTACGTTGACAGGGCCACGGAAGCGTATGATTTTCAAGATGTCGAAACAGCTAAACGATGTCTGCTTGATGCTGCTTATAAACGAAAGCAACGCACCAAAGAAAACAGTTTTTGGGTAGAGGGTTTCGCTTTGACGGTTTTGGAGGTTTACGTATGACACTCGGGGATATTCACGAATTGTTACTCGAAAACGGGCAACCTGTCAGTGATAACAATGATTTTGAATTGTTTACAGCGGACGGATTGCCTATCACGGGGATTCATCGCGTAGGAAATGATTTATATCTAAGCGATACTGACAATGGATACACGGAGGAAGATTGAGTATAACCGGATACCTTTTAACGGCGCTCCTTTTCATCCTGTCAATCCTTTGGTACGCGGTCTACGGCCAACCTTCACGGGACAGGCCGTAGCCCCGCAGGGTGGGGATTGACAGACTATGGAAGTGTGATAGAATCAAACCATGAGTACAGGAGCCGAATGTCATTTTTATGAAAAGACACCCCGACAATGGTTTTATGATTTGCAACAGTGGCCCTATGGTGAGTCCGAAGATTATGACACCTTTGGACCATTTACGACTTTTGAAGAGGCCAACACACACTTAGATAGAAATCACGCGAATCCGGGTGGATATTCGGTCAGTGCTCTGCCTAATTGCCCGCACGACTTGATACAGAAGCGTCCTTATGACAAAGAATATCCGTTAGAGTGTAAACGTTGCGGAGACTTCTTACCTCTTGACAAATCCGCAAAAGGTGATACAATACAGCCATGAGTACAACAAAAGTAATTTTGAATGATGGTAAAACCGAACAAACTGTCGTGATTCGAAACGCTTCCGTTGCCGACATTGTTGATGAGTTGTCGAACGGTGCGGCTGATGAGAGTACGGTTCTGGAAAATCTTCTGTCACGAACTGGTATTGACCTTTCAGTTGAGCGGCCTGATTCAAGCTGGATTGACCGAATTCAGTACAGTATTGTCAACGGAGAAGTTACGTTCGTTGCACAGGATGGTGCAGTCATGTCATACCCAATGTCTCTCAGCGACTATTTGAACGGTGTGAGGACTGGAGAAGGTGGCCGTTGGTATTGGCGAGTCAAGCGGGCATTTGACGCGGGGAAGTAATCCCCGCAGGATGGGGATTGACAATCTCTGGAATAAGAGTATAATCCATCTATGATTCTTACCGAGATAACAGGCGACCTTTTGGTTGAAGCTGAGAAGGGCAACGTTGATGTTATTGTCCATCAGGCAAACCTTGAACACACTTTTGGCGCGGGGATTGCAAGGGCCATCCGATTAAAGTTCCCTTATGCTTTCGAGGCAGACAAACGTACTCCATTCAACGACCCAAACAAGCTCGGAACGTTTTCGATTGGTAACGCTCCGAATAGTCCGCTTGTGGTCAACATGTATTCACAGACCAGTCTTTATCCTTCACACACAAGTTACGATGCAATGGTCGAAGCCCTTACAACATTGCGTGACCGTCTTGAACCCTTGAACGTATTCAACAGAATTGGATTCCCTTATCAGCTTGGCTCCGGTCTTGCAGATGGTGATTGGAACGTGGTCAAGGCAATCATTCTTTCAGTGTTTGAAAAGAGTCGCTTCGAGGTTGTCATCGTTAGACTGCCGGACGCACAAAAGTCTGACTCACTAACAGACACATTTGTCGATGTAGCAATTGACGCATTGAAAACGCTATGAAACACTGCTGTACTGCCTCTGTTGCTTCATGGGAAACAGTCCAAACTGCTCACGCCTTAGTTTATCGTGGGCAAATTCGGACTCAGTGTAGAGTTATGCAAGTTTGGAAGTGTGAACACAATCACCGAAGCCGAGAAACAGCAACAATATGCGCGGAAAAAGAGTTGACAAAATTACAGAAGCAAGTATAATACAGATATGTGCTTGAGCTTAAACAAAAATTCGAAAGTTCTAACCGCTCGGAAGGACATTGTAGTTTATAAAAACGTTCAAAAACGCGCCCATAACGCCACAAAAACATTTTACGCCTTATACTTCAATCAGCAGTATGTACTGGGAAAATGGTTAAGGTTCCTGCATTCAGTCCGTACAGGAGTTCCGGTCTTAGTGTGTTTGACTTTGTTGACACACTTCCAGAGAATCACACTGGCATCATTAATAAAGGTCTCCATTCAGCTTCCAAAAAGAGACGCGCACAGTTATATGGAGGGGATGTTACGTTAGAATGTGTAATTCCTAAAGGTACAAAATACATTCGCGGAAACAATTCCGAAATTGTTTCATTATATTTGAAACCAGTTCGGGTGGTTGAATAACCCCCGCAGGGAGGGGCGTGTAAATTTTACCCAATCCGGACAATCCCTCCAATATAGGCACTCCTGTCTGCGAAACTGCACCTCGTCCATTGTCCAAATTGGAAATCCCGTACACCTCGCAAAAAATCGAGATGATGCACCTCGCAAAATTCCCAAATTGGAGTATTGACAATCTTGGGAAATGTGGTATGATCGATCCATGAAACGACTACTTGGAATTTTGATTTTGGCCGGAGTGATGTTGTCACCTGGGGTATTGGTTACGGTTATAACAGGATCTCTCATCCCTGCTCTTATTGTCTACGGACTGACAGCCCTATTGTTTGGGTTGGTTGTTCTTGGGGTTAAGCTCATCTTTTAGCCGAAAGGGGTTTGTCCCTCCGGCCGAAAATGCACCTCGTCGAGAAACGATTATGAACATTCAAGAACA
>Ga0065712_10068207_pt1 | contig 13091 bp, 10 predicted proteins | sample MisRhiReplicate1_FD_59099 | JGI IMG/M metagenome (GOLD analysis project Ga0065712, IMG submission 59099) | Miscanthus rhizosphere microbial communities from Kellogg Biological Station, MSU, sample Rhizosphere Soil Replicate 1: eDNA_1 v3... | ecosystem: Host-associated > Plants > Roots >...
GCGTCGGCTGCATCGCCGGCAAGCCGCCTCCCACAAAAACGTGTTCAGTCAGCAGATTACGTGTTGTTTGATAAGAGGCGGCTTGCCGGCGATGAACGATGACGCGATTTTCCTGAAACACCGCGTCGAATGCATCGCTGGCAAGCCGCCTCCCACAGCCGAGTGTTTGCTACGGGACAGCGCTACGTCGAAGACATGGTGATGCCTCCCACATAGCGTGTTTCTTCAGTCAAGCTTTTGATGGTTGATCAGATCCGCCCGATCAGCCGTTTACAAACTTCATCGACTCCGCCCCATAACGCTCACCCGCCACGGCACCCTCGGCCGGAAAAATCGCATCCAGTTGCGCCAGTTCGTCTTTGCTCAACGCCACCGTAGCAGCCGCCACATTGCTTTCCAGGTACTTGCGCTGCTTGGTCCCAGGGATCGGAATGATGTCGTCACCCTGAGCCAGAACCCAGGCCAGGGCCAATTGTGAAGCGCTGATGCCTTTGGCTGCCGCGATGGCTTTGACCTTTTCCACCAGTTGCAGATTGCGGTTGAAGTTCTCACCCTGAAAGCGCGGGCTGAAGCGACGGTAGTCGTCTGGTGCAAAGTCTTCGGGGGTGCGCAGTTCTCCGGTCAGAAACCCTCGTCCCAACGGGCTGTAGGCCACAAACGCGATGCCCAGGCGACGGCAGGTGGCAAGCACGTCATTTTGCTCCGGATCGCGCGACCACAGCGAGTACTCGCTTTGCACCGCCGCCAGTGGATGTGCCCTGTGGGCGCGCTCGATGGTCTCTGCGCTGGCTTCGCAAATACCGATGTGGCGCACCTTGCCAGCCTTCACCAGCTCGGCCATGGCGCCGATGGTGTCCTCGATCGGCACATTCGGGTCGACGCGGTGCTGGTAATACAGGTCCAGATAGTCAGTGTTCAAGCGCTTGAGGCTGCCATCGATGGCCTGGCGCACATACTCGGGACGGCCATCGACACCGCGGGCATGCGGATCATCGCTGCGCACGATACCGAATTTGCTGGCCAGATAAAGACTGTCGCGCTTGCCCTGCAAGGCACGACCGAGAAGGGCTTCATTGGTGTGCGGGCCGTACATGTCGGCAGTGTCGAAAAAGCTGACGCCCAGTTCCAGAGCGCGATGCAGTGTCGCGATGGACTCCTGTTCGTCGATGCCCGTGGTGTAGAAGTCCGACATGCCCATGCAGCCCAGTCCGATTGCAGAAACCTGCGGGCCATGCTGGCCCAGTTGACGTGTGATCACGATGCTTTCTCCCTGGAATGAAAAGACAGATCAAGTGTGTACTCTTCGCATTGCGCAATAAACCGGCTGTTTTTGATTTAACTGTTCAGATTATCTAAATAATGTAAGAACGTTATCGTCTGCAAGCATGGCAATGATCATCGGAAGGCATTGCTGATCCGACAAAACGCACTAGCCAGAAAAAACGCAAAAGAGTACAAATGTACTCCATGAGCACATTATCTCCCCGTCGCAGCGCCATCCTTACCTTCATCCGCGATCGCATCGCGCAGCAAGGGCAATCGCCGAGCCTGGCGGAAATCTCCGAAGCGTTCGGCTTTGCTTCACGCAGCGTGGCACGCAAACACATTGTGGCCCTCACCGAAGCGGGGCTGATCGAAGTCGTGCCGCATCAGGCACGCGGCATTCGTCTGGTGCAGAACGAATCCCGCCCCGAGCTGCTGGAAATCCCCGTGTTGGGCCGGGTCGCTGCCGGTGCGCCCATCGGGCCGGACCTTGATATACACGCCACGCTGCATCTGGATCGCAGCACCTTTACCCGCGTGCCGGATTACCTGCTGCGCGTACAGGGCGATTCCATGATCGAAGACGGCATTCTCGACGGCGATCTGGTTGGCGTGCACCGCAACCCGCAGGCCAGCGACGGCCAGATCGTTGTCGCCCGGCTGGATGGCGAAGTCACCATCAAGCGTCTGCGGCACAGTGCCGACGGGCTACAGTTGCTGCCTCGCAATCCCGCTTACAAGCCCATCATTGTCACGCCGGATCAGGACTTCGCCATCGAAGGCGTGTTCTGCGGTCTGGTCCGGCGCGAATGATGGGCGCTGTCGTCAGCCTGGACAGCCTGCTGGACGAGCGCAGGGTCTGGAAAGGGCGTCAGCAGTCTGCACCGCAGGTCAGCCCGCAGCCCAGCGGCCATGCCTTGCTCGACAGCGTCCTGCCCACAGGCGGCTGGCCGCCATCGGCGCTGACTGAAATCCTGATTCCGGCCAATGGCAGTGGTGAGTTGCGTCTGCTGTGGCCCAGCCTGGCGAGACTGTCCGGCATAGGCGAACGCATCGTGCTGGTCGCGCCGCCTTACCTGCCGTACCCGCAAGCCTGGCTGACGGCTGGAGTCGACTTGCGGCAAATGACCCTGATCGAGGCTGGCAGCAAGGATGCCTTGTGGGCCGCTGAACAATGTTTGCGTTCTGGCAGTTGTGGTGCCGTGGTGTGCTGGCCCGGCATGGTCGATGACCGTGCGTTGCGTCGCCTGCAAGTGGCTGCCGAAACCGGACAGACCCTGGCCTTCGCCTGTCGGCCGCAACTGGCCGCTGCCAACCCGTCGCCCGCTGCGCTGCGCATTGCTGTCGATACCCGTCCCGCACAACTGCGGGTGCTCAAATGCCGTGGCGGGCTTGCTCCCGCCTTGCCGATACCTTTCCCGACCGACGCTTGAGGTTCTTATGCTGTGGGCCTGTGTCTTGCTGCCGCAACTGGCACTCGACGGCGTCATGCGCCGCCATACCGATCCGGATGAACCGCTGGCCCTGATCAGCGGCAGTGCGCAACGTCGGGTGTTGCAGGCCGTCAATCCGGCCGCTCGAGCCTTGGGCCTGCGACCCGGTCAATCGCTCAGTGCGGCGCAGGCGCTGGTATCAGGCTTCACCATGGTCCCGCATGACCCGACTGAAACCGAGCGTTTGCAGCAACTGCTGGCCGCCTGGGCCTATGGTTTCAGCTCCAATGTCAGCCTCAGATACCCACGCGTGCTGCTGATGGAAATCGAGTCCAGCCTGAAGCTGTTCGGGCCGTGGCCGGTGTTCGAGGCGAGGTTGCGTGAAGAGCTGACCGGGCTCGGCTTTCGTCATCGCATCGTCGTGGCACCCAACCCGATTGCGGCGCGCATGCTGGCCAACATGCACGACGGGCTGAGTATCGATTGCCCGCATGACCTGCGGCGCACCCTGGAACAGATGCCGGTGGACCGCATCGGTCTCGCTCGCGAAGTGGCAACCGCCCTGGCCCGCATGGGGCTGCGCAATGTCCGGCAGGTACTGGCCCTGCCGCGTGACACTCTGGCGCGACGCTTTCCTGCCAGCGTGCTGCAGCACCTCGACACACTGCTCGGCGAGCGGTCGGTGGCGCTGGAGTGCTACATGCCACCGGACTTTTTCGACCTGCGCATCGAATTGAATTTCGACGTCGAATCGCATCAGGCGCTTCTGTTCCCGCTCAAGCGCCTGATTGCCGATCTGGCCATGTTCCTGACTGGTCGCGACAGCGGCGTGCAGCGATTCGCCCTGCACCTGGAGCATGTCGATGGACCTGACACCGTCGTGCAGGTCGGTCTGCTCAGCGCCGAGCGGGATACCTCGATGCTGTTCGAGCTGGCCCGTGGCAGGCTGGAGCAGGTGCTGGTGGCTTCTCCGGTGCGGGCGGTGCGCTTGCTGGCGCAGGATTTGCCGGATTTCGTCCCGACGCACCGAACCCTGTTCGATGAACGCGAACAACAGACGCTGCCCTGGGAGCAGTTGCGCGAGCGCCTGCGGGCACGGCTGGGCGACGAGTCGGTCAACGGCCTGCGAGCGCTTGCCGATCATCGTCCCGAGTGCGCCTGGCGGCCTGTGGCTGAAAGCAAGGTCATTGCGCAGGTCCACGGTCATCCGCGTCCGGGCTGGTTGCTGCACCAACCACAGCCATTGCCTGCACACACCACCCGCATCGTGGCCGGGCCTGAGCGCATCGAGTCAGGCTGGTGGGACGGTGGTGATGTGCGACGCGATTATTACCTGGTGGAAACCCTCAGCGGCCAACGCGCCTGGGCCTACCGCACGGTGGGCGAAAACGGCGAACTGCTGCTGCACGGCTGGTTCGCGTGAACATGGATTACGCCGAGCTGCACTGCCTGTCGAACTTCAGCTTCCAGCGTGGCGCTTCAAGCGCTCAGGAACTGTTTCAAAGGGCAAAACGGCATGGTTATACGGCGCTGGCGATCACCGACGAATGCACGCTGGCCGGGATCGTACGTGCATGGCAGGCCTCGAAAGACAGTGGTCTGCCACTGATCATCGGCAGCGAGATGCAGATCGAAAACGGGCCGAAGATCGTCCTGCTGGTAGAAGACCTCGGCGGCTATCAAACGCTGTGCCGGATCATCACCCTGGCCCGGCGTCGCGCCAAAAAGGGTGAGTACCGGCTGTTGCCCGATGACTTCGAGATAGCGTCCAACGGTTTGCTGGCGGTCTGGCTGCCAGAGATCGAGAACGATACGCAAGCCTGTCTGGCTCAGGGCAACTGGTTGCGCGAACGGTTTGCCGAACGCCTGTGGCTCGGCGTCGAGCTGCATCGAGGACCGGATGACGAACAACGTCTTACAGATCTGCTGGCATTGGCGCAGTCCCTGAGCCTTCCGGCGGTTGCCAGCGGCGACGTTCACATGCACGCCCGAGGACGACGTGCGTTGCAGGACACCATGACTGCGATCCGTCACCACACGACGGTGGCCGAGGCCGGGCATCTGCTGTTTGCCAACGGGGAGCGCCATTTGCGCACACCGGATGCGCTCGCCGAGCTGTACCCCGACTGGCTGTTGGCCGAATCGGTACGCATCGCCCGCCGTTGTACATTCGACCTTGACGACTTGAAGTACGAATACCCCCATGAGCTGGTGCCCAAGGGCCAGACGCCGTCGTCCTGGTTGCGCGAACTGACCGAACAGGGCGTGCGCAAACGCTGGCCCGACGGCCTGCGCCCGACAACCCGTGAGCAGGTCGAGAAGGAACTGGCCCTGATCGCGGAAATGAAGTTCGACAGTTATTTCCTGACCGTCCACGACATCGTCGAATTTGCCCGCAGCCAGCACATTCTTTGCCAGGGGCGAGGTTCGGCGGCCAACTCGGTGGTGTGTTATGCGCTGGGGATTACCGAGCTCAACCCGGAAGAGAGCAACCTGCTGTTCGAGCGATTCATCTCCAGAGAACGCAACGAGCCGCCCGACATCGATGTGGATTTCGAGCATGACCGCCGCGAAGAGGTCATTCAGTACGTGTTCCGGCGCTATGGTCGGGGCAGGGCAGCGCTCAGCGCCGTGGCCAGCACGTATCACGGTTCCGGCGCGATGCGTGACGTGGCGCGGGTGCTGGGCTTGCCGCCGGATCAGATCAATGCGCTGGCTGATGCCTTCAGCCGCTGGAGCGATACGCTGCCATCCCCCGAGCGGCTGCGCGAATACGGCCTGGACCCTGAAGCGCCGATGCTCAAACGCGTGCTGGCCCTGAGTGACGAACTGATCGGCTTCCCCCGACATCTTTCGCAGCATCCGGGCGGATTCGTGATTTCCGAGCATCCGTTGGACACTCTGGTGCCGGTCGAGAACGCAGCCATGGCCGAGCGCACCATCATTCAGTGGGACAAGGACGATCTGGATCTGGTCGGCCTGCTGAAGGTCGATATCCTGGCTTTGGGCATGCTCAGTGCGTTGCGCAGAACCTTCGATCTGGTGCATCTGCATCGCGGCAAACGCTGGACACTGGCCGAGATGCCGTCCGATGACCGCCCGACCTATGAGATGATCAGCCGCGCCGACACCATCGGCGTGTTCCAGATCGAGTCGCGAGCGCAGATGGCCATGCTACCTCGCCTGAGACCCGAGAAGTTTTACGACCTGGTGATCGAGGTGGCCATCGTCCGGCCGGGGCCGATTCAGGGCGACATGGTTCATCCGTACCTGCGCAGGCGCAATGGCGAGGAAGCCATCACCTACCCTCCAAAATTGAAGAAGGTATTCGAGCGAACCCTCGGCGTGCCGCTGTTTCAGGAACAAGTCATGGAAGTGGCGATCATCGCCGCCGACTACACGCCCGGCGAGGCCGATCAGCTGCGTCGTTCGATGGCTGCCTGGAAGCGTCATGGCGGGCTTGAGCCGCATCGCGAGCGTCTGACCAAGGGCATGCTCAAGAACGGCTACGAGCAGGACTTCGCCGATCGCATCTTCGAGCAGATCAAGGGCTTTGGCAGTTACGGTTTTCCCGAGTCCCACGCTGCCAGCTTCGCCTTGCTCACCTACGCCAGTTGCTGGCTCAAGTGCCATGAACCGGCAGCCTTCACCTGTGCGCTGATCAACAGTTGGCCCATGGGGTTCTACAGCCCGGACCAGCTGTTGCAGGACGCACGACGCCATCACATCGAAATCCGTCCGGTGGACGTGCGTTACAGCGACTGGGATTGCTCGCTGGAGCCCATCGAACACCCTGACTACACACTCAATCTGGCGATCCGTCTGGGCATGCGCATGGTGCGCGGCTTTCGGGAAGACGATGCGCTGCGTATCGAGCGCGCCAGAGCGACACGCGCGTTTTCGGATGCCACTGACCTGACGATTCGCGCCGGGCTGGACAATCGTGCTGCCGAGTCGCTGGCCGATTCCGGTGCGTTGCGCGGCCTGATCGGTCACCGGCATCGCGCCCGCTGGGAAGTGGCTGGCGTGGAAGCGCAGCGGCCGCTGTTCGATGATCTGCCCAGCGAAGAGCATCAGGTCACGTTGCCGCTGCCGACCGTGGCCGAGGACCTGGTCGCCGACTACGCCACGCTGGGCACGACGCTGGGGCCACATCCGCTGGCCTTATTACGCCGACAACTGGCTGCCAAGCGCTTTCGCAGCTCGCGGGACCTGCTTACGCTGGAGAATGACCGGACCCTCAGTGTGGCCGGGCTGGTCATTGGCCGACAACGCCCTGGCACGGCTAGCGGCGTGACCTTCGTGACGCTGGAGGATGAATTCGGAATGGTCAACGTCGTGGTCTGGCGCGATCTGGCCGAGCGGCAGCGCAAAGTGCTGGTCGGTTCACAGCTGCTGCAGGTGTTCGGCCGTCTGGAGTCCAAGAGCGGCGTGCGGCATCTGATTGCCCAGCGTCTCTATGATCTGACGCCTCTGCTGACCGGGCTGGATGTGCGCAGTCGGGATTTCCAGTGAGTGAAGGGAGCAAAACGGGCTCGCAATTTGCAGCGTTGAGAACCTTTCCAGACTGCCCACGAGAGGTCCTGCATGTACAAAGACTATCCCGCTGCCTATCAGGTGAGTAAAGGTGCCGCGCTGCAAGTGGATACGGCCTTTTACGAGCGCATACGCGCCAATATGCAGCAGCGCACGCTGATCGAGCAGTTCGAAATACCGATCCGCACCGGGCGAGCGTGGAAGGTCAAGGCAGGACAGGTGTTTCGTGTCACCACACCGGTAGGCCCGCAGGTGGGCGATTTCAACGTCTGGAACGCCGACGATCCTCGTGAACGCATGTGGGCCGCCAGAACCCGGCAACTGCAGGGCGCGCACGTCAGCACCCATGACCGGCTTTGGTCGAACCTGCCGTTCCTGCGGCCGATGGTCACCATCACCGACGACAGCTTGGCCGGTTACGGCATCGACGAGCATGGCGGACGCCTGCACGACCTGTTGGGCACGCGTTGCGACCCTTACGTCAACAAAATGCTGACCGGTGAGGACTTTCATCATCATTGTCATTCGAACCTGACGCGCGCAGTGCTGCCGCACGGTCTGACCGAGTTCGATGTACACGACGTGCTGAACATCTTCCAATGCACCGGGCTCAACCATGACGACATGTACTTCATGAAAGCCTGCCCGGCACAAAAGGGCGATTACCTGGAGTTCTTCGCCGAAATCGATTTGCTGTGCGCGTTGTCGACCTGCCCGGGAGGCGATCTGTCGCTACCGATGTGGGGACCGGATGCGCAGGATCCGTTGAGCGTGTGCAGGCCGTTGGGCGTGGAAATCTACGACCTGGAGGCGTCCCTGCTGGAAGGCTGGCAACCACCCCAGCGCGCGGCTTACAACGGACTGCATGGGTTGCAGATCGCCAAGGCCGAATGGGAGGTATAGGTTTTCTGACGCAGCAGGCAGCCTCCCACAGTCCGGTGTTTGCCACACGACAGCACTACGTCGACGACGTGGCGATGCCTCCCAAGGTAAAGACCGGCTCATGCCGAGCGCGCCATTCTGCGCAATCCCCAGATCATCGCGACGCCCATACCCAGCATGGCTACCAGCAGTGCGGGATAGCTGACCCACCAGTGCAGCGGGGCGGTCATCATGCTGAATTCCGACATGCCGCCGATCCCGGCAATCAGGTTGAGCGGCAGGAAAACCACGTTGATCAGGGTCAGCTTGCGCAGCAGGTTATTGGTGCTGTTGTTGACCAGATTGCCCCGCGCATCCATCAGTCCGGCAAAGACCGTTGAATAGATTTCGGCCTGTTTGTAGCACTGATCGTTCTCGATGATCATATCGTCGATCAGCGCCAGGCTGGCGTTGCCGTACTGTTTGCCCTGCGCATGATTGCGCAGCCGGGTCAGGACAGCGCCGTTGCTATGAATCGCGTTGATGTAATACACCAGACTTTCGCTGAGGTTGAACATTTGCAGCAGGTGACGATTTTCCAGTGATGAATTGAATTTCTGCTGCAGTTCACGCGCCACCATCTTGATCACCTTCAAGTGGCCCAGATAGTGATGGATATTGTTGAACAGCATCTCCAGCAGAATATCCAACGGCTGCTCAAGTGGGCGTTGCGTCAACAGTGACGTCAGCGGTTGATCGTCGTCGCAGATCAATAACAGCTGATCCTGTTTGAGCAAAACACCGAATGACGAGACATCGAACGAAAAGCTGTCCTTGCCTGAATAGTTTTCAGGCCGCTTCCAGATCAGAAACAGCGCATCGGGATGAAACTCGATGCGGGAAATTTCATCCGGGTCCAGCGCCGATGCCACAGCATGCTCATCCAGGTGAAAGCGCTCGGCCAGCAGCGTGCGTTCGCCGGCGTCCGGTTTGCTGAACCACAGCACCTGCGCCATCAGTGGGTCGCAGGCTTGAAGGCGGTTGGCGTCGAGTTTCAGGCCTTTGATCATGGGTGATTACCAGGCCTGGCCAAGACGTTTGATGTCCAGGCGGCGAATGAATTCTTCCAGTATCAGACCGTACAGATCGTCCTGCAGGTAAGCGTCTTCAATACCGGCGTCGAGGTTGGGGTTGTCGTTGACTTCGATCACCACCACCTTGTCGCCAGACTGCTTCAGGTCAACGCCGTATAGCCCGTCGCCAATCAGGTTGGCGGTCTTGAGCGCCAGTTCAACCACCGCTCTCGGCGCTTCATGAACCGCCAGGGTGCGGCATTCACCGTTGATTTCGGCCCCGACAGCCTTGTGGTTGTAAATCTGCCAGTGCCCCTTGGACATGAAGTATTGGCAGGCAAAGATCGGCTTGCGGTTAAGAATGCCGATGCGCCAGTCGTACTCGGTGTAGAAGAATTCCTGCGCCAGCAGCAGTACCGAATGCTCGAACAACTGCGCAGTGGCGGTGTGCATTTCTTCAGCTGTACCGACCTTGATCACACCGCGTGAGAAACAGCCGTCAGGGATTTTCAACACCAACGGAAAGCCCAACCGTCTGGCGACATTCTCCAGCTCTTCGGGTCGGTCCTTGTAGAGGATTTCGGTACGCGGCATGCCCAGGTCATGGCTTTTGAGCAGATCGGTCAGGTACACCTTGTTGGTACAGCGCAGAATGGACGTCGAATCGTCCATGACCACCAGCCCCTCGCTTTCAGCCTTCTTGGCGAAACGATAGGTGTGGTTGTCGACACTCGTGGTCTCTCGGATCAGCAGCGCGTCGTATTCGGCGAGTCGCGAGTAGTCCTTCTTTTCGATCAATTCGACATCGATCCCCAGACGCTGGCCGACGCGAATGAAGTTGGCCAGGGCCTCTGCGTTGGAGGGTGGCAATTGTTCCTGCGGGTCGTGCAGGATCGCCAGGTCGTAACGTGCCACGCGGCGCGAGCCTGGTTGACGCCAGACCTTGCGACTGAAGCCGTCCAGCGCAAGGGCGAACTCGTCCTGTTGATCGTCACGCAAACGGGGCAGGGCACCGGACTTGATACCTGCGATATGCCAGTTTTCGCGCTTGCGAAATTCAACCAGCAGAATCGGGCAGGGGAAGGCTTCGAACAACTGACGCGCCAGATCATTCAAGGGCGCGAGTGTTGTCTGGCCGAAATAAAGTGTCAGGGTAAAACCTTCGGTATTGTCATACGGGTGATCCTGAAGTGCGGTTTCCAACACTTTGTCCAGATCATCCAGTGCCAGTCCATACAATGATTTGCGTGTCAGCTCGCTGATAGTACGCACGGAGGGAATGACATGGTGCTGACGCGCTTCGGCCAGCAGAGAACAATAATAACCGTGGCCCAGGTACTTATAGCTCCGGCACAGGTTGATGACCTGTACCCGCTTGCCAGCCGTGGCTTGCAGCGGCTTCTCCAGATAGTCCTGCGCCGTCATCAGGTTTTCGCTGGGGAAATAGGATGCCCAGTCTTCCAACCGCTCGACAATAATGACTACCTGGCTTTGTGCTGCAAAAGGAACTGCGGGATAAGCACGTTTCGTTGTTGCTGAAACTGCACGTTGAGCCGATACTTCGTTCATCTTCACCTGCGCCGCTGACATGTGTAATCGATCCGATGGGAAACAGTCCTTTCTATTAAGCATGTGCTTATTGAAATGTCCCGTTTCGTTACACAACTTTTACGGCGGTGCAGATGGATTTTATATTTCGCGATGCAGTGGATTCCGATGTCGAGGATTTGCTGTTTCTGGAGGACCAGTGCTTTGAAGGCGACCGGCTGACGGCACGCAGTTTCAACTGGATGATCCGCCGGGCCAACGCCTGCCTGATCGTGGCCGAGCGGGCTGGGCAGTTGACCGGATACGCGCTGGTGCTGTTTCACCGTGGCACGTCGCTGGGGCGTCTGTACTCGCTGGCCATCGCCGATGCGGCGCGAGGGCTGGGGCTTGGCAAGCAGCTGTTGCAGCATGCCGAACATCGGGCAGTCGAGCGCGATTGCGCGTATCTGCGTCTGGAAGTGCGCCCCGACAACCTTGCAGCCATCGGCCTTTATGAACGCAGTGGCTATCGGCGCTTCGCTCAGGTCGACGATTACTATCAGGACCATGCTCCCGCGCTGCGTTATGAAAAGCGCATTGTCGAGCATGCCCGGCATAACGGCCGCTCGGTCCCTTACTACCAGCAGACACTGGACTTTACCTGCGGCCCGGCCTGCCTGTTGATGGCCATGAAAGCCTTGCAGCCCAAGCGCTTGATGACGCGTGCCGAGGAATTGCAGATATGGCGCGAGGCAACCACCGTATTCATGACGTCGGGCCATGGCGGCTGCAGTCCGCAAGGGCTGGCGCTGGCAGCCTGGCGGCGCGGCTTTGCCGTGAAACTGCTGGTGTCGATAGCGGGGCCGTTGTTTTTGAACGGCGTGCGCAGTGATACCAAGAAACAGGTGGTGCGTCTGGTCCACGAACAGTTCTGCCGCGAACTTGACGCTTCCGACGTGCAGACGCTGGCCGATCATGCCTTGAACCTGCCGAGTGTGCTGGCGGAAGGCGGCAAACCGCTGGTGCTGATCAGCAGCTACCGCCTGACCCGCTCCAAGGCTCCGCACTGGGTGATGGTCACGGACTGCGACGCCGATTTCGTCTATCTGCATGATCCGGATATCGATCACAGCCTGCACCGCCAGGCCATCGACTGCCAGCATTTGCCGGTGAGCCACGCTGACTTCAATCGCATGAGTTGCTTCGGGACTGACAAGCTGCGGGCAGCCGTGATCGTTTACCCGTCGGGACCTGGAGAACCTGATTGTGCGCAGGTTTCATGAACCGCTATGGCTTTAATCCTGACGCGCGGCTAGTGTGTGCGCCGCAGTACCGGTAAATGTTCATTGCCCGGTCATTCGGAACACACGCTCATGAAAACCGCTTTTGCCGTCTTGTGGACCTCGATCACTGTCTTGAGTTTGTCGGCCTGCATCAGTTCGCCTGTGCCGCTGACGACAGAGACCGCCGAGCGGCTTCGTCAGCAACCGCCAGTACGTTTCCTGCTGTCGTTCGATGACGGCCCCAGCGCGACAACCTTCTACAACCCGACGGCAACCGTGCTCGACAGCCTGGCCGACAATCCGCTGGAACCGAACATCAAAGCGGTGTTTTTCGTGCAGACCGGCGCAACCGGTGCGGGCAACAGTGATGAGGGAAGGGCGCTGATGCAGCGTGAGCACGCGCAAGGTCACGTGCTGGGCTTTCACACTGCAACGCCGCACCACACCAACCACCGCTCTCTGACCTCTGAAGAACTCCATCAGTCGCTGACTCAGGGCAGCGAAATCATTGAGTCGATCACCGATACGCCGACCGTTCTGCTGCGTCCGCCATTCTGGAACTACGACAAGCGCACCTTCGGCATTTATCAGCAGCACGGGCTGCATGTACTGCTGACCGACCTGAGTGCCAATGACGGGAAGATCTGGGGTTACAACTTCAGCCTGAGACGTCGTTCGAACATGGTCAGCCAGTTGTCGCAGGTGCGTGAACGCATCGCTGCGGGCGAGTTGCCTGCAGTCGATGGCGTGATTCCGGTGGTCGTGACCTTCCATGACCTGAACCGTTACACGGCCCGGCATGCGCGTGAGTACCTGCAGATTCTGGTCGACAGTGCCAATCAGACCGGCGTACGACTGTCTGCCAAACCGTTCTACGACGACAGCGCACAGTTGCAGCGCGCTGCCATGGCCCGCACCATCAGGGACGCAGACGAACCCGTGAAGCTACCGGGACTGTGGAACTGGATCTGGGATCACAACGCTGACTGAGCCCTTGTTGGTATCCCACTGCGCAAGATATTTCTCTGTCTCTGACACAGCGCTATCTGGCAGCAAATACAAACTGTGGGGGGCGGCTTGCCGGCGATGAACGATGACGCGGTTTCTCTGAAGTA
>Ga0065712_10002448_pt1 | contig 13083 bp, 10 predicted proteins | sample MisRhiReplicate1_FD_59099 | JGI IMG/M metagenome (GOLD analysis project Ga0065712, IMG submission 59099) | Miscanthus rhizosphere microbial communities from Kellogg Biological Station, MSU, sample Rhizosphere Soil Replicate 1: eDNA_1 v3... | ecosystem: Host-associated > Plants > Roots >...
GGGGCAGTTCGATGTGGCGAATCTCGAGCGGCTGAAGGGCAGGCAGATCGAGGCCCGTGGCTGGGTGCTGGACCGTTCACGGCGTGGCGGACTGAAAGAAGGGCAGGCGCGCTGGCTTTTGCCGTTGACCGACCCGGCAATGCTTCAGATGGAACAGTGATAAAAAATTGTAGACATTTATTCTGTCGATTGTGAACAGTCAATCCCTTGTGTTCCGCGGCTCTTGGTCCAAAGTCGTAGGACCGGGCGCTTGACAGGGGTGACCGGTCAGTCTTGTAGGGACTTTGCGACACGAGTATCCTCGGCGGTCCGTCTGTCCCACAGTAAAAAGCGGAATGCCCCTATGTCTGATTTGAAAACTGCCGCTCTCGAATATCATGCCCATCCTCGTCCAGGGAAGCTGAGCGTCGAGCTCACCAAAGCCACCGCTACCGCCCGCGACCTGTCGCTGGCTTACAGCCCCGGTGTAGCCGAACCAGTCCGCGAAATCGCCCGCGACCCTGAACTCGCCTACAAGTACACCGGCAAGGGCAATCTGGTTGCAGTCATTTCCGATGGCACCGCAATTCTCGGCCTGGGTAACCTCGGCCCATTGGCTTCCAAGCCAGTAATGGAAGGTAAAGGCGTGCTGTTCAAGCGCTTCGCCGGCATCGACGTATTCGACATCGAAGTCGACTCCGAAAGCCCGCAAGCCTTCATCGACACCGTCAAGCGCATCTCCATCACCTTCGGTGGCATCAACCTGGAAGACATCAAGGCACCTGAGTGCTTTGAGATCGAACGCGCTCTGATCGAGCAGTGCGACATTCCGGTATTCCACGATGACCAGCACGGCACCGCGATCGTGACTGCGGCCGGCATGATCAACGCCCTGGAAATCGCTGGCAAAACCCTCGCTGACGCCAAGATCGTCTGCCTGGGCGCCGGTGCTGCTGCCATCTCCTGCATGAAATTGCTGGTGAGCATGGGTGCCAACATCGAAAACATCTTCATGGTTGACCGTACCGGCGTGATCCACTCCGGCCGTGACGACCTGAACCAGTACAAGGCTGTTTTCGCTCACTCGACTGAAAAACGCACGCTGGCCGACGCCCTGAAAGGCGCGGACGTGTTCGTTGGCCTGTCCGGCCCGAACCTGCTGAGCGCTGAAGGCCTGAAATCCATGGCGGCCAACCCGATCGTGTTCGCGTGCTCGAACCCTGATCCGGAAATCGCCCCGGAACTGGCTCACGCCACCCGCGACGACGTGATCATGGCGACCGGCCGTTCGGACTACCCGAACCAGGTCAACAACGTGCTGGGCTTCCCGTTCATCTTCCGTGGTGCCCTGGACGTTCGCGCCAAGCGCATCAACGAAGAAATGAAAGTGGCTGCGGCCAACGCCCTGCGCGAACTGGCCAAGCTGCCGGTTCCTCAGGAAGTGTGCGACGCCTACGGCGGCATCAAACTGGAATTCGGTCGTGAGTACATCATTCCGAAACCAATGGATGCTCGTCTGATCACCGTGATCTCCGATGCCGTGGCCAAGGCTGCGATCGAGACCGGCGTAGCGACCCTGCCGTATCCGAAGAACTACCCGCTCAAAAGCGTGGATGACGTGTTCAACGGCTAAGTCGTTGTAGCGCTTCAACACAAAGCCCCGGCTCTTATTGAGTCGGGGCTTTTTTTCGTCTGCGGGTTTTGCAGCGGTAGTGATGGCCTCTTCGCGAGCAGGCTCGCTCCCACAGTGAATTTGGGTGTACTCGGGATTCATGTACACATCGGTCAAATGTGGGAGCGAGCCTGCTCGCGAAGAGGCCATCACAGGCGGTGTAGAAATTACAGATACAAAAAAACCCCGCTCCTCTTTCGAAGGCGGGGCTTTTTGCAGTGTCAGGCGATCAGAACAAATCGATCGGTGCCGCTTCATCCGCAGGCAGTGGGCTGCCCGGCGCAGTGCCGTTGCCCAGCTCGTTCGCCGACGGTGGCGTGTCTTCGGCCTTGAACAGTTCGAAGTAGGCGCCTGGTGTGCCTGGGGTGGCTGCACGGCCGCTGATCGGGTCGACTCGCAGGCTGAGAATGCCTTCCGGCTCTGGCTGCGTATGGGGCGGCAGGCCTTTGAGTGCGGCGCCCATGTAGTTCATCCAGATCGGCAGGGCGACGGTACCGCCGAACTCCTTGCGACCCAGGCTTTCAGGCTGGTCGAAACCGGTCCAGACAGTGGTCACATAATCGGCGTTGTACCCGGAGAACCAGGCGTCCTTGGACTCGTTGGTGGTACCGGTCTTGCCCGCAATGTCGCTGCGGCCCAAGGCCAGGGCGCGGCGACCGGTGCCGAGTTTGATGACGTCCTCGAGCATGCTGTTGAGGATGAAAGTGGTGCGACCATCGATGATGCGCTCGGCCACGGCCGGCGTTTGTGGCGCTGGCTGGGCAGTCAGGGCTTCGCCCGGGGTTGCGTTGACGGTGAAGGCGCTGGCCGCGACAGGAGCGGCGATGCCGTCAGTGGCGACGTTGCCTTTCGGGACGCTCGACGGGTTGGCGACAAACAGCGTGTCACCATTGCGGCTTTCGATTTTCTCGATGATGTAGGGGGTGATCTTGTAGCCGCCGTTGGCGAAAGTACTCCAGCCGGTGGCGATTTCCATTGGCGTCAGCGTCGCGGTGCCCAGGGCCAGCGACAGGTTGCGCGGCAGGTCCTGCTTGTTGAAGCCGAACTTGCTGATGTAGTCGATGGTGCGATCAACGCCCAGCGCCTGCACCAGACGGATCGACACCAGGTTGCGCGACTTGTACAGCCCTTCGCGCAGACGGATCGGACCGAGGAAGGTGTTGGTGTCGTTCTTCGGCCGCCAGACCTTGTCCAGGTATTCGTCGACGAACACGATCGGTGCGTCGTTCACCAGGCTGGCGGCGGTGTAGCCGTTATCCAGTGCGGCGCTGTAGACGAACGGTTTGAAGCTCGAGCCCGGCTGACGCTTGGCCTGCAGGGCGCGGTTGTAATTGCTCTGCTCAAAGGCGAAGCCACCGACCAGGGAGCGAATGGCACCGTTCTGCGGATCGAGGGAAACCAGCGCGCCCTGAGCCTGCGGGATCTGGCTGAATTTCAGCGAGTTGTCCGGNTGGCGCTGCACACGAATCAGGTCGCCGACCTGCGCAACGTCCGAAGGNTGCTTCGGATTGGCGCCCATGCTGTTGGTGTTCAGGAACGGNCGCGCCCATTTCATGCTGTCCCAGCCGACGTGTTCGTCACCGGTACGGGTCATCACTTGCAGGCCGGTCTTGTCGACCTGGGTGACGATGGCAGGTTCAAGGCTGCTGATGGTGCGCTGCTTGGTCAGCTCGATTGTCCAGGCCTCGCGAGTCTTGCCCGGCAGGCGCGACTCCGGTCCGCGATAACCATGACGCTGGTCGTAGGTCATCAACCCTTCGTGGACTGCGGTGTTGGCCATTTCCTGCAGGTTGCTCGGCACCGTGGTGGTGACGCGGAAACCCTCGGTATAGGCGTCGCTGCCATAACGGCCGACCATTTCGGCGCGGGCCATTTCAGCGATGTACGGTGCGTTCACTTCCGGGGTCGGCACGTGATAACTGGCGTTCAGCGGCTCGTTGATCGCGGTGGTGTAGTCGGCTTCGGTGATTTTGCCGAGCTTGTACATGCGCCCAAGGATCCAGTCGCGACGTTCCTTGCTGCGGGCCGGATTGGCCAGCGGGTTGAAGCGCGAAGGGGCTTTCGGCAGGCCGGCGATCATCGCCATCTGCGCCAGGCTGACATCACGAATCGACTTGCCGTAGTAAACCTGCGCGGCGGCCTCGATGCCGTAGGCGCGGTTGCCCAGATAGATCTTGTTGACGTACAACTCAAGAATCTCGTCCTTGGTCAGCTGCCGTTCAATCTGCAGGGCCAGGAGAATTTCGGTGGTTTTGCGCGAGAAGCTGCGTTCGCTGGTCAGGAAGAAGTTCTTCGCCACCTGCATCGTGATGGTGCTGCCGCCGGACTGAATGTGTCCGCTTTTTACCAACTGGGTGGCCGCGCGCATCAGGCTGCTGGGGTCGACACCGTAGTGATTGGCGAAGTTGTCATCTTCAGCACTTAGTAACGCATTAATGAAATTGGGGGGAATGTCGGCGAACCGGATCGGTGTGCGGCGCATTTCGCCAAATTCTGCGATCAGCTTGTTGTCGCTGCTGTAGACCCGCAAAGGAATCTGCAACTGGATGCTTCTCAGAGCCTCCACGGATGGTAAACCCGGACTAAGGTAGAGAAAGGCGCCGCTAAGACCGAGGAGCAGTCCGCAGAAAACGGCGACGATGGACCATCCGAAAAATTTCAGCAGACGAATCAAGGCTTTTGGACATCCAGGGCAAAGAATGAATTAGGCATCAGGGTTCAGATAAACAGGGAACGACCCGCGCTTGAAGTAAAAACCGGAAAAAAAACGCTGGGCATTATAAGCATTTTTCCGCCGAGGGCGTCATTTGCGCTGCTGTCAAGACGGGTGGTTTGAACGCAACTGATATTACAGAGTCCGTAAGACACGGATAGTCATAGGGAATTGGTAGTGCTAGGACTCTTTAATAAAAAGGCCAATACGCTTCTGGGGATCGACATCAGCTCCACGTCGGTCAAGCTTCTGGAGCTAAGCCGCCAAGGCGACCGTTATCGGGTCGAGGCCTATGCGGTGGAACCTTTACCCACTAACGCTGTGGTCGAGAAAAATATCGCCGAGCTCGAAGGCGTAGGGCAGGCACTCGCGCGCGTGCTGCTCAAGGCCAGGACCAACCTCAAGAACGTCGCCGTGGCCGTGGCCGGTTCGGCGGTGATTACCAAGACCATCGAGATGGACGCCGGTCTTTCCGACGATGAAATGGAAAACCAGCTGAAGATCGAGGCCGATCAATACATCCCTTATCCATTGGACGAAGTGGCCATCGACTTTGAGGTTCAGGGCGTTTCTGCGCGCAATCCCGAGCGAGTCAATGTGCTGCTGGCGGCCTGTCGCAAGGAAAACGTCGAAGTCCGGGAAGCGGCCCTGGCCCTGGCCGGTCTGACAGCCCGCGTGGTCGACGTCGAGGCTTATGCGCTGGAGCGTTCCTACGGATTGCTGGCGAGCCAGCTGGCTGCCTCTCAAGAGCGTCTGACGGTAGCGGTAGTCGATATCGGCGCCACCATGACCACTCTGAGCGTGCTGCATCAGGGGCGGATCATCTACACCCGGGAGCAATTGTTCGGTGGTCGTCAATTGACGGAGGAAATCCAGCGACGTTATGGCCTGACCATTGAGCAGGCGGGGCTGGCGAAGAAGCAGGGTGGTTTGCCGGACGATTACGTCAGTGAGGTGCTGCAGCCGTTTCGCGACGCGCTGGTGCAGCAGGTGTCGCGCTCGTTGCAGTTTTTCTTCGCCTCCGGTCAGTACAACTCGGTTGATCACATTCTGTTGGCCGGCGGTACCGCATCGGTCCCAGGGCTGGACCGGTTGATCGAGCAACGATTGGGAACGCCGACGCAAGTGGCCAATCCCTTCTCCGACATGACCCTGAGCAGCAAGGTCAACGCCGGTGCCCTGGCCAGCGATGCGCCGGCACTGATGATCGCCTGCGGGCTGGCCCTCAGGAGTTTCGACTGATGGCGCGGATCAATCTTTTACCCTGGCGTGAAGAGCTGCGTGAAGCGCGCCGCAAACGCTTTTTGCTGACACTGGTCGGTGTGATGGTGGGGGCCGTGGGCGCGGTGTTGATCGCGAACCAGGCCATCAGTGGCGCTATCGATCGGCAAGTGGCTCGTAACGATTACATCGGCAAACAGATTGCCGTGGTCGACGAGCGGATTAAACAGATCAGCGATTTGAAGGCCCGTCGCCAGCAATTGGTCGAGCGCATGCGCATCATCCAGGACCTGCAAGGCAACCGGCCGATCAGCGGGCGTATTTTCGATCAACTGGCGCGGACGCTGCCTGACGGCGTGTATTTCACTGAGGTGAAAATGGCCGGCAAGTCCTTGTCCATCACGGGGGCGGCGGAGTCCAACAATCGTGTGTCAGACCTGATGCGCAATCTGGATGCGTCCGATTGGTTTGATGCGCCCAGCCTCACGGAAGTCAAAGCGACGACCGCCGGTCAGCTGGATCAGGCCAACGTCTTTCAGCTGACCGTTCGCCAGGCTCAGCCCGCCGCTACGGAGGGCGGCAAATGAGGCTGTCTGACTGGTTCGAAGGCCTGCGCAAGATCGACATCAATGACCTGGACACCAATAACATGGGTTCCTGGCCGCCAGCCATCAAGGCACTGGCGGGTATCCTGCTCATGATTCTGGTGTTTTCACTGGGCTACAGTTTTTCCATCAGCGACCTTCAGAGCCAGCTCGAACTCAAGCGCGAGGAAGAGTCGACCCTCAAGGAGCAATTCGCCGACAAAGCCCATATGGCGGCGAACCTGGAGCTGTATACGCAGCAGATGAAGGAAATGGAGAACTCCTTTGGCGTGCTGCTGCGGCAATTGCCCAGTGACACCGAAGTGCCCGGCCTGCTGGAGGACATCACGCGCACCGGCCTGGGCAGTGGCCTGGAGTTCGAAGAGATCAAACTGCTGCCGGAGAACACGCAGCAGTTCTACATCGAACTGCCGATCCAAATCACCGTCACCGGTGCCTATCATGACCTGGCCACCTTCGTCAGCGGAGTCGCCGGGCTGCCACGGATTGTCACCCTGCATGACTTCGACCTTGCGCCGGCCAACCCGGAAGGTGGTCCGAAGTTGCGCATGAGCATCCTCGCCAAGACTTACCGCTACAACGACAAGGGGCTGCAAAAATGAGCCCGACTCGTTGTTTTTCGATGGTTGTGTTGGTCGCCAGCCTGGCCGGTTGCGGCAGCGACAATGACTTCAGCGACCTGGACGCGTACATGAACGAAATGCGTTTGCGTGCGCCCGGCAAGATTGAACCAACGCCGACATTTCGGTCTTACCCAACATTCACCTACAGCGCCGCCAACCTGCGAAGCCCGTTTTCCCGGCAGATCAGAGTCGATCTGGCCGGCCAGAAACACGGCTCGCGCAACGTCAAACCTGACCCGAACCGGGTCAAACAGTACCTCGAAGGTTTCAACATCGAGCAGTTTGAAATGGTCGGAACGATCGCCAATGCGACCGGCTCCTTTGCGCTGCTGCGCGGGGCGGGCGGGGTACATCGGTTGAAAGTCGGCGATTACCTGGGGCGTAACGATGGGCGGATCGTCGCCATCAGTAGCTCGCAGGTCGATGTGGTCGAAATCGTTCCCGACGGCGAAGGCGCCTGGCTGGAGCGGCCGCGGACCATCCCTTTGAAAGAGCACTCATAGTGGAACTCGAAAAATGAACAGGATTTTCTCAACCTTCGGTATTTCGCTATGGATAGCGTTGCTGTCGCCGATGGTGCTAGCGGCCAACCTCAAAGCGCTGGATGTTGCGGCGCTGCCGGGGGGCCGCGTCGAGTTGAAGTTGTCGTTCGATGAGCCGCCACCGTCGCCTCACGGTTACACCACGGAATCGCCTGCACGGATTGCGCTGGATCTGCCTGGCGTTGTCAGTCAGCTAAAAAGCAAAAGTCGTGAGCTGGGTGGCGGAAATGCCCGCAGCGCTACGGTGGTGCAAGCCAAGGATCGTACGCGGCTGATCATCAATCTGACCCAGTTGACGCCATACAACGCACGGGTCGAAGGCAACACGCTGTTCGTGGTGGTCGGGCAAGGCGCCAACAAAACGGNCTCCAGCCCGGCGCCCAAAACCCCGCGCACAGCGACTGCAACGCCAGCCCCGGCGAAAGCCTATGCGCCCGTAGGCAAGGCNATCCGGGGNGTGGATTTCCAGCGCGGCACCCAGGGCGAAGGCAATGTGGTCATCGATCTGTCGGATCCTTCCATCGCCCCGGACATTCAGGAGCGCGACGGCAAGATCATCCTCGGTTTCCCCAAGACCCAATTGCCTGAACCGTTGCGTGTGCGTCTGGACGTCAAGGATTTCGCCACCCCGGTGCAGTTCGTCAACGCCAGCGCCACGGGTGATCGGGCCACGATCAGCATTGAACCCAGCGGCGCCTTCGATTATTCGACTTACCAGACCGACAACAAGCTGACTGTCAGCATCCGGCCGATGACTGTCGATGACTTGCAGAAACGCAACACCGAGCGTTTCGCCTACACCGGTGAAAAGCTCTCGCTGAATTTCCAGGACATCGATGTGCGTTCGGTGCTGCAACTGATCGCCGATTTCACCAACCTCAATCTGGTGGCCAGCGACACGGTGCAGGGCGGCATCACGCTGCGTTTGCAGAACGTGCCGTGGGATCAGGCGCTGGATCTGGTGTTGAAAACCAAGGGCCTGGATAAGCGCAAGATCGGTAATGTTTTGTTGGTGGCGCCGGCCGATGAAATCTCCGCCCGCGAGCGTCAGGAGCTGGAGTCACAGAAGCAAATCGCCGACCTGGCCCCCCTGCGTCGCGAGCTGTTGCAGGTCAACTACGCCAAAGCTGCCGATATCGCCAAGCTGTTCCAGTCGGTGACCAGTGCCGAGGCAAAAGCCGACGAGCGGGGCTCGATCACGGTGGATGAGCGGACCAACAACATCATTGCCTACCAGACCCAGGATCGCCTCGATGAACTGCGCCGTATCGTCGCGCAACTGGATATTCCGGTGCGTCAGGTGATGATCGAGGCGCGCATCGTCGAAGCCAACGTCGACTATGACAAAAGCCTCGGCGTGCGCTGGGGTGGATCGATCCAGAACAAGGGCAACTGGAACACCTCAGGCGTCAGCAATAATGGGGCGAATGCTTCATCGACCATCGGTACGCCTGGCAGCACCAGCACCAACTCGCCGTTCGTCGACCTGGGCGCCGCCGGCAACACCTCGGGGCTCGGCATCGCTTTCATCACCGACAATGTGCTGCTGGATCTTGAGCTGACGGCCATGGAAAAAACCGGCAACGGCGAAATCGTCTCGCAGCCCAAGGTGGTCACCTCGGACAAGGAAACCGCGAAAATCCTCAAGGGCACGGAGATTCCCTATCAGGAAGCCAGCTCCAGCGGCGCTACCTCGGTGTCGTTCAAGGAGGCCTCGCTGTCTCTGGAAGTGACGCCGCAGATCACTCCGGACAACCGGATCATCATGGAGGTCAAGGTCACCAAGGACGAACCGGACTACCTGAACAAGGTGCAGGATGTGCCGCCGATCAAGAAAAACGAGGTCAATGCCAAGGTCCTGGTCAACGACGGCGAGACCATCGTGATTGGCGGGGTTTTCTCAAATACTCAGAGCAAGGTTGTAGATAAGGTGCCATTTCTCGGTGATGTGCCGTATCTTGGCCGCCTTTTCCGGCGTGACGTGGTTTCGGAGAAAAAATCCGAGCTGCTGGTATTTCTCACTCCGCGTATCATGAATAACCAGGCGATTGCTGTGAGTCATTGATTCTGTGCGAAATTTGATTCTTGTTGGACCGATGGGGGCTGGAAAAAGCACCATCGGCCGGTTGCTGGCCAAAGAGCTGCGCCTGCCGTTCAAAGATTCCGATAAGGAAATTGAATTGCGCACGGGCGCCAATATCCCGTGGATTTTCGATAAGGAAGGCGAGCCGGGCTTTCGTGACCGCGAGCAGGCGATGATCGCCGAGCTGTGTGGGTGCGACGGCGTGGTGCTGGCGACCGGTGGCGGCGCGGTGATGCGCGAGGCCAATCGCCGGGCGCTGCACGCCGGCGGGCGGGTGGTTTATCTGCATGCGTCTGTCGAGCAGCAGGTGGGCCGCACGTCCCGCGATCGCAATCGACCCCTGTTGCGTACCGCCGATCCGGCCAAGACCCTTCGGGATCTGCTGGCGATCCGCGATCCGCTTTATCGGGAAATCGCCGATCTGGTGGTGGAAACCGATGAGCGGCCGCCGCGAATGGTGGTGCTCGATATTCTCGAACGCTTGCAGCAGCTACCTCCCCGTTAAAGCGCAGCGCGAAATGCGCTATCCTCGGCGTCCTGTCATGGCCGCTCAAGGTTGTGGCAGATGGCTACCGAGCGGCGTCATACCAGCAGACGCCGTGGACATTCGTTAACTCAAGGCAGGACGCCTGATTCCATCTTCACTGTGGGGACACATGCAGACACTCAAGGTCGATCTAGGCGAGCGCAGCTACCCGATTCATATTGGCGAAGGTTTGTTGGATCAGCCTGAGCTGCTGGCCCCGCACATCCGCGGACGGCAAGTGGCGATCATCTCCAACGAGACCGTTGCGCCGCTCTATCTCGAGCGTCTGACCCGCAGCCTCGCACAGTTCTCGGTAGTTTCCGTGGTGCTGCCGGACGGCGAAGCGTTCAAGACCTGGGAAACCCTGCAACTGATTTTCGATGGTCTGCTGACCGCGCGGCACGACCGCCGTACCACGGTCATCGCCCTCGGTGGCGGCGTGATTGGTGACATGGCCGGTTTTGCTGCCGCCTGCTACCAGCGTGGTGTCGATTTCATCCAGATTCCGACCACGCTGCTGTCGCAAGTCGACTCTTCGGTGGGCGGCAAGACCGGGATCAACCATCCGCTGGGCAAGAACATGGTTGGCGCTTTCTATCAGCCGAACGTGGTGCTGATTGATACCGCGACCCTCAATACCCTGCCGGCCCGCGAACTCTCCGCCGGGCTTGCTGAAGTCATCAAATACGGGCTGATCTGCGACGAGCCGTTTCTGACCTGGCTCGAAGAAAACGTTGATCGCCTGCGTGCTCTGGATCAAGTAGCTCTGACTTACGCCATCGAGCGCTCTTGCGCGGCCAAGGCTGCGGTGGTCGGTGCCGACGAACGGGAGACCGGTGTTCGCGCCACGCTTAACCTGGGTCATACCTTCGGCCACGCCATCGAAACCCACATGGGCTATGGTGTCTGGCTACATGGTGAGGCGGTCGCTGCTGGCACCGTAATGGCCTTGGAAATGTCCGCGCGCCTGGGCTGGATCAGCGAGCAAGAGCGCGATCGCGGCATTCGTCTGTTCCAGCGTGCCGGCCTCCCGGTTATCCCGCCTGAAGAGATGACTGAAGCCGATTTTCTCGAACACATGGCAATTGACAAGAAAGTGATCGACGGTCGTTTGCGCCTGGTGCTGCTGCGCCACATGGGCGAAGCGGTGGTGACCGACGATTATCCGAAAGAGGTTTTACAGGCCACGCTGGGAGCGGATTACCGCGCTCTGGCTCAGCTTAAAGGTTAATAAGATCCCGATGACTAGTTTGCACGCCGACGAGGCTTTCCTCGGCCATTACCAGTTGAGTCATGACCCTTTTTCTCCACGGGTGCCTGGCTTCAAATTCTTCCCGGCCCAGCGCAAACCGGTGCTGGGGCAACTGCATCACCTGGCACGCTACAGTCAGTTGTTGCTGGTCGTCACCGGCCCGCAAGGCAGTGGCAAGACGCTGTTGCGTCAGGCCCTGGTGGCCAGCACCAACAAACAGTCGGTGCAGAGCGTGGTTGTTTCNGCCCGTGGCGCCGGTGANGCGGCCGGCGTGCTGCGTCAGGTGGCTCAGGCGCTGAACGTCGCCCAGGCCGAGATCGGCGCGATTCTGGCTCAAGTGGTGCAACTTGCACTGACGGGGCAGGAAGTCTATCTGCTGGTGGATGACGCCGAGCAACTCGACGAGTCCGCGCTGGAAGCCTTGCTGGCCCTGGCCGCCGGTGCACCGGAAGGTCGCCCGCATGTGTTCCTGTTCGGCGAGTCGTCGTTGATTGCTCAACTGGATGCGCTGAGCCTCGAGGAAGAGCGTTTCCACGTCATCGAATTGCAGCCTTACACCGAAGAAGAAACCCGCGAATATCTGGACCAGCGACTCGAAGGCGCCGGCCGGGGTATCGAACTTTTCACCGCAGATCAGATCTCTGATATTCACGAAAGCTCCGACGGTTGGCCTGGCACCATCAACCAGGTTGCCCGCGATGCGATGATCGAAGCCATGATTGCCAGCCGCTCAGCGGTGAAGCGTCCAAGTATGGGGTTCAACATGCCGAAGAAACACGTATTGGCGATTTCCGCTGTTGTCGTGGTCGCGGTAGCCGCCGCCTGGNTGATGCCGGGTCGCAGCAAAGCACCGACCACNGGCGCACCTGCCAACGAACAGGCGCAACTGCCGCTCGGNCAGGGCACGCCACAACCTAACAGCGGCGGCGCGCCTGCCGTCGAATTCGCCGGTAACTCGCAACCGATGCCATTGCCGCTGGTCGGCAACTCGCAGCCGGTCATGCGCGGTCCGCTGGCCGAAGCCGCCGGTGGCATCACCGAAGGCGATGACGGTGTGCCGGTCGAAGGCTCGAGCGCTACGCCGCCGACCGTGACTACCACCGCGCCGCCTGCGGGCGTCCAGCCTGGCCCGGCACCGACACCTGCCGCCAAGCCTGTGCCTGCGCCGACTCAGGTCGCGACGGCCAAGCCAGTCCCGGTTGCGCCTGCCGTGAAGCCGGCTCCAGTGCCAGCCAAACCAGCCGCCGCTGCTGCTGCCAAGCCTGTCGAGAAACCAGCCACCGTGGCCAAGGCCGCTGGCGGCACCTGGTACTCAGCACAAGCGCCGGGTAACTACGTGGTGCAGATCCTCGGCACCAGCTCCGAAGCGGCCGCGCAATCCTTCGTCAAGGAGCAGGGCGGCGAGTACCGTTATTTCAAGAAAGTCCTCAACGGCAAGCCGCTTTACGTCATCACTTACGGTAGCTTCGCCAACCGCGATGCAGCCGTTACCGCCATCAAGGCCTTGCCAGCGAAGGTTCAGGCTGGTAAACCTTGGCCTCGCACTGTCGCCAGCGTCCAACAGGAACTGGCAACAACTCGCTGAAGATTCGGCGGCCTTACCCAGGTCGCCTCTCCAAGCACCTCAAAATTTCTGCAAGTGCGCGCCGCCTCTACAGGCCGCGTGCCTTGTGGTGTCTGCGTCACAGTAGTCTTTGAGTCGTTGCGGTCAAAATTAAAAAAGTTTTGACTAGCACAGCATATCGCTTTAAACCTTTCACAAATGCGACATAGATTTGCGACAGTTCGTCGTCAAATTTGTGAGCCTCCGTGTCGGTGTGTACAATGACCTCCCTTTTGCCCCCGCAAAGCTGGCGTACGTTCGGCG
>Ga0065712_10000969_pt1 | contig 13044 bp, 12 predicted proteins | sample MisRhiReplicate1_FD_59099 | JGI IMG/M metagenome (GOLD analysis project Ga0065712, IMG submission 59099) | Miscanthus rhizosphere microbial communities from Kellogg Biological Station, MSU, sample Rhizosphere Soil Replicate 1: eDNA_1 v3... | ecosystem: Host-associated > Plants > Roots >...
GAGGAGATCGTCGAGGCGACGTTCGTCGCATCCGCCATTCGCGCCGGGGCCGCCACGACACACGGAACGATGGCGCTGAAGTTCTTCGATCAGGCCGCCGACACGCCGCCGGCGAAAGCGTGAGTCGCGATGAGCCCCGCTGCGCGGACCAGCGTTGGCTATTCAGGAACGCCGTTGGCCAAGAAGCTGGGCATCGGCACCGGCCATCGCGTCTGGCTCGTCCAGGCGCCGGCCAACTACAAGACGCTGGTTGCACCGCTTCCTGATGGCGTGACCTTCGTCGCGAAGCCGTCGAACACGACAGACCTCGCACACGTGTTCGCGAGCAAGCGACGCGAGTTGGAGAAGACGCTTCGCTCGCTGCGAAGCACGCTGAAGCCCGACGCCGCAGTCTGGGTGTCGTGGCCGAAGAAAGCGTCGAAGCTGCCGACCGACATCACGGAGGACACGATTCGCGAGGTCGCGCTGCCGATGGGATTCGTCGACATCAAAGTGTGCGCGGTCGACGACACGTGGTCCGGCCTGAAGCTGGTTGTCAGGAAGGAATTGCGCTCAGGGACAGCGTAGGGCGGGTCTTGTTCTTGAGACCCGCCGATCGTTTATGGACCCGCCGGCTCCAGCTTCAACAGCACGCCTGGATTCTCGTCGGTTAGCAGATAGACGTTTCCGTCGGGACCCTGCTTCACATCACGAATGCGCTGACGAAATTCCGTGAGCAGCATCTCGCGTCGGATCTCCTCGGTCTTCTCGTTGAACACGATTCGCTGCAGGTGGCCGGTGTTCGGGATCTCGCCGTACCGCATCGCACCCACGAACGCGTTGTTGCGCCACTGCGGGAACTTGTCGCCCGTGTAGATCATCAGGCCCGATGCGGCAATCGCCGGCATCCAGTACACGAGCGGCCCTTCCATCCCGTCCTTCTCGAACTTGCCTTGCCACGGTCCTTCGTAGGAGCGGCCCATGCTGACCGTCGGCCAACCGTAGTTCTTCCCTGCCTTGACGATGTTGATCTCGTCGCCGCCATTGGGACCGTTCTCGCTGTTCCACAGTTCGCCGGTCACGGGGTGGACGATGAGCGCCAGCGAGTTGCGATGTCCCCACGAATAGATCTCCGGCTTGAACTCCGGCTGCTTCACGAACGGGTTGTCCGGCGGCACAGTGCCATCGTCTTTGAGCCGAAGAACCTTGCCCTTGTGGATGTTCTTCTCCTGCCCCTGTCCGAAGTTGGCGCCGCCGCCTGATCCGGTCGTCATGTAGAGCATGCCGTCGCGACCAAACACGATGCGCGACGCAGAGCCGCCGGCGCCGTCCCACCACGGCTCGGCGACGAAGATGTCTTTGACATCTTTCAGCGCATTGCCTTCAAGGCGGCCTCGCGCGAGAACGGTCGCCATCATGCCGTCTTCGCGGCCTTTGTTGTAGGTGAGATAGACGATGTGATTCTCGGTGAATTTGGGATGGAGTGCGACATCCATCAACCCTGAAAGCCGCTGCGCCTTCACAGCGGGCACGCCGCTGATTGGCGTCGGATCGAGCACGCCGTTCTTCAGCAGCCGCAGGCGTCCGGGCCGCTCGGTGATGAGCATGCTGCCATCGGGCAGCCACGCGAAGCTCCAGGGATTGACGAGTCCCTTCGTCACGACCGACATGCGGATCTTCACCCCTTCGGCCGCTTCGATGGTCCATGGTCCGTCACCAAACGCGGCGCGCGGGATCGCCAGCGGCGGTCCGCCGGTGCGGCCTTGCGCGAGGGTGAGACCAACGGACGCAAGAATGAAGACGAACGTCAGAGATCGCATGAGCAACTCCCGGCGGGTCTGAAGAGCAAGACCCGCCCTACGGGTGTCAACGAATGGCTATCGGATTTCCGGGCGAACCGGTCGCGCCCTTGAATCGCAACGGCGCGAATGAGTACATGAACTCGTAGGCGTTGTCACGCGCCAGTTCGGCCGTGATGAGGTTCTCGTGAAGATAGATGCCGTTGCGCGCCAGGAACAGCTGATGCACCGGCGCCGACAGCGAGGCATCGGGATTCGGCATCACCTCGACGCCCCACGTGTCCGCGCCGACAACGACGACTTCCGCGTCAACGAGGAACTGCGCGGCCGCGAGGCCGATGCCCGGCTCGGTCGCCCCAAACTTGGTGTTGTCCTTCATCCACAGCGACGACCATCCGGTGTGAATCAGCACAACGTCGCCCGATCGGATCTGCACGTTCTGCTTCTGGAGCGCGCCTTTGAGATCGGCCACGGTGATCTCGTAGGTCGGCGCCAGCTGCGCGACACCTTTGAACCTGGCCACGTCGATCAGCACACCGCGCGTCACGATCGCGCCGACGTTTTCGACACCGAGTTTGGTCAGTCCCTCGGCCTGCGCGAACTCAGATCGCTTGTTGCCGTTGTAGAAAAGATCGCCAATGCCGAGGTGACCGAGGCCGTCGAACTGCGTGCCGATCTGTCCGAGCTCGCCGCTGATGATCTCGTCGTGATAGACCGCCTGGTTCTTGCCCGGCATCTTGAACGGATACGGGATGCGAAGGCTGTAGTGGCGCGTCCCGTACATCGGCATGCCCGGCTCGTAGACGTGGCCAAGCTGATAGACCTGGCCTTTCTGGATCGCGTTCTTGGCCTCGAGCACCTTGGCCGGCGTGATGCGATTCGCCGCGCCGCGCTGATCGGCGGCGCCCCATTTTGAGGGATACCAGCGATCCGACTGGCCGCGTGCAATGGTCACAGCCGCCACCACCACGAGGAGCACCACCAGCGAGCGCGTGCGAATCACGACCACCTCCACGGCCGGTCCGAAAGGAGCGGCCCTACGAATGGCTATTTCTTGTCCAGCTGTGCGAACACTTCCTTCGCCGCGCGGAACGAGTCGACGCCGGCCGGCACGCCCGCGTAGATCGCCACCTGCATGAAGACCTCGCGGATCTCTTCACGGCTGACGCCGTTCGTCAGGGCGCCGGCGATGTGCAACCGCAGTTCGTGGGGCCGGTTCAGACAACTGATCATCGCCAGGTTCAACAAGCTCCGCGTCTTCTTGTCGAGCCCGTCGCGTCCCCACACGGCTCCCCAGCAGTACTCCGTGACCAGCTCCTGCATCGGCATGCTGAAGTCGTCGGCCTGCTTGAACGCGTTGTCCACGAACTCTTTGCCCAGCACCGAACTCCGAATCGCCCGGCCCTTCTCGAACGTTGCTTTATCCATCTGTGTCTCTCTCTGGTTGGTGGTTAGTGGTTAGTAGTTGGTGGTTGGGTTCTTGACCACGAACCCACCAACCACGAACCACCAACCAAATCATCCCTTGATCTCTACGCCCGCCCACTCTTCAACGACCTTGGCGATCGACGTGAAGTCGGAGTCGGCACCGAACTTCGCTTGCGTGATCGCCAGCATCTGACGCACGGCCGCTCCAGCGACCATCGGCACACCGAGCGCCTCGGCCTCGTCGACACACAGCCGCACGTCCTTGTACGACAGACCCGTGGCGAAGCCGAAGTCGAACGTGCGCGGCAGGATCGATCGCGGGAACTTGTCCTGCGTCGCGCTGTTGCGCCCGCTGCCGGCATTGATGATGTCGATGAGCACCTTCGCATCAAGGCCCGCCTTCACACCCATCGCCACCGCTTCTGACGACACGACGATCGCCGACGCCGCAAGGAGATTGTTGGCGAGCTTGGCAATCTGCGCCAGGCCGGGCTTCTCGCCGACGTAGAACGTCTTGCCGAAAGTCTTGAGCACCGGATCAACGGTCGGGAACGTGGCCTGCGCGCACGACACCATCACCGCCAGCGTGCCCTTCGTCGCACCCGCGACGCCGCCGCTGACAGGCGAGTCCACCCAGGCGACGTTGCGCTCGCCGGCAGCCTTGGCAACAACTTTGGCCACACTCGGTCCGGTCGTTGACAGATCGATGAGCGTCTTCAGCTTCGAGCCGCGCAGGATGCCGCCGTCACCGATGCTCACCGCTTGCACGATCGGCGGCGTGGGAAGGCTCATGAGGACGATCTCCGCAGCCGACGCCACCGCTTCCGCCGACGCCGCCGCCTTCGCACCGCGAGCGACGAGCGCCTTCACCGCCTCCGCATTGGTGTCGTACACCGTCAGCGAATATCCCGCGTCGAGCAGCCGCACCGCCATAGGCCCGCCCATGCGGCCCACACCGACAAATCCCAGTTCCTGCGCCATCCTTGAGTTTCCTCCGGTTCGTGGTTGGTGGTTCGTGGTTGGTGGTTGGGGTGAACGAAGAAACTCACCACGAACCACGAACTACGAACCACCTACTAACCACTAACCACCAACCACCAACCACCAACCACCAACCACTAACCACCTACCGCTGTATAAACGGATTCGGAACGTTCTCCGCCGTCGAGATCCACACGCTCTTCACCTGCAGGTATTCCTTGATCATTTCCTGTCCGCTCTCGCGGCCCAGTCCCGATCGCTTGTAGCCGCCAAACGGTGACAGATAGCTCACCGCTCGATACGTGTTGATCCACACAGTGCCGGCCTGAAGCTTCTCCGCCATCTTCAGCGCGCGGCGCATGCTCGTGGTCCACACACCGGCCGCAAGACCATACACCACGTCGTTGCCGATCGCGATCGCCTCGGCTTCGTCTTCGAAGGGAATCACCGCGAGGACTGGACCAAACACCTCCTCCTGCGCGATGCGCATGCGGTTGTTGACGCCTTCGAAGATCGTCGGCTCCACGAACCAGCCATTGCCACACTCGGGACGCGTCGCACGATCGCCGCCGAGCACCGCGCGCGCCCCTTCACCCTTGGCGATATCGATGTACTTCAGGATCTTCTCGAACTGCGGCTTGTTCGTCACCGGACCGATCTGCGTGTCCGGACTCATCGGGTTGCCCATCTTCGCTGTCTTCGCAAACGCGACGAGGCGACTGAGGAACTCGTCGTGAATGCTCCGCTGCACGAGCAGACGCGAGCCAGCGATGCACGTCTGTCCCGTCGCCGCGAAGATGCCGGAGATGACTCCCTTAATCGCATTCTCAATCTCGGCATCGTCAAAGACGATGTTGGGCGATTTGCCACCGAGCTCCATGGTGACGTGCTTCATGCCGCGAGCCGCAGTCTCGTAGATGCGCTGACCGGTGGCGTCTGAGCCGGTGAACGCGACCTTCACGACGAGCGGATGCTCGACGAGCGGCGCCCCCACATCTGGCCCAAACCCGGTGACGACATTGACGACACCCGGAGGGAAACCGGCCTCTTCGACGAGCTTCATGAACTCGAGTGTCGATGCCGAGGTGAACTCCGATGGCTTGATCACCATCGTGTTGCCCGCCGCGAGTGCGGGTGCGAGCTTCCACGCCAGCAGCAACAGCGGCGAGTTCCACGGCACGATCGCGGCGACCACGCCAAGCGGCTCGTAGCGCGTGAAGTTGAACGTATCGGCCTTATCGGTGGGAATGACGGCGCCTTCGATCTTGTCCGCGAGACCGCCGTAGTAGTGATACCACTGCGCCATGTACGCCGACTGCATGCTCATCTCGGCGTACAGCTTTCCGTTGTCGCGCACCTCAATCTCCGCGAGGTGCTTCGAGCGTTCGGTGATCAGATCGCCAAGCCGGCGCAACAGGGCACCACGCTTTGACGCGGTCAATGCCGGCCACTCGCCGGACGTGAATGCGCGATGCGCGGCGCGGACCGCGCGATCGACGTCCTCCGCGGTGCCGCGAGGAATCAACGCCCACGGCTCGGCGCGAAATGGATCGTCGCTTTCGAAGTGATCGCGCGAGCTCGCCTCGACCCATTCCCCGCCAATGAACATCTGATACCGGGCGAGCGCGGTCGCAGTCGCTGTCACAGGAACCCTCCGGACGTGCACACGATAGCTCTCAGAACGAAGGCCGACCTCACACCATATCGACAACCTGCAAGCAGCGCAAATGCAGGCAGATCAGCCGTCGTGAGCATCGCGGCGTGTGTTCCATTCTGCGAATCAGAACGCCCCCGCGCACACGCTGGATAACACCCGCGGCTGCAACACGTTCGAGCCAAACACCTCGAAAGCGCGTGTGCAACGACTGAACGTGCAGCGCCCGTGCGCACGTTTGCACCGCAACGCGATCGCACGGGCCAAACGCCAGCGTCACAGGCAGTTACGGCGACGGAGAACGCATGGCCGCGCCTGGTCCGCCGCTTGCTCTATATGTCCACGGGGGGCAACCAATGTTGCGAATCGGATCGGGTGTTGCGGCACTTGCCGCGCTCCTAGTGACCTACTGGGTGAATCCAACAGCCGCGTGGATTGTGCTCGGATCAAGTTTTACGCTGGTCGTCGCTTTCAAAGTGCGCCAGCGTGAAGAAGCGGAAGGCGCCCTGCAAACCGTAGACGAGTAGGCTCGCCCGACGCGCGCCCGCCCTCTCCCTGGGCGGCGCGCGTTGCTCTCTTTCTCTCCTCTCGCTCTCTTCCTGTTTCCTTTCCTAGTCCGACATGCTTGACCACCATGGCGGACGCCTGTACGCCAAGGTCAAAGGGCAAGGGTCAAAGGCCTTTGGCCTTTGCCTTTTGACTTTTGACCTTCGCGCCGCAGGCGCGATGTGACAAAAGGGTGACAGAGCAACCCGAATGCACTGAGCCACCGTCTGACTGTCGAGGACCAAGGACTATCATTTCGAGGGGGCACGGAATGGACGCCACGCTTCGCGCGCTCAATCGATTCGGACTCGGCGCCCGTCGCGGAGAACGCCAGAAGATCGGTGATGGCCGCCAGTGGCTGAAGGCGCAGCTCGACGGTGGAACGCCATCGCTCGCACCACCAGACGGCGTGACGGCAACATCGGTCGGCGAGGCGCTGCGCGCGATCCGCATGGCGGGTCAAGGCAACGAGCAGGAACGCCGGCAGGCGCGCCGGCGGGTCGTCGAGATGAGCCAGGCCGAGATGCATGCGGCGCTCACGGCACGCATCACCAGCGAGCGGCCGTTCGTCGAGCGTCTCGTCGCGTTCTGGTCCAACCACCTGTGCGTCTCGACCGGCTCGAAGATCATCGTCGCTCCGCTGGCCGGCAGCTACGAGCGCGACGTGATCCGGGCGCACGTGCTCGGGCGTTTCGAGGACATGGTCCTCGCCTCTGCGAAGCATCCGGCGATGCTCGTGTATCTCGATAACTTCCAATCAATCGGACCGAGCTCTCGCGGAGCGAGCGCGGGTCCACGCAATAACGGACAGCGTCGCGGACTGAATGAGAACTATGCCCGCGAGCTGCTCGAGCTCCACACGCTTGGCGTCAGCGGCGGCTACACGCAGCAGGACGTGCAGGAGCTCGCCAAGATTCTCACCGGCTGGACGGTCAATGGGATTGGCGGTCCCGCCGCACAGGCTCAACGCGCCAATCAGCCGCGCCGAAGAAACGCGCCGAGACAAGCAGTCCGCCGTGCGCCGGATGGACCTATCGAATTCGCGTTCATCGATCTGCTGCACGAACCCGGCACCAAGACCGTGCTGGGACAGCGCTACAACCAGGGCGGCATCGAGGAAGGCGAGCACGTGATCCGCGCGCTGTGCCGTCACTCATCGACGGCGCAGTTCGTCGCCACCAAGCTGGTCACACACTTCGTCAGCGATGAACCACCGGCCGCGGCCGTCGATCGCGTTGCGAAAGTCTTCCGATCGACCGACGGCGATCTGAAAGCTGTGGCGCGCGCGCTCGTCGATGAGCCCGAGGCATGGCGAGAGGACGCACAAAAGTTCCGAACACCGCAGGACTGGTTCGTCGCGATGCTGCGCGCGTTCGGTGCGAGCGACGCGAGCCCGAATGCGCCCGTCGTCTTGCGGCAACTGCGTCAGCCGATGTGGTCACCCGCCGCGCCGAAGGGATTCGGTGACGCGCTGCAGGAATGGGCCGATCCCGACTCGCTGCTCAATCGCGGCGAGCTGGCGCGCACCATCGCCAAACTGCCGAACGTGCGCGCGCTCGATCCGCAGTCATTGGCAGATGTGGTTGATGTACCTGCCGGCAATCCGCTGCACGCGATGCTGGCTGATACGTCGATCGCCGCGCCCGAGCGTCTTGCACTCGCTGTCGCCGGACCTGCGTTTCAATGGAGGTAGTGATGAAGCGCCGCGACTTCGTTCGAACGATGTGCTACGGCGGCCTCGCCACCTTCGGCCTGCCGGTCGTCAACTTCGCGCAGGTGCAGCAGAACGGCCGCTTCGTCTTCATTCTGCTGCGCGGCGGCTTCGATGGCCTTGCTGCGCTCGTGCCCTACGGCGATCCGGACTACCGCGCACTGCGCGGATCGTTCGCGTACAACGCCTCCGATCTGTCGACGCTCGACGAGACGTTCGGCCTCGCGCCGGGACTGTCACCACTGCGCGCGTTGTGGGACGCGAATCAGCTCGCCGTCGTGCATGCGATGGCGATCCCGCATCGCACGCGGAGCCACTTCGATGGCCAGGCGATTCTCGAGACCGGACTCGATCATCCGGCCGGTTCCTCGGACGGTTGGTTGAACCGGATGCTGCAGGTGATGTCGGGCACGCGTAGCGGCATTGCGATCGCCGCCGGCATGCCTCTATCGCTGACCGGCCCCTATCAGGTCGAAACGTGGTCCCCCACACAACTCGGCGCTGTGGACGATGCGTTTCTGGACCGGCTGGCGGTGCTATATCGCAACGACAAGGCGCTGCACAACCGCTTCGAGGCGGCACTGCAGCAGCAGGAACTCGTCGGCGAGGAGCCGATGGCCCGAGGCAACGCGCGTCGCGGTGGCATCACACCGCTCATGCAGGCTGCGGCAAAGATCCTTCGGCAGGAGCGCGGACCCAATATCGCGGCGATGGAGTTCAGCGGCTGGGACACGCACGCGAATCAGGGGATGGCTGGCGGCGCGCTCGATCGATTGCTCGGACAGCTCGCCGAGGGCCTCGTCGCGTTCCGCAACGACATGGGCACCGCGTGGCAGAACACCACGCTCGTCATCATGACGGAGTTCGGACGCACGGCGCGGCCCAACGGCACGCGAGGCACCGATCACGGAACGGCGGGCGCAGGCTTCGTACTCGGTCCGCGCCTGGCCAAATCGGCGATCGTCGCCGACTGGCCCGGCCTGTCATCGAATGCATTGTTCGAAGGACGCGATCTCAAGCCGACGCTTGATACGCGAGCGGTACTGAAAGCCGCGATCGCCGGAACGTTCGATCTCACCCCTGCGCAACTCGACAAGGTGTTCCCGAATTCTTCCGCGGCGCGGCCGGTCCCGGGGCTGATGGCGTAGCGAAGTCCTAGTTCGCTGGCTTCGAGAACAGCGTCTGGTCGATGGCGCCGTTGTGCTCGACTTTCGAGATCGTCACCGTGAAGCTCTGCACCGACGAGGTGTTGACGATCTTGTGAGCGACCTTGACGCCGTCCACATCACGCTCGTCAGAGAGATCTGTCGTCTGTTCGATCGTGCCCACCGGCGGGATGTCGGCCGTCACCACCTGACGAAACATCATGAACGTCGTCGCGTCGATGTAGCTCTTCGCCGAGGGCCCGGTCTTCGGTTTGATGAGGAGGACGAAGGCATCGCGATCGCCGACCTTCTCCTTGCCCGCGAGCTCGACGCTGATGCCGTTCTGCTTGTAGTTGAGGAGCGGCGTCGGGAACACACCGTTCCGCATTCCTTCAAGCTGGTCGCCGGTGATGTCGCGATTGCCCTGAAGCGTATCGATGGCGTATCCCATGGTGCCATCGAAACGTTGGTCGATGGTCATCTTGCCGACGCCGACGTTGGACAGATCGAGATTGATCAGCGTCCGTACTTTGTTCGGCGCCTGATTCCAGATTTCAATCGGGCCCGAGAACTCGCCGGCTGGCGTCGAGACAGCGATCGTACCGGCCATGACCCGCGAGGTCAGCTTGCTGAGCGCGGCGCGTCCGCCAATCGCAGCCAGGTGCTTCTCGATGATTTCATCAGCCGTTTGCGCCGCTACTGCATGGGCCGAGCCAAGCAGCACGCCGGCAACTGCCACCAACCGCAACAACTTCGTCACGTGTAATCTCCGTTTCTGGGGGGCATCTGCCCGCCTTCGCCAGAGGCTTCGGCGAGGCAGGCTCCCAGGCCATGGCATCTGTGACGCTAACCGCTGGCGAGGGGTTCAGTATTAACGCGATGCTGACAGTTTTTTGAGCAGGGCGGCAGTGTCCTCGTGCACGTCAATCCTCGCGCCGCCGCGGCTGTTTCCGCCGGCTTTGCCCAGTGCCGAGTCGATAGGCGTATTGCCTCGGTTGTCCTTCGCAGTGAGATCGGCGCCACTGGCGACCAGGAACTGGACGACGTCATTCCACCCCCAGCGCGCGGCCTCGTGTAGCGGCGTCAGCCCGCGCGAGTCCTTCGAGTTGACGTCGCCTCCGGCTTGGATCAGCAGCTTCAGCGATTCAATCGATCGCTGCTGCGTGTCGTCGCTCAGATAGAAGCCACGCGTGTCGGCGTCTACCGAGCCGAGCCCGGCGGCGGCCATGATCGGCGTCATGCCACGCGAGTTGGCCAAACTGATATCGGCGCCTTTGGCGAGCAACGCGGCGATCGCCGGGGCATCGAGCGCCTTGGCCGCGCGGAGAAGCGGCGTCGCTCCCGTGGTCAGCATGCCGTCGAGACCGCGATCGTTGCCGATGTTACGGAATGGTGGCGACAGCTTCAGTTGTGCGTTGGGATTGGCGCCCGCGGCGAGCAGCAACTCGACGACCTGCAGCGATGTGGTCTCGTCGAGCGACGGCCAGTCGGGCCGTCCGCCGCGCGGAATGGTATTCAGATCGACCGCGGCGTAGAGCGGCGCGCGACCCCAGAAGTCAAACTGGTTCGGGTTCGCGCCCTTCTTGATCAAGTACTGCGCGGTATCCCACTGCCCGTTCATCACCGCCATCAACAGCGGGCTGATCTTCTCGGGGTCGGCAAGGTTGATCTCAGCGCCGGCGTCCACAAGCATGCGTGCGCATTCGACGCAGCCTTCGCGCGCGGCGTAGAGGAGCGGTGTGAGCCCGCCGGCCGGGCGATAAATCGCGCGTGGCTCCGCGGTGACCTGACGCTCCCAGTTGTTGATGGTCGATCGCGCATTGACGTCGGCGCCCGCTTTCACGAGTTCGGCGACCATCGCCGGTTGCTTCTGCGCGGCCGCCCACATCAATGCGGTCTGCCCGCGCCAACGCTCAACGGCGTTCACCTGTGCGCCGTACTTGAGGAGCAGGCGTGCCGCGTCGACGCGGCCGCTGCGCGCGACGACCATCAGCGCGGTCTGCCCGTCGGCGTTCGGTGATTCGACATCCGCGCCCGCCTTCAGCAGTGTCTCGAGCAGATCCGCGCGGCCAAGAATCGCCGCTTCGGCCATCGGCGTCGAACCGAATTCGTTCTTGACGTTGACCTTCGCGCCGGCGCGAATGAGACGCTGGGTGAGCTCGAGATCACCGTGATGCACGGCCCAGTGCAGCGGCGTGGTGCCGTCCACTTCCGGCGCGTTGACATCAGCGCGCTGCGAGATGAGCGTCATCGCCGTCGCGCGATCGCCGGATTTCACCGCATCGACGAGCGGCGCCGCCGCGAGGAGAGCGAGCAATGAGATGGTCAGCATGTCTGGACAGTCGTAGGGCGGGTCTTGCTTTATAGACCCGCCTTTTGATGCCGGACCCGCCTTCAGCCGGGTCCAACGAGCAGGACCCGGCCTACGGGTGTCCGTTAGATCTCCGAGAAGACCTGCGTACTATTACCAACCTTCTCCACGGGAACACCGGCGCGATCGAGCAGCGTCAGCAGCAGGTTCGCCAGCGGCGTCTTGTCCTCGTACTTCAAGTGCTGCCCGCCCTTCATCTTCCCTGCGCCACCACCGACGACGATCGTCGGGAGCGGGAACTCGTCGTGGGCGTTGCTGTTGCTCATGTTGCTGCCATACAGCAGGATCGAGTGGTCGAGCACTGAACCGTCGCCGTCGGGCATCGCTGCCAGCTTGGTCAGGAACTTCGCGAACGCCTGGCTGTGATACGTCTGGATCTTCACCAGCCGATCCTTCCGCGACTTGTCGTTCTGGTGATGGGAGAGCGGATGGAACGCGTCCGACACCCCGATGTGGTTGTAGGTGACGTTGCTGCCCTCGCCCGCCATCATGTAGGTGAACACGCGCGTCAGGTTCGCCTGATAGGCGAGCGCGATCATGTCGAACATCAGATTGAGCCGCTGATCGAAGGTCGCCCCGACGGGGACTTCCGGGAGATCGAGGCTCGACAGATCCTGCGCCTCCATCTTCTGCACACGACGCTCGATCTCGCGCACGCTCTCGAGGTAGTCACCGAGCTTGGCGCGATCCGGGGCATCGAGCGTCTTCTGCAGATCGGCCGCTTCCTGGGTCACGAGATCGAGGATGCTCGAGTACTGCTTGGAGATCGCCTTGCGCTCCTGCGCCGAGTCGCCTTGACCGAACAGCCGCTCGAACAGCTTGCGAGGATCTGATTCCATCGGCAGCGGCGTGGTCGGCGTGCGGAAGGAAATCGTCGCGCCGTAGCTGCAGCCGTAGTTGCGATCGCAGGCGCCGCCACCGCCGCGTCCTTCGGTCGCGACCTCGAGCGACGGTAAGGGCGTGTCCTGACCGATGTGGGCCGCGGCGATCTGGTCGACGGTCACGCCGCCGTACGGATCCTGTCCCACGCGCGGCGTCACACAGCTCAACCACGTGCCGGGATTGAGCGCGTGCACCGGTGGCGCGATCGCGGGCTTGTTCTCGAGCCCGCTGACGATCGTCAGCTGCTTCTTGAACGGCTCGAACGGCTTGAGGATCGGGCTGAGCTCGAAGGACCGCCCCTCAGCAGCCGGAGTCCAGTGCTCCATGATCGCGCCGTGCGGCAGATACATGAATCCCATGCGCGGCTTCGGGCTCGCCGCCGTCTGCGCGAGCGCGGTCCATGCCGGCACCATCGCATCGAGAAACGGAAGACCAACCGCGACTCCGGCGCCGCGAAGGAATGTCCGCCGGGGTAGATGCTTCTTCGTCAGGAACATGTCTTTTCTCCGACGGGTCGAAGACCCGCCCCTACGGTTACGGTAGGGCAC
>Ga0065712_10068209_pt1 | contig 13043 bp, 7 predicted proteins | sample MisRhiReplicate1_FD_59099 | JGI IMG/M metagenome (GOLD analysis project Ga0065712, IMG submission 59099) | Miscanthus rhizosphere microbial communities from Kellogg Biological Station, MSU, sample Rhizosphere Soil Replicate 1: eDNA_1 v3... | ecosystem: Host-associated > Plants > Roots >...
CCGCTCAATGGTTCCCCGGGCGGCGGCATCCACGTCCTTGAGGACCGCACCGGGCCGGATGGAATCAATAGCGGCGAGCTGAGCTTTGAGCACAACTCCATACACATTACGGAGTTTGGGCGAAAGTTTACCGGTGACCAGAACCCTCGTCAAGTCGCTGCAATAGAGCCGGGCCTTGGCCCCCCAATCGATCAGCACAAACTCGCTGTCCCCCAGCCGCACATCGTCCTTGGGGTGGCCATGCGGCAAAGCGGCTCGCGCCCCCGCCCCGACAATCGCGGGAAAACTGCCGCAGACCCCGCCGAACAGCCGGATTTGATACTCGAGCTCGTCGCCGACTTCCTTCTCGGTCCGATCCGGCCGCAGCGCCGGGCGGATGACCGCAAACGCCGATTGGGCGACTTTGATGGCGTGGCTGATGGCGGCGATTTCCTCGCCGTCTTTCACCTCCCGCAACTCTTCGACCAGACCTTCGGAGACGCCAAATTGCACTTCCTTGCAAAGCGTCTTCAGCTTCTCAAAGAAGCTCACCGTCATTGAGCCCGCTTCAATCGCCAGGTTCCCCGGCCGGCTGGAATTGATGAGCTTCGCCAACTCCTCATGCATCTTCGTTCCCAGGGGACGGATTTCCAACTCGAGGCTAGGGCATTCTTCCTCCAGCTGCGTCGTGTACCGCATGTCGGAAATGAGGACTTCCCCATTACGCTTGAGGAGCAGGTAGCTGCTGTCCCCGGTGAAGCCGGTGAGGTAGGTGACATTCGATTCATTCGTCACGAGCAGCGCCTGGGCATTGGCCTTGGCGATGAGTTTGCGGAGCTTGTCGCGGCGGAGTTCGAAGTCGGGCATCAATGTCCTTCCAGGCGAGCGGGAGGCGTCAGCCCCCTGATACTAAAGGCGCAACGGTCGAGGCTTACGGCTCTAGCTTCGCCTTCAGCTCCTCCACCTGCTTCTTCGCCGCCTCAAGCTGCTCCTGCGCCTTCTTCAGCTCCTCGCCGCCGGCTTTGGCATCTTTGAGGGTCTTCAGAGCCGATTCCAACTCCTTGAGCGCGGAGTCAGCGCTGTTGTTCGCTGCTTCCAGCTCATCGGGCCGCAGAATCTTGATGCGGGGAATCTTGGCGCGGACGGGCGCGCCGGGAATCGCGGGAATTCCCGGAAATCCAGGTGGAACGGCACCCCCGGGAAAACCTCCAATCCGAAGCTGAATTCCCGCAGGTTGCTTGCTGTATTCTTCAAAGAGCTTGTGGGCCTCCGGATGCTTCGTCTTGAGCTCGGCTGCATCCTTGGCTTCGTACTTCTGGGTCGTCTCCTTGCCGTCCTTGGTTTCCGTCACCTCGAGCTTGATTCCCTTGGCCGGATCGTCATTGATTTTCACCTTCTTGCCGTTCTCCTCGGCTTCGATTTCCTTGACGCCGTTGACGTCCTTGATCGATACCTTCTTGAAGTTCCCCCCTGCCCCGCCGACGATCTGAATGCGGCCAGGAACAATTCCCGGCGGAACCTGTGCGGCCGGCTTCGGCGGGTCGAGAATCTCGCCAGCTCGTTTGGCAAGTGTCGCGTCATTGTTCTTCGATAAGCGCTCCAGCACCTCCTTGGCCGCAGCTTTCGTTCCTTCATCCCCTCCTTGAAACTGCCCCTTCAGAATATCGAGCGACCGCACCGCCACTTCGCGGCTGACATTTTGGGTCCCCTTTTCGAGGGCCGGAAACGCCGCTTTCCCGATTTCCGCCAGCTTCTGCTGCGCCGCCTGCCGTTCGTTGAAGCGATTGGAATCAAGCTGCTCCATCAGCTTGTCGATTTCCGCAGCGGATGCAGCCTTGGCGTCAGCAGCCTCCGGCTTGGCTTCGACCTTGGGCTTGTCGTCCTGGGTGAAGGCCTGGCAGTAAAGGAGCAACGTGAGAAAAAGGGAATAGAAAGCGGTTCGCATGGCAATTCTCCGAGAGCAGGCGGATCCCAGCGAATTATCGTACTCGATGCGGGGAGCGAATAAATAGCCCGAAGCGCCCCTCTTTCATTTCAGCTTACCGCTCCACGGAAAAAAAGATGATAATCTCCCTAGGTCACAACGAGAATTCGAAAAAGAGCAGAAAAAATGGAACTGCACCCCTGCAGCTTGAGTGAATTGAGCAGCGCTCAGGTAAGTTTTTGCCGCCTGTTCGCTCCCGTCGACGCCGTTTGCCAAAGCCCTGGTCATCGCATTCAACGGAAAAGCAGCGAACAGCCGCGAGTTCTCTGGGACATACAATTTTATGGAGGCGATGATCGCAGCGGGGGTGGCTGCTTGGTCGCCGTTTGGCGTCGTGTTAGACCTTCGCGAGCTGAGTTATGAGTGGGGTGACGAAATGCAAGAGGTCTTGGCCGGGGCCAGGAATCCCAGGCGTTCCTTGCCCACGGCAGTTGTGGTTTCTGATCTCAATCGGGAAGGTTTGACCAGTCTTGTTACGCAGGAAATGCTCGCTGCTCCGGCCGACTGGCTTTTTGATACGGTTGACGACGCCATTGCGGCAGTCGACGGGAAAGTTATTGTGCAGCGGCAGGCTCTCGGACTTGAAGATCTGCTGTGGTAACGCAATTCGATCTGGGCAGGCTGGAAGCCTACCCCACTAGGCTTTCGGCTCCGTCATGCTCCACGGGTCAAGTGCGTCGCGAAGGGTCGCTTCGGGCAGAATCCCTTCCTCGCGGCAGATTTCGCGGATGGTTTTGCCGGTGGCAAAGGCTTCTTTGGCGATTTTAGCGGCCTTTTCGTAACCGATGTGCGGGTTGAGCGCTGTGACCATGGCGAGGCTCTGTTCGACGGAGTCTTCGCAAGCCTTTTCGTTGGCTTCCATCTCGACGGCACAGAATTCGACGAAGGCCCGCGTGGCGGCGGAGAGGAGATGGACGCTTTCCAGCGTGGTTTGCCCCATCACGGGCATCATGATATTGAGCTGAAACTGGCCGCCGGTGGCCCCGCTGTAGGCGATGGTCTGGTCGTTGCCGATGACGCGGGCCGCCACCTGCATCATGCTCTCGCACATCACCGGGTTCACCTTCCCCGGCATGATGCTGCTGCCAGGCTGGCGGTCGGGGAGTTTTAGCTCATAGAAGCCGCATCGCGGGCCGCTGCCGAGCCAGCGGATGTTGTTGGCGACGTTGAAGAGCGTCACCGCGATCGTGCGAAGCTGGCCGTGGCATTCCACCAGGCCGTCCCGCTGGGCGTTTCCTTCAAAGTGGTTCTTGGCCTCGATGAACGGGATGCCCGTTTCCTTCGCCAGCACCGCGGCGACGCGGCTGCCGAATTCCGGATGCGTGTTGATGCCGGTGCCGACAGCCGTTCCGCCGGCGGGGAGTTCCAGAATCGCTTCAATCCCCCGCTTCGCCCGCTCAATGGACATCGCGAGTTGCCTCGCGAAGCCGCCGATTTCCTGACCCAGACGAAGGGGCGTGGCGTCGGCCAGGTGCGTGCGGCCGATTTTGATGATCTTGTCCCATTGCTGGGATTTCTCCGCCAGCACGTCGTGGAATTTCTGCAAGGCGGGGATGAGGTCCTTTTGAATCTCGACCGCGACGGCGACGTGGATGCTGGTGGGAAAGATGTCGTTGGTGCTCTGCCCCATGTTGACATGGTCGTTGGGATGGACCGGCTTCTCCTGCTTGAAGCGGTCGCCGCCGAGGATTTCAATTGCCCGGTTGGAGATGACCTCGTTCGCGTTCATGTTGCTCGACGTCCCCGAGCCGGTCTGAAACACGTCGATGGGAAACTCGCCGTCGAATTTTCCATTTGCAACTTCGCGAGCGGCTTTCAATAAACCATCCACCTGCGCGTCGCTCAACTTGTTCTTACCGGTTTTTGTGAGCTTTCCCAAATCCCGGTTCGCCGTCGCGCACGCCAGCTTCACCAGCCCCATCGCATGAATCAGCGGCCTCGGCAGCGTCCAGCCGGATATGGGGAAATTCTCCACGGCCCGCTGCGTCTGAGCGCCGTAATAGGCCTGGGCGGGGACTTGGACATCCCCCATGGAATCGTGTTCGGTGCGGAAATCGGACATGAGGTCGGGTCTGGGAACTGGAAAGTAATTGAATTAGCCGCTACTCGAATGATACCGGGAAGAGGGGAGGGCTTCCAAGGTGCGGTCAAGACCGCCCATCGTGGCCGTAATGGAACTCAATTTTGCAGCCAGCTAATTTAGCTCGGAGCATGGTGAGGTCCTTGACCTCTGGGTGATGAGGAACGATTCGTAACTCCTTGAGCTTTGATAGGCCGCGAAGTCTTTCAACGGCATCGTCGGTAAGCAACAGGGAGTCGAGTTTCAGCCATTCCAGATGAGGACAAAAGTCCGGAAGTCGCCCGATCCCCTGTGCTGAGATCTGACTACTGGAAATATCAAGCCTGCGAAGATTGACGTTGCTCTTAAGAACCGCGAGGTCAGCATCCGCAAATGCGCATCCGGACACCATCAATTCTCCTAGCTCCCGTAACTCTCCGAGAGGCGCCCAATCGCCAGGCTGCAACTTGCCGCCACTGATCGCCAGGACCTCGAGCTTCGGTAGGTAGCGCAGCTCGCCAAGAATCTCTTTGACGAAATCGTACCGGACACTCAGTTGCCTGAGCCCTTTCGCATTGCTCAAGGGGTGCAGTGCCTTGCCAGACATCCGACAGGAGTTCAACTCCAGCCTCGTCAAGTTGTCGTCGTCGCCAATTTCCTCGAGCCAGGGCGAAATATCTAGGTTGGACAGCCCCAGAACGTGCGGACATCTCAATTCGGACATGCGCGGAACACTTTTTTCACCCCAGTCCCCACCGTACACGATTATATGCAACTCGTTCTGATCGTCGTGGTAACACGTCGCGCCTCGGCTCAGCAAATCAACAATGGTTTGCCGATGGGCCGATGAAGGAGTCTGACTACCGACAATGCGGGTGCGCGGCAATAGCGATTTAAGTTGCTCAATACCCGCAGGTGTAATATCCGAGTGTTCGATGCGAAGTTCGGTAAGGTTCTCCAGCTTTGACAGCGAATGAACCGCAGCATCCGAAACAATGGTCGCGGACAAGTCAAGGACTTCCAGCTTTTTTAGACCGCTGATCAGGTCGAGTGAGTCATCATCGATGGGGGTACCCATCAGATTAATGCTTCGCAATTTGCGCAAGCTTCTGATCACCGCGAGGTCATCTTTGTTGACAAGTTGCCCTTGCAAGGAAATGTTTTCGAGCTCGGGTATCAGCGTGAGCCTGGAGAGGGGCGGGCAGGAAGCAAGCTTGTCTCGGCTGATGGAGCGGGTGCCGAGTTGGGCGCCTCGAACAGGTCGCATACCTAAGAAATGCTCCACGAAATTGTCTATAGGAAAATAGCCGATTTCTAGGACTCCGAAATGCGTCTTATCCATGTATCGCAGATACGCAATTCGCTGGTTCGTTTTCCAGACCCGAATTCCGAACAACACCACGCAGACGCCCGCACCCGCGACCAGGAGCCACCGAATTTGCCAGAGCAAGCGCGAGACTCGAGTCTGAACCGGGGCAAGCATTCCAAGAACGCTCTCATCCGAGCCTTTCCTTCGCAAATCCTTGACCTGTAGTTGAAGTGGCAACTGGGCTGCGACCATTTTTCGCCGCACCCACAACAGCCAATGGGTTAAAACAATGAAATAACCACCAACAACCAGCGAAGTCACGAGCAAAATGCATGCGGCATCCGTGAGCATTCCTGAATTCCCGAAGGCAACCTGGAAGAGCAGACCTAGGACCGGAATGAGATAGGCCAGTCCCAGGCTCACGAACGCTGAGGTTGCAGAACCTCGTCGAAGTAGCCTTGCCAGGATGAAAAGTCCGACACTCACTCCGACGGCCATCCCTTCGAGGCTAAAAACGAATAACCAGCTAGAGAGCGACATTGGACCTTCTTCCGGCAAGAGGATTGCAGCCGGAATGGTGCCAACGATTAGCAGAACTCCCAGAATGCTCCAGGACCACGAAAGGAGCCACTGGCGACGCTCGTGGCCCCAGATCAAAAAAGGGTTCACCACCTGACCCTGATATAGGAAAGGAGCCAACTCAGCGGATGGAATCTTGCCAACCGGTACGGGCTGGCGTTCCTCTCGTCTGATGATGCGTCGTACGAGCAGGCTCCAAGTGAAAACCCAGATCAGTCCCAACGCCAATACTGCTCCCATCCACGCCGTGCAGTAGATTTCGGCAAAGACGTTGTAGACCGCCCACGATCCAACAATTGCGATGCCCAGGCTACACGCGACCGGAGTGCGGAGAAGGACCCATCGCACCCTCAGCAATATCAAAAGACCAAAGGCAGTCAGGACGTGAGACACTAAAAATAGAGGCAGCGCCGCGTCTTCCACGATCATGTCGCCCCCGGGATAGTGAGCGGAGTCTAGTGTTCGCGCCAGGAGCTGCGAGTTGATCCAGAAAGTCGCCAAGCCGATCAAGATGATGCCGATTCCAAGCAACAGCGTGTGCCGCCGGACGTAACTCGCCGGCGCAGGAATTGGTGAATCTATTCGATTTGCTTCACTGGGTTTCGGACTCGACATCACGACCTCCTCAGCCTCGGGTAACCAAGTTTAGTCGATGCCAAGTAACTCAGCCAACTGCGATGGATTCCTTGCCGCGGTTCCCTCTCCCGCGTAAAACGGAGTATCGCCACCGTCCGTCGAGCCGCCGATGTCCTCCACTGATTCCGCCACTGATACCGCCGATGACGCTGATGCCGATCCTGCAACGCCAATTCCCGCCATCAAGAAGCTTTCCATCACCGCCCGGCGGCAGGAGGACGAACGGGAGCCGGATAAAGCGCCGCTCGATTTGCGGCTGATTACGAGGCTGATTGGGTATATGCGGCCGTATGCGGCGAAGCGGAACGTGCTGTTTCTGTGCGTGCTGCTGCGGGGGATTCAGTTGCCGCTGATTGGCTGGTCGATTGGGGCGGTGATTCGCGGCCCCATCAAGCATCACGCCGAGCTGACGCACCCCGTGCAGACGATTGGGCTCTGTGCTCTCGGCGTCCTGGCCCTGACCGGCTTCACCAATCTCGTGCTCCATTTCCGGCAGCGGCTTTCACTGGAGCTGGGAGAAGCGGTGCTGCACGACCTCCGCCGCGAAATCTTCGCCCATCTGCAGGCAATGCCGATGAGCTTCTATAACACGACAAAAATCGGCCGCATCATCAGCCGCGTGACGAGCGACTGCGAGGCCCTCCGCGTCGGCGTGCAGGACGTTCTGTTCGTCACGCTCGTGGGCGTGATTCAAATGGCCGTCTCGGCCCTCATCATGCTCTACTACGACTGGGCCCTGTTCAGCATCGTCGTGGCGATGGGCCCGATCATCTATTTTCTCAACCTCTATTTCCGCGGCCGGCTCTCGACGGCTTACCGCACCATGCAGGAAGGCTTCAGTCGCCTGACCGGGACGCTGGCGGAGTCCATCAACGGAGTGCGGCTGACGCAGTCGTTCGTGCGGGAAGAGACCAACGCCAAGCTCTTCAAAGACCTGCTCGACTGGCACGGTCAGAACGTGATCCGGGCGGTCCGCATCGAAGGGATGCTGTTGCCCCTGCTCGAAATGAGCAGCCAGTCGTTCATCGTGGCCCTGATTCTGGTCGGCGGCTACCGGGTCCTCACGCCGGGAATCGAGATGACGCCCGACAACCTGATCACCTTCTTTTTCATGGCGAACATCTTCTTTAGCCCCATCCAGATTCTCGGCAATCAATACAACCAGGCCCTCACCGCCATGGCCGGCGCCGAAAGAGTCTTCGCTCTGCTCGACCGCCCCCCCGAATGGCAAGACGCCCCCGATGCCGTCCCCTTGCCGCCGATGGAAGGGCGCGTCGAGCTCAAAAACGTCACCTTCGGCTACGATCCCAAACACCCGGTGCTGCACGATATTTCCCTCGCCGCCGAGCCCGGCCAGAGCATCGCCCTCGTCGGCCGCACTGGCAGCGGCAAGTCTTCCATCGTCAACCTCATCACCCGCTTCTATCTGCCGCAGAGCGGCGCGGTCCTCATCGACGGCTACGACACGCGGCAAATCACGGGAGACTCGCTGCATCACCAGATGGGGCTCGTCCTGCAACAGAATTTCCTCTTCACCGGCACCATCCTGGAAAACATCCGCGTCGGCCGCCCCGACGCCACCGATGCCGAAGCCGTTCAATCCGCCCGCGACCTCGATTGCCTGGACCTGCTACAATCGCTGCCGCAGGGGCTGCAAACGCAGGTCGGCGAGCGCGGGGCCCAGCTCAGCCTCGGCCAGCGGCAGCTCGTCTGCTTCTGCCGGGCCATGCTCGCCCGGCCGCGGATCGTAATCCTGGACGAAGCAACCAGTAGCGTGGACACCCTGACCGAAGTCCGCATCCAGCGGGCACTTGCGAAACTTCTGGCCGGCCGCACCAGCTTCATTGTCGCCCACCGCCTCTCCACCATCCGCCACGCCGACCAGGTCCTCGTCCTGGAAGAAGGCCGCATCCTGGAGCGGGGTACCCACGAAGAACTGATGACCCACGGGGGCCTCTACGCGTCACTCGTGCGCCAATTCATCCGCGGCAGCGCGGCGTAAGGAACGTCACAATTTCATCCATTGTGGAGATGAGATGCTTGAATTTCCGGTGGCAGATGATTAGTCTGAGGCCGGATGAGAGCCCCAGAGTGTCCAATCGCCTCACCACTCTACCACCTTGGAGAATCGCTCATGAGAAAATTCCTGTCGCTGCGCGTCGCCACCGCATTTTTGCTCTTTGTTCTAGTGGCAGGTTCCGTGGTTGGGGCGGCCTTACAAGTGAGCCAGAGTGACACAAAAGTTGCGGCGGACGGCTGCGCGGATTGTGGCGAAAAGGAAGTGGCCCTCCTAGATACCGATTGCTCCAACGCCGTTTGCCGCATGTACATCTATATGCACCACGGAGATTATTGCTCCTGGTATTCGTTAAAATGTAACAATCCAATGCCGCCAAGTGCCTGCAGCTACGACGGGTACTGCAATGAAACCTCGGCGTCTTCACCTTGTACGCCACCTTGCAATGGCTGCACCACTATGGGCGACAAAGGGGGAGATAAGAAAGGGCGGGATAAGAAGGAGGAAAAATCAAAGGCCTTCCGAGCAGGCGACAACGAGCCGCATACACATGGAAATCTTAAAAAGGGGTTCAAGGATAAAAAAACCAAAGGGAAAGGCGATTTTAGAGGCGGCGCTGCTTCCGATAACGAAGATGGACATCCTCTTAAGTTTGAGATTTCTAGTGGTACAACGGTTTACGTCCAGGTCTGGGAGGTTAAGGCGACAGCCGATAAGACGTTTTACGTGGGTCACGAAATCAATAATCCCAATATGAGCAACATTGAGACTGCAGACGCGTTTGCGCAGATTGATGACCATGTTTACCAGATAACGCATGCGTTTGGTGGGGAACAAAACACTTACACCGTAATTCTGCACAAGGATACGACCGTCCCCATGATGCCTTAATGCCGCTTGAAGATTGTCATTCGGAGACAAAGGTTAAGGCGGTGTTGCCGGCAGCTCGCCGCCAAAGTCCGCTTGGGTGACCCTGGGAAGCTCGCTTCGTGCACAGCGGAAGCCAAGCTTTGGGCCAGCTTTCTCGCGCAAATAACCCATCCGCATGCGCGGGCCGACAAGGTATTCGGAGGCCTCGGGCCGGCCTAATACCACAGAGTGCGTTCCTCCCCGAATGATCCGCTCCCGCGTGATGCTGGCGGTAGGGGCCATGCCAAGTGCACGGATCTTGGGATAGTTCCCTGCCGGCGAACAGGTCCATTCGGCAACATTCGAATACAGATTGAACACGGGAGGAGTGGTGTTCAGAACGTCCTCTGCTGGCATTCCAACCACGCGATATTCCCACTTTTTAATGGGGCCAGCTTGATCACCCCAGGGAAATTTCCGGCTCCCTCCCTGGGTTGCCGCAAATTCGTACTCAAACTCATCGGGCAAGCGCTTGCCAGCTCGTTCGGCGGCTTCCAATGCGCGGTCATAATTGAAGTCAACGCACGGATCATCGGGCTTTCCTGTTTGATCGTCAGTGGAACCTGGATACAGCCTATTGAACTCCGCATTGCTGAACTCCCTGGGATCCAAGAAATACGCCTGGATCTTGCGCGGGTGAGGAGGAGCGCTGGGGATGTCCTCCGAGCCAATGGAAAATGACTCACTTTTTGGAAAATGCGCCATGCCTCTCGATACGGTAAGCGGCGGAACGTCAATCGTTGGCATCTGCAAGCCGCCTTCTTTGCGCCGCCAGCCATTGTGACGACATGATCCCCCCTGCTCATCTTCATTGACGGGGACTCTACGGTAAACTTCGTGGAATCCATGGTCTGGAATCTCCGCGACGACAAGATAATCGCCCGGAGGAAGCCTGAATGTGAGCGGACTTTTTCCCTTCACTCGCACAACGTTTGCAAATACAGGTTCGCCGTCGATCGGGCTGAGAGGCCAACACGTAAGCCTGGCGGCGGCGGCATGTACCTCCTCCGATGCCTTGCTTGCTGGCATCGCCAGAGTGCCATCCGCGAGCCCCTTGCGCACCAGCACTTTAAGGGTCACTAACTTAGTCGCCTTTGACGGTCCACCGAGATTGGCCCACAAGACTCCAGATAGGATCACTGCGCACAACGCACAAGCGGCTGCGATCACCCCCATCGGATTGCGCTTCGCCCATCGCCAACTCCGTTCATACCACCGGACGGGACGGGCACGGATGGGCTCGCCAGCCAGAAAGTGACGCAGGTCTTCCGCCATCTCTTTGGCGGTGACATAGCGCTGGTTCGCGTTTTTGGACATCGCCCGCAGGCAGATGGTTTCCAGGTCGCGGGGAATCTCTTTCTTGATCTTCCGGGGAGATATCGGTTCGTCGTTCAAGATCTGGTGCATCAGCGCCCGCGAGCCGCCCTGGAACGGTTTGCGGCCGGTGAGGAGTTCGTAAAGGATCGTGCCGAGAGAATAGACGTCGCTCCGCCGGTCGGCGGAGCCGGATTCGCCGCGGGCTTGTTCGGGGGACATGTACGCAGGGGTTCCCAGAATCTCTCCCTCGGACGTAATCGTGAAGTCGCTCGCCTCGTGCTTCGCCAGGCCAAAATCCAGCACGTGCGGCTTGTCCTTCTCCAGCATCACGTTGCCGGGCTTCATGTCCCGGTGGATTACGCCATTTTCATGGGCATAGTCCAGGGCGTCCGCCACCGTGGCGCACCACTGGGCCGCTTGCTGGCAGGTCGGCGCCGCAATCTTGAGCTGCTCCGCGAGCGTGATCCCTGGAATGAAGTCGCTGACGATGAAAACTCTGTCGCCGTCGTGGCCCACTTCGTGGACCGTTACGATATTCGGGTGCCGCAACTTGGCTGCCGTTTGTGCTTCGCGAAGAAAAAACTCCTTATCCGCGTGGGAGAGGTCCGCGGTGCGAGGAATCTTGATGGCGACAATCCGCTTGAGGCGGGTGTCCCGAGCCCGCCAGACATTGCCAAAGTGCCCCCGGCCCACCTGCTCGAGCAACTCAAAGTGGCCGATGGTCCGCCGCGAGTCGGCACGGTAAGTAACAGTCTCGGCCGAGCTGCTTAGATCAAGCTGGCTGCCGCAGGAAGGGCAGCGGACCTCCGTGCTGGATACGTCGGGGACAATCTCGAGCCCATGATGGCAATTGGGGCATTGAATGCGCATGGAGAAACCCCTGCGTGCAAAGAACATGGACTCCCCCCAATTTAGCGGGTGGGCAAGGGTGGTTGAAGAGCCACGCGATTAAAAGGTTGCTATGTTGAGACTCCCATGCACTTCCTCGCCCTCGATATCGGCTCTTCCTTCATCAAAGGCGCGGTCCTGGATGCGGAGAAGCTCACGATTGAGCATGTTACGCGGGTGCCGTTTCCAGAGCCGATTGCCGGGCTGCCGGCGGGGTATTTTGAGATCGATCCGCGGTTAGTAATGGAAGCAGTCCGAGAGGTGCTCGAAGCACTCCTCTCCAAGGCAGCAGGTGCGCGCGGTGTGCTGTTTTCGAGCCAAATGGGAGGCGTGATTCTTGCTAACCGTGGTGGTCACTCACTTAGTAACTACATTTCCTGGCGTGATCAGCGGACGACTGAGCAACATCATTCCGAAAGCAGCTATTTGGAACATGCCCGCTCGCTACTTGGCGGTTGCATGGAGACCCTGGGTAACGAGTTTCGTGCAGGTTCCTCGCTCGCAATTGTGTACTGGCTCCGCGAGCAAAAAATGCTACCGGACACGGCCATTCCGATGCCATTGGGAGACTACGTTCTTCAGCAAATCTGTCAAAGCGGTCCGACCCCTGCCGATCCTACACTGGCCCTCGGACTTGTTGACTTACGGGTAATAGATTGTCATTTTTTCGCGTTTCATGCACTAAAGCTGAGTTACAGACGACGCGACTGGCCCGAGCTAGGTGCGGTTTGGCAAAAAGCTGCTACATGGAAGGTCAACGGCCACGAGATTCCCTGCTATCCGCCCGTCGGTGACCACCAAGCTGCACTTGCGGGTGCTCTCCTGCAATGCGGCGAGCTCTCCCTCAATATCTCGACCGGGTCGCAAATCAGTCTGCTGACGGACCAGTTCGCACCAGGGAACTATCAGACACGACCCTATCTCGATGGTCGTTTCCTCAACACGATCACGCATCTTCCGGCCGGACGTTCTCTTGACCTACTGGTAAACTTGGTCGACAAACCCTGGCCCGAGATTGTGAAAGCCGCAGAGGCTGCTCCCGATACCGACCTCGCTGCCAATCTCACCTTCTTCGACGGTCCTCTCGGCAGCCGGGGGAGCGTCTCGAACATTACGACGGAGAATCTCTCGGTCGGAACTCTCTTCCGCGCCGCGTTCCGCAATATGGCCGAGAATTACGCCACCTGCGCCGCTCGGGTGTCGCCAGAAAAGAACTGGGACCGCATCGTCTTCTCAGGCGGACTCGCTCAAAAGCTGCCGCTCTTGCGGCAGTTCATCCTCGAAAAACTCCCCGGCGAGTCGCGGCTTTGCTCGTCAGCGGAAGATACGCTGCTCGGGCTGCTCGTCATCAGCCAGGTCATCAGCG
>Ga0065712_10068208_pt1 | contig 13041 bp, 9 predicted proteins | sample MisRhiReplicate1_FD_59099 | JGI IMG/M metagenome (GOLD analysis project Ga0065712, IMG submission 59099) | Miscanthus rhizosphere microbial communities from Kellogg Biological Station, MSU, sample Rhizosphere Soil Replicate 1: eDNA_1 v3... | ecosystem: Host-associated > Plants > Roots >...
ACATGACGATGGCTTCACGCAGCGGGTCGATCGGCGGGTTGGTGACCTGCGCGAACTGCTGGCGGAAGTAGTCGTAAGGCGAGCGCACACGACGCGACAGCACGGCCATCGGCGTGTCATCACCCATTGAGCCCACGGCTTCCTGACCCTGCTCACCCAGCGGACGCAGCACCTGATCACGCTCTTCGAACGTGACCTGATACATCTTCATGTACTGCTTGAGCTGGTCGCTGTTATAGAAAGCCGAACCGTGGTCGTTGTCTTCCATGGTTGCCTGAATGCGCAAGGCGTTCTTGCGCAGCCACTGCTTATAGGGATGACGCGACTTGAGGCGGTTATCGATGGCGTCGGTGTCGAGGATCTGACCGGTCTCGGTATCGACCGCGAAAATCTGGCCCGGACCGACACGGCCCTTGGCGATGACGTCTTCAGGCTTGTAGTCCCACACGCCGATTTCCGACGCCAGGGTGATGTAACCGTTCTTGGTGGTGACCCAGCGCGCCGGGCGCAGACCGTTACGGTCCAGCAGGCAGACCGCGTGGCGACCTTCGGTCATCACGACACCGGCCGGACCGTCCCACGGCTCCATGTGCATGGAGTTGTATTCATAGAAGGCCCGCAGATCCGGGTCCATGGTCTCGACGTTCTGCCACGCAGGCGGAATGATCATGCGCACGCCACGGAACAGGTCGATGCCGCCAGTGACCATCAGCTCGAGCATGTTGTCCATGCTCGACGAGTCGGAACCGACGCGGTTGACCAGCGGCCCCAGCTCATCCAGTTCCATCAGGTCGTTGGTGAACTTGGTACGACGCGCCTGCGCCCAGTTGCGGTTACCGGTAATGGTGTTGATCTCGCCGTTGTGGGCGAGAAAGCGGAACGGCTGAGCCAGCGGCCATTTCGGCAGGGTGTTGGTGGAGAAACGCTGGTGGAACACGCAGATCGCGGTTTGCAGGCGCTCGTCGCTCAGGTCCGGGAAGAAGGCCGTGAGGTCGGCCGGCATCATCAGACCTTTATAAATGATGGTCTTGTGCGAAAAACTGCAGATGTAGTGATCGCTGTCAGCGGCATTGGCAACCGATGAACGGCGACGCGCACTGAACAGCTTGATCGCGAATTCCTGATCACTCAGGCCTTCACCGCCGATGTAGACCTGTTCGATCTTCGGCAGACGCTCCAGCGCAAGACGACCCAGCACGCTGGTATCGATCGGCACCTGACGCCAGCCCACCAGTTCCAGGCCCTCGGTCAGGATTTCGCGGTTCATGTTTTCGCGTGCGGCTTCGGCTTTGGCGTCATCCTGATTGAGGAACACCATGCCCACGGCGTACTGGCGGGGCAGATCGACACCGAAATGGTCCTTGGCCATCGCGCGCAGGAAGCCGTCGGGCTTCTGAATCAACAGACCACAACCGTCGCCGGTCTTGCCGTCGGCGTTGATGCCACCACGGTGGGTCATGCAGGTCAGGGCTTGGATAGCCGTCTGCAACAGGTGATGACTGGGCTCGCCTTGCATGTGCGCGATCAGGCCGAAACCACAGTTATCCTTGAATTCATCTGGTTGGTACAGACCTGCTTTCATAGACACTTTCTCACCAGGCTGCCTCTACGCGAGGCAAATTTCCTTTTAATTCAACCAATTACCTGACACGCCGAACGTACGCCGGCTTCGGACGGGCAAAACGGAGGTCATTGTACACAGCGATACTGGGGCTCACAAATTTAACGACGACTGGTGGATAATCAATGTCGCAATTGTGAAAGTTTTAAAGCGGGTCACTGTGGTAGTCAAAGTATTTCTTGAATAATCTGACTGAAGCGACTGAGACTGCGGAGCGTTTGTAACGCAGACGCCACAAGGCGCGCCCCGAAAAGGCGGCGCGCTCAAGCGGGTAAAGTCAGGTTTGCCGGGTGAGCGGCCTGGATAAGGCCGCTGCGACTTCAGCGAGTGGCGCCAAGCTCTTGTTGGATGCTTGCGACAGTACGAGGCCAAGGTTTACCAGCCTGAACCTTGGCTGGCAATACCTTGATGGCTGCCAGGGCGGCAGCACGGTCAGAAAAGTTACCGTAGGTCACCACATAGAGCGGCTTACCCTGCAGGGTTTTCTTGAAGTAACGGTACTCGCCGCCCTGCTCTGCCACGTAGGCCTGAGCCGTCGCTTCCGAGCTGGTGCCGAGGATCTGCACCACATAGTGGCCGGGTGCCTGACCGCTGTACCAGTTGCCACCGGCAGCCGGTTTGGCGGCAGCAGGCTTCTCGGCGGGCTTGGCGGCCGGCGCTGGAGCCGGTTTGGCAGTCGCCACCTGAGTCGGCGCTGGCGCAGGCTTGGCAGCGGGTGCAGGCTGAGTCGCAGGAGCGGCAGATGTCGGCGCAGGAATCGACGAGCGTGGCGTCTGAGCTGCAGCCTGACCGGCAGGAACACCGGCTGGCGGCGCAGTCGTAGTCACGGTCGGAGGCTGAGCGGGCGAGCCCGTTGGCACCGCGTCTTCGTCGGAATCACTCGAACCTGCCGCCTCGGCCAGCGGGCCGCGCATGACCGGTTGCGAGTTGCCACCCAGTGGTAACGGCATCGGCTGGGAGTTGCCCGCGAACTCGATGGCCGGGCCACCGTTGTTCGACTGCTGGGCAGATGGCGTGCCCTGCCCCAGAGGCAGTTGCGCCTGAGCGGAAGCAGGGTCACTGGCAGGTGTCTTGTCGCCACGGCCCGGGATCAGCACAGCGGCTGCCACGGCCACGAGCACGACAGCACCCAGAGCCAATACGTGTTTTTTCGGCATGTTGAACCCCACACTTGGACGCTTGACCGCAGAACGACTTGCGATCATCGCCTCGATCATTGAATCGCGGGCCACCTGGTTGATCGCCCCAGGCCAGCCATCGGACTGTTCATGGATATCGGTGATCTGGTCGGCAGTAAACAATGCGATTCCCTGCCCTGCACCCTCCAGACGTTGAGCCAGATACTCCCGGGTTTCTTCTTCCGTATAAGGTTGCAACTCGATGACGTGAAAGCGCTCGCCCTCAACGTCGCCCTGCAGTTCGGCACACAGCTGATCGAGACGATCGAGCAGTGACGGTTCGCCAAACAGGAATACGTGCGGGCGCCCTTCCGGCGTACCCGCTGCAAGACCCAGCAACGCTTCGAGCGCCGAATCGCCCAGTTGTTCCGCATCGTCAACCAGCAGGTACACTTCCTGCCCCGTCAGACCGAGCTGAACCACTTGCGACAGGATCGACTGCATTTCGGCATGAGCAACGCTCAGGGCCTGCGCGACCTGTTGCAGCACACCGGCCGCATCGCTGGCGCCCCGCGCCGAAACCACCACGCTCTGGACCGATTGCTTGTTGGTGCTCGCTACCAGTGCCTGGCGCAGCAGGGTCTTGCCGCTGCCCTGAGGCCCGGTGACCGCCAGCAACAGCTGGCTGTAGCGCGCCAGATGGTGAAGCTGACCCAGCACCGGCTTGCGCTGGGCAGGGAAGAATTTGAAGCCAGGTACCCGCGCTGCAAAGGGGTCATGACTCAACTGGTAATGGCCGAGGAAGGCCTCGTCGGCGTGCAAACTAGTCATGGGTTTCCGTTAACCTCTAAGCTGATCCACCAGGGCGCGGTAATCCGCAACCAGAGTGGCCTGTAGTACTTCTTTTGGATAATCGTCCGTGATGACCGCTTCACCCATCTGACGCAACAGCACCAGACGCAGGCGTCCGTCGATGACTTTTTTGTCGATTGCCATGTGCTCGAGGAAATGTTCCTCGGTCATGTCCTGCGGGGGCACCACCGGCAGACCGGCACGCTGGAAAAGACGTATGCCGCGGTCGCGGTCCTGCGTGCTGATCCAGCCCAGGCGCGAAGACATTTCCAGCGCCATGACCGTACCGGCGGCAACCGCCTCGCCATGCAGCCAGACACCATAGCCCATATGCGTCTCGATGGCGTGACCAAATGTGTGACCCAGGTTCAATGTCGCCCGCACACCCGATTCGCGCTCGTCGGCACCGACGACCAGTGCCTTGGCCGCGCAGGAACGTTCGATGGCGGTGGTCAATGCGGCCTGGTCCAGTGCGCGCAATGCATCGACATGCTCTTCGAGCCAGGTCAGGAACGGCTCGTCGCAGATCAGCCCGTACTTGATGACTTCCGCAAGCCCGGCGGACAGCTCACGCGCAGGCAGGGTATTGAGCGAAGTGGTATCGATCAGCACGACACCCGGCTGGTAGAACGCACCGACCATGTTCTTGCCCAGCGGATGATTGATGCCGGTCTTGCCGCCCACCGAGGAATCAACCTGCGACAGCAGCGTGGTCGGGATCTGAATGAAGTTCACGCCGCGCTGATAGCACGCGGCGGCAAACCCGGCCATGTCGCCGATGACGCCGCCACCCAGCGCGATGACCGTTGTGCGGCGGTCATGGCGGGCCGTCAGCAGACCGTCGAATATGGTTTGCAGGATTTCCCAGTTCTTGAACGCTTCGCCATCAGGAAGCACGATTGGCAGCACGTTATAACCGGCGAGCGTGCGGGTCAGTCGCTCCAGATACAGCGGCGCGACCGTTGTATTGGACACAATGGCCACCTGGCGCCCGACGATGTGCGGGGTCAGGAGTTCGGGACGGTCCAGAAGGCCTTCGCCGATATGGATCGGATAGCTACGCTCACCAAGCTCGACCTTAAGTGTCTGCATGTGTCCCCACGTTGATTGCCGGTTCGACGGTTGCACACTTGGGTGCGTCAGGATGGCCATTGTGCCGGACCCTGTACCGTCGCTGTTTTATTGGTCGCCGAGGATAGCGCATTTTTGCCTGCGCTTTAACGGGGAGGAAGCTCGGCAAGACGCGCCAGTATGTCCAGAACCACCATGCGCGGCGGCCGCTCGTCGGTTTCGACCACCAGATCGGCAATCTCCCGGTACAGCGGGTCGCGAATGGCCAGCAATTCGCCCAGCACGCGAGCGGGATCCGCCGTACGCAACAAGGGCCGATTGCGGTCGCGTGCCGTCCGGCCGACCTGTTGCTCGACCGACGCGTGCAGATACACCACTCGTCCGCCAGCATGCAGCGCCTGACGATTTTCGCTGCGCATGACCGCGCCGCCGCCCGTGGCCAGAACAACGCCGTCGGCTTCGCACAGCTCTGCAATCATGGCCTGCTCACGGTCGCGAAAGCCCGGCTCGCCTTCCTTGTCGAAAATCCAGGGAATATTGGCACCGGTGCGCAACTCGATTTCCTTGTCGGAATCCTTGAACGGCAGTCGCAACTCTTTGGCAAGCAAACGGCCGATGGTGCTCTTGCCAGCACCCATCGGCCCCACAAGTATTAAATTTCGCACAGAATCAACGACTCACAGCAATCGCCTGGTTGTTCATGATACGCGGTGTCAGAAATACCAACAGCTCGGATTTCGCCTCCGCCACCACGTCGCGCCTGAAAAGGCGGCCAAGATACGGCACATCACCGAGAAATGGCACTTTCTCTACAACTTTACTTTGCGTATTGGAGAACACCCCGCCAATCACGATGGTCTCGCCGTCGGAAATCAGCACCTTGGCGTTGACCTCGTTCTTCTTGATAGGAGGCACGCCCAGCACCGCATTGAGGTAATCAGGCTCGTCCTTGGTAACCTTGACCTCCATGATGATGCGGTTGTCCGGCGTGATCTGTGGCGTGACCTCAAGCGACAGGGACGCCTCCTTGAAGCTCACTGTCGTGGCACCGCTGGAGCTGGATTCCTGATACGGAATCTCTGTGCCCTTGAGGATCTTGGCAGTCTCCTTGTCGGAGGTGACGACCTTGGGCTGGGAGACGATTTCACCGTTGCCGGTCTTCTCCATCGCACTCAGCTCAAGGTCCAGCAGTGCATTGTTGGTCAGGAAACCGATCCCGACACCCGCCGTGGCATCTGGAGCACCCAGATCCACAAACGGAATGTTGGCCGTCAGATCGTTGCCCGTATTGCCTGCTTCATCACCATTATCGTCGAGACCGCCCACGCTCCACTTGCGCGACCGGTCGGTTCGCCCGCCCCAGCGCACGCCGATCTGCTTGTCATAGTCGACGTTGGCTTCTACGATTCGCGCCTCGATCATCACCTGACGTACCGGAATATCCAGCTGCGAAACGATGCGGCGCAGCTCGTCGAGTCGATCCTGAGTCTGATACGCGATGATGTTGTTGGTGCGCTCATCCACAGTAATGGAGCCACGCTCGTCCGCCTTGGACTCGGCGCTGGTGACCGACTGGAACAGCTTGGCGATGTCCGCTGCCTTGGCGTAGTTGACCTGCAACAGCTCACGACGCAACGGGGCCAGTTCGGCAATCTGCTTGAGCGACTCCAGTTCCTGACGCTCACGCGCGGCGATCTCGTCAGCCGGGGCGACCAGCAGCACGCTGCCGACCTTGCGTTTGTCCAGCCCCTTGGTCTTGAGCACCAGGTCCAGCGCCTGATCCCACGGCACGTTCTGCAGACGCAGGGTGATGCCGCCCTGAACCGTGTCACTGGCTACCAGATTGAGGTTGGTGAAATCGGCGATCAGTTGCAGTACCGAACGCACATCGATGTCCTGAAAATTCAGCGAAAGCTTCTCGCCGGTGTAGACCGGCTTGTCAGCAGCGCGACGATCCACGTCTTCATTGGTCAATGGGCGCACGCTGATGGTCAGCTTGTTTTCGGTCTGGAACGCCGAATAATCAAACGCACCCGATGGCTCGATGGAAATGCTGGCCTTGTCGCCGGACGCCGTGGCGCTGACGAATTGCACGGGTGTGGCAAAGTCTTTCACATCCAGACGCACGCGCAGCGGATCGGGCAATTGCGTCTTGGCGAAATCGACACGGATCTTGCCGCCCTGCTCCTGAATATCTGCAGCGATGCTGGCATTGCTCAGGTCGATGACCACGTTGCCTTCGCCCAGCTCGCCGCGCTGGAAGTCGACATTGCGAATGGCTCTGACGCCCGCAGGCACGTAGGGCCGCGCCGATGCCGGTGTTGGCGGCGGCACGGCGACCCGTGCAGCGCCCTTGGCGGTGGTCGGCTGTGAAGCCTGAGCTGCTGCAGCCCCCTGACCGATGACCACGAACAGGTTGTTGCCATCGACGCGTGAGCTGTACGGCGAAAGCGTCGTCAGGTTGATGATGACCCGCGTACGGTCCTGCGCCTGCACAACCACCACGCTGCGGGCATTGCCTGCCCCCAGATCACGACTCTTGGTCGCCAGCTGGCTGGTCACGCCCGGCAGGTCCAGCGCAATGCGCGCAGGCTGCTCGGTGGTATAGCCGCGTGGCGCGGGCACCGGTGCGTCGAAGGAAAGCTTGAGCTCGATTCGATCACCCGGCAGGGCCGCGACGTCGAGCGTCTTGAGATTGGCGGCCTGGAGAACCGGCGACATCATCGCTATCCATAACGAAACGCCGATAATCGAGAGAATCCGGGTCATGATCAATTTCCGTTGTGCGGTGCTGTACATGCTTGGCCTTGCCCACTTCATGAGCGTTCTTTGAGGGCGATACTGCGCGGCCTTTCCAGCCAGGCCCCCTCTCCATCAGGAACTATTTCAATGACATCGACCTGCCCGTCGCTGACCGACACGATGCGACCGTTGTTGCGACCCAGATAATCACCCACTTTCACGCGATAGACGCCTCCGGCCCCTTTCAACAGGGCGAAGATGCCGGAGTCGTTGCCGATGGTACCGACCATTTCGAACGACTCGATGTTGAAACCTTCGAGAAACTGCCGGACACGGGTATCGTCCGGCGCAATCAGACGCGAGCCTTTCTGACGATTGAGCGCATCGACCTTGACCGCAGGCTGAAAGGGGCTGCGCAGACTGGCGGCGTTGTAGGTGAACGCCTCATAGGCACGAAACCTAGGCAAAGGCTCGATGGTGCCGCTCGGACGCGACTGGGCCTGCGCCACAAACTCGCTCAGGTCAGTGTAATCATTGCCGCCGCCGCAACCAGCCAACCCCGCCAGGACCGTACTGACGCACAACACACGCGCCACCCTCATTTCTTCAGCCCTTCATCGTTGTAGCGGTAGGTCTTGGCCAGAATGTTCATGCGCAACTTGGCAGGCACCTTGGGATCAGCAGGTTTGATGTCGAAATCATGCAGCGTCACGATGCGCGGCAACCCGGCCACGCCACTGACGAAGGTCGCCAGATCGTGATAGCCGCCGACCACTGTGATCTGTATCGGCAGTTCGATGTAGAACTGCTGCACCGCCTCGGGCAACAGTTTGATTTCTTCGAACTCCAGGCCGCTGCCCAGACCGGTGCGGGTAATGTCTTCAAGCAGGCCAGGCACTTCGGTGTCGCTGGGCAATTGCCGAAGCAGCGCGCCAAAGGTGTTTTCCATTTCCTCCATCTGCTTTTTGTAGGGCTCCAGGTTCGCGGCCTGGAACGCCTTGGTGGAAAACTGTTCCTTGAGCGAAACCTCACTGGCCTGCGCGTTCTCAAGCTGGGTTTCCATGTCCTGAATGAACAGGAAATAGCCCAGGGCAAAGATCAAAACAGCCAGCAGCACACCAGCAATCGCCTTGACTGCAGCAGGCCATGAACCCAGATTGTTGAGGTCGAGTTCGTTGAGTTCGACCTTGCGAAGCCCTTCCAGCCACTCGCTCATGTTCATGGCTTGGCTCCTTCGGCAGGAATTTGTACCTGGGGCTGGGTCTGGCGCACGGTCAATTGAAAGACGTTGGCCTGATCCACGGCACCCGCAGTCGTCGCCTTGACCTCGGTCAGGCTTGGCGCCTCCAGCCAGTCGGATGCTTCAAGATTACGCATGAGGTCGGAAACCCGGTTGTTCGATTCGGCCGCACCGGTGATCGCGATGAGTTTGTCAGTCATCTTGACCTGCGAGAAATACACGCCATCCGGCAGGGTGCGGGCGAGCTGATCGAACACCCGTCCGGTGATCGGGCGGTTGCCCTGCAGGTCCTGGATGATTTTCATGCGCTCCAGCAACTGCTTGCGCCGCGCCTTCAGGTCGCTGATTTCCTTGATGCGCACATCGAGTTGCGCGATCTCTTTCTGCATGAAGGTGTTGCGTGCCAACTGGTTGTCGATCGCCATACCGATATAGCGATCGATCAGAAACAGTACGCCCACAGAGACCACCAGCACGCAGACCAATACGGTCAAAAAGCGCTTCTTGCGCTCTTCGCGCAGTTCTTCACGCCAAGGTAAAAGGTTGATCCGCGCCATCAGTCGAAGCTCCTCAAAGCAAGACCGCACGCGATCATCAGCGCGGGCGCATCACTGGCCAGCGCTCCGGCGTTGACCTTGGAACTGAGGGCCATGTCGGCAAACGGGTTGGCCACCTGGGTCGGCGTGCCGAGTCGGCGCTGAATCAGATGCTCCAGGCCGGAAATGGAAGCCGTACCGCCTGCGAGCATGATGTGATCCACAGAGTTGTACTGGCCTGCCGCGAAGAAGAATTGAAGAGAGCGCGAGACCTGCTGCACCAGCGCATCCTTGAAGGGTTCCAGCACTTCACTGACATAGTCATCCGGCAGCCCGCCCTGTTTCTTGGCAAGCCCGGCCTCTTCCATCGACAGGCCGTAGCGACGCTGGATTTCTTCGGTCAGCTGGCGCCCGCCGAACAGTTGCTCGCGGGTGTAGATGATCCGGCCGTGGTGCAGAACGCTCAGTGTGGTCATGGTCGCGCCGATATCGACGACCGCAACGGTCAGCTCATCGTGACCATTGCCCAGTTGCGCAGCCAGCAGCCCGAACGAACGCTCAAGGGCATAGGCTTCGACATCAACGACTTTTGCGGTGAGGCCAGCCAGCGCCAGCGCGGCCTCGCGCACCTCGACGTTTTCCTTGCGGCAGGCAGCCAGAAGGACTTCCACGCGTTCGGGGTTGCGCAGCGAATAGCCCTGCACTTCGAAATCGATGGCCACTTCTTCAAGGGGATAGGGGATGTACTGGTCAGCCTCGAGCTTGAGCTGATTTTCCATGTCGTCGTCCGAGAGACCGGCATCCATTTCGATCGTCTTGGTGATGACTGCGGAGCCTGCGACAGCAACCGCCACTATTCTGGCGCTGGTCTTGGCCTTGCCAACGACCCGTGACAACGCCTGACCAACCCCTTCGAGTTCGGCAATGTTCTTCTCGACGACGGCATTGGCCGGCAACGGCTCAACAGCGTAAGACTCGACTTTGTAGCGGGTTCCGGAACGACTCAATTCAAGTAGCTTGACCGAGGTGGAACTAATATCGATCCCTAGAAGGGTGTTGGCCTTCTTACCGAAGAGTTCGAACACAACCTGATTCCTATGAGTTTCCGTCACTTACGGAGTTATTTCGGGTCGGCGTCACTGCCAACAGCCTTGACAGTAGCGCAAATCACGCTTGGGGACGAAAAATGCTTATAATGCCCAGCGTTTTTTTCGTTTGAGAAAGCTTCAAGGCGTGTTCATTTGTAAATGCCTGCGCTTAACCCATTATTTTTTCTGGAAATCCAAAAGCCTTGATACGCCTGCTGAAGTTTTTCTGGTGGTCTCTCGTCGCGGTATTCTGCTCGCTGCTGCTCGGCCTGAGCGGCGCGTTCCTTTATCTGAGCCCCACTCTGCCATCCGTTGAGGCGCTGCGAAGCATCCAACTGCAAATCCCTCTGCGCGTGTACAGCAGTGACGGCAAGTTGATCGCCGAATTTGGCGAGATGCGTCGCACGCCGATTCGCTTTGCGGAAATCCCGCCCAATTTCATCAACGCCCTGTTATCGGCCGAAGACGACAATTTCGCCAATCACTACGGTGTCGATCCAAGCAGCCTGATGCGCGCCGCCACCCAGTTGGTGAAGAGCGGCCACATTCAATCGGGCGGCAGTACCATCACGATGCAGGTCGCGAAAAACTTTTTCCTGACCAGCGAAAGAAGCTTTTCGCGCAAAACCACCGAGATTCTTCTCGCCTTGCAAATCGAGCGCCAACTGACCAAGGACGAGATTCTCGAGCTGTACGTCAACAAGATTTATCTGGGCAACCGGGCCTATGGCATCGAGGCGGCGGCGCAAGTCTACTACGGCAAATCGATTCGCGATGTAAGCCTTGCGCAAATGGCCATGATTGCCGGTTTGCCCAAGGCACCGTCACGTTTCAACCCACTGGCCAACCCCACCCGTGCCAAGGAACGCCGCGACTGGATCCTGGGCCGCATGTACCGTCTGGGCAAGATCGACCAGACCGCGTATCAGGCCGCTCTGAACGAGCCACTGAACGCCAGCTACCACGTTCCTACTCCTGAAGTTAACGCGCCTTACATCGCGGAAATGGCACGTGCCGAAATGGTCGGCCGCTACGGCAGCGACGCCTACACCGAGGGTTTCCGGGTTACCACCACCGTTCCGAGCGGTTTGCAGGAAGATGCCAATAAGGCGATTCAGCGCGGCCTGATCGACTACGACCAGCGTCATGGCTATCGCGGACCGGAAAGCCGCTTCCCCGGCATGACCCGCGCCAACTGGGCTCAGGAACTGACCAAACAACGCACGATCAACGGCCTGGAGCCTGCCATCGTGACTCAGGTCGACAAGACCGGCCTGAAGGTTCTGACCCGTAACGGCGAGCAGGAAGAGACGGTCGAGTGGAGCACCATGAAGTGGGCGCGCCCTTACCTGAACACCAACAGCCTGGGCGCCAATCCCAAGCAGCCGGGTGACGTCGCCAAGGTCGGTGATCTGGTTCGCCTGCTGCGTCAGGACGACGGCTCGCTCAAATTCAGTCAAATTCCCGTCGCGCAGAGCGCACTGGTGTCGCTGGATCCGCAGAATGGTGCCATTCGCGCACTGGTCGGCGGTTTTGCGTTCGAGCAGAGCAATTACAACCGTGCCATGCAGGCCAAGCGTCAGCCGGGCTCCAGCTTCAAGCCGTTCATCTATAGCGCTGCGCTGGACAATGGCTACACCGCGTCCAGTCTGGTGAACGATGCGCCTATCGTGTTCGTCGACGAATACCTGGACAAGGTCTGGCGTCCGAAGAACGACACCAACACCTTCCTGGGTCCGATTCGCCTGCGCGAAGCGCTGTACAAGTCGCGCAACCTGGTGTCGATCCGTCTGCTCCAGGCTCTGGGCGTGGACAGCACGATCGATTACATCACCCGCTTCGGCTTCGCCAAGCAGGACCTGCCGCGCAACCTGTCGCTGGCACTGGGTACGGCAACGCTGACCCCGATGGAAATCGCCACCGGCTGGAGTGCGTTTGCCAACGGCGGTTACAAGGTCAGTCCTTATCTGATCCAGACCATCGAGAACCGAGACGGTCAGACGATATTTGCTGCCAACCCGCCGAGCGTTCCGGCTCATGACGTGAAGACTGCGCCGGACACGTCGACCTTTGCGGTACACGACAGCCCGAACCTGACGACTCCATCGTCCACGACGCCTGTCGAACCTCAGGCACCAGCGGTGGCCGAGCGCATCGTCGACAGTCGCACCACCTTCATCCTCAACAGCATGCTGCAGGACGTGATCAAGCGCGGCACCGGACGTCGTGCGCTGTCGATGAACAGGCCTGACATTGCGGGCAAGACCGGTACGACCAACGAATCCAAGGATGCGTGGTTCTCGGGTTACAACGCCGATTACGTGACCACGGTCTGGAGCGGTTTCGACCAGCCGGAAAGCCTGGGACGTCATGAGTTCGGCGGCACGGTTTCCCTGCCGATCTGGATGGACTACATGAGCGCGGCCTTGAAAGACAAGCCACCGCATCAGCAGGCAGAACCAGATGGCATCCTCAGCCTGCGCGTCGATCCGGTCAGCGGTCGTGCGGCCACGCCGAGCACGCCGAATGCATTCTTCGAACTGTTCAAGAGCGAAGACACACCGCCAAGCGTCAACGAACTGGGCGGCAGCAGCGCGCCGGGCAGCCCGCTGCCAGCGGATGAGTCAGCGCCGATCGACCTGTTCTGATGCATTGATAGGGACGCAGAGCGTCCCGAGAGGCATTTCCACGCGGAGCACTCGTCGTTATACACAAATCCGCCTCAACCCTGATCGTGCCCATCGCTCTGGACTGTGGGAGGCGGCTTGCCGGC
>Ga0065712_10068211_pt1 | contig 12994 bp, 10 predicted proteins | sample MisRhiReplicate1_FD_59099 | JGI IMG/M metagenome (GOLD analysis project Ga0065712, IMG submission 59099) | Miscanthus rhizosphere microbial communities from Kellogg Biological Station, MSU, sample Rhizosphere Soil Replicate 1: eDNA_1 v3... | ecosystem: Host-associated > Plants > Roots >...
TTTTCACCCCCTTTCTCGGTTCTGAGGTGCCTGACACTAACCCGAAGCGCAAGCGAGGGAAGTAATCTGTCAGCCCTCGCGTGCGCTTCGGGTTAGTGTCCAGCGCGCAGCTCCGCCGCCGTTTTTGAACAATTGTACATAACACATGGCACACGTCAAGTCTCGCCAAGAAACTTTTCCGCCTGGCCGCAGACTCAAGAAGTGAGGAAGTTATGCGAGAAGAGTCGCTGGCGCGTGGAATGAGGTCATTATCACGTTCTACATTGCCCATCTTGGGAAGCAGTTAACCGTTGCTGGGGGGCGCTGACGGCGCCGGTGGATCATCGCTGGTGAAATAGAGTCCGCAGATGCACTTGTAGACGTACAGGGGCCGGCGACCGGGCTGGCTCGGAGTCTGCTTGAATCTCATCAGCGTCAGTTCGGCCCCGCTGCACCGGGGGCACTTGGGCTGGCTTCCTTGCATGGCACGCACGGAATCTAAAGGCAGGCGTTAAGAGGTGGGATACTCTTGATTCTGCCAGAGCCTGCGGATCGTGCAATGAATTTGCGCTAGCCGATGTGGTCTTTGAGCTTGTGAACCCGCTCCACCTCGACTGGAACACCCCAGGCCACGGAAAGGCCATCCACCTTCTTGATCAGTTCCGCCGCCGTCATGGTTTCCTTCACGATGGTGTGTAGATCGGCGTACTGCTCGGGCGTCAGCGTCCCTTCGGAGATAATCGAAACCGGGCCGTCCTTCATGAGCAGAATCAGTCTGGTTTCATCCACCATTGCCTGCACTCCTTTTGGGGCTCCATTCCAGGCCGCACGGTACAGTACCGTACAAAGGACGGATAGGGGAGCAAAAATAAGCTCCACGGGGCTGCCGTCAGTTGGCGTAGCAACGCGCGAGGCCAGGATACGCCGCCCCATTATCGACTGTCGCTTCCAGGCCCCACTCGTTGGCGAACTCCAAGGCCGAATGCGAGTAGTCCCGGATGGAGTCAAAGAGCCGAATCGTTGCGTTTGCTTTTCGCTGCGAGTGACGTAGGCTTTCCCTGGTGCCTTCCACTCAAGGAGCCGAACATGGGGAATTCCCTTCTGTCGTTAACGCTCATGTTTTGGTGCGTGGTGCAGCTGATCAGCCACTCCAGCGCCCTGCCGCAAGTGCGGACGGGGCTGGGGTTGATGATGACCGGGTTACTCTTCGCTGCGGTAGTCTCCCACATTGCACGGCCAGCCGGCATCGCCAGCACACCAGCCGAACCGGCATAGCCCACCCGCTCACGACGGCCATGCGGCGCTCGCCGATTCCGACGTACACTTTCGAGGTCCGTCTCTCGCTTCATTCTTCCTGGAAGGCATTTGTATGTTCGTTCCCGTGCAACAGCGCGATGGCAAAACGCTCGTTTTTGTCAACACCGATTATGTTCGTTTGATCCTTGACGAAGGCGAAGTCGGCGCTCGCATCACCTTTGCTGCCGACAGCGGCAGCGATCTGGCGATTGACAAAGCGTCCGCCGCGAAATTGCTCGGAAAACTGGAGGTCTCCGCCTACAAGGCCCGCTAGCGCATCCGGCATCTCCCCCCCTTTCGTCAAGTCGAGTCCCAGACTCCCCCCTGCTGCCGCTGATTCGTGAGCTAGACTTTTCTGACAACACCCGTTGTAAGCTGCCTGGCAGCTTCCCACCACTCACGACCGGAAACATCATGCTTCGTCTGGCGCTGTGCATTGCCCCCCTCACCTGCCTGATTCTCGCCGGCTGCGGAACATCCCAGCAGGGGCCGACGTACGACGAGGCGGTGCAGATCTATGAGGCAGAGCTGCGGACCTACGACCGGCTCGACAAGGAGGCGGACGACCTGGTCATCCAAGACACCCGTAACGAGATCGCCAGGACCGAGCGCAGTAGTGAGGACCGGGCGAGGATTGATCCCAACCAGAGCGAATCTGCGTATGCAAAAAAGTTGGCGGCAATTGCGGCCGAGTCGGCCAAAGAACGAGCCGATGAGGTGGAGATCTTCAAGGCGCGTCTGAAAAAGGCCAAGGCGGCACGAGACGCCCAAACTCTCAAGCTGGATGCGGTGAAAAAGTTCGTCGATGGGTTGAGCAAATCGAAGTGACCGTCTCGCGGCGAATCGAGCCGCACGCCGCGCTCATCTCCGCTGATTCTTTGCGGTCGTTTTTCTCCGGCCCGTGGCTTTTCTCGTCGGCATTCTGTAGCGTGTGGGAAACCTTTGTTTCTCAGCCCTGGGAGGAGTCACCCATGATTCGTTGCTGCATTGTCGCCATGGCCTGGTGCGTCGGTTTGGCCGCGCACCTCGTTGCGGCGGATGAATGGAAAACTTTCAGCTCGGAAGAAGGGAATTTCCAGCTGAAAATGCCCAGCGAAACCAAATACTCCACCCAACTCACGGAAGATGGCAAGACGACTATGCACCAGTTCAGCGCGGAACTAAACAATGGACATACCGCCTTTATGGTCATGTATCTCGACGTGCCGGAGGAGCGCCTTAAAGAATCGTCACACGCGGAGATACTTGATGACGCAGCCAAAGCCATTGCTAAGGGAGTGGGCAAGGTGCTCAAGGACGAAAAGATCAAGTGGCGTGGCCACGAAGGTCGGGGTTTGGTCCTCGAAGGAAAGGCTGACAAAAAGGTCACATCGATAACCTATCGTGTGATCCAAGTTAATCGACGTTCCTACCAATTTTTAGTCATCGGTGTTGGCAAAAAGCCCCCCCCTGCAGATGCTAAGAAGTTCCTCGATTCATTTGAGCTGCTTCGCAAATGAAGCTCCGTCGCCTCCGCGAACTCTCCCCCTTCTCCCGTCGTCTGGGCAGGTAGTCCTTCCAGTCCGTTTTGGTAATTTGAGTAGCGCGCCGTTTTTTGCGCTCGTAGCTCAGGGGATAGAGCACCGTTTTCCTTAAAAGAATCTCTTCCCTCCTATTTCGCCCCCCGCTTCACCGCCTCGCGGGCAGCTTTCACCAGGGTGTCTTCGTCGTCGCCGCGAGATAGCTCTGCCAGGACCTCCTTGGCTTTGGCCCCGCTTAGCTCCAGGATGCGGATGGCTCGCTCCACCTGCCCCAGGCCTGCGCCGCCGGGGCCGCTGGCGGCTCCAGGAGCTGCGGCCGCCCGTTTCTTCAGCAGGTTCTGGAGCCGGAATTTGACTTCGACCGATTTGGTGCGGGCCAGCTCCGCTTCCAACAGGTCGGCGGCAGTGTCGACGATGCTCTCCAGGTTTGCGCTCGCCTTTTCACGCGTGGCGAAGTCGTCGGCATCCAGCTCGGCCAGCCACTTCTTGATGGCCGGGGCTCCTGCCTTCTCCTGCATCGCTTTCAGCTTGCCGGCCAGAAACTCCGGCGAACGCTGGGCATGCACCAGCGACCAAAACCCGCGATAGGCCGCCGCCGCGTCCTGCGAGCTCGCCTCTTGCCATTTCTCTTCCAGCTCGGCTGCCGTCCACTCCCGCGGCGGAGCGTCCGCCAGGCCGGAAGCGTCGATGCGGTCCAGCTCGGCGACGGAGCGGCCCAGATAGATGTGGTCAAAGTACCCCGCCTCGCCGTCGAAGCAGGTGAGGGCCATCCCCCGAATCGTCCGCTCCCCAAAATCCTTGAACAGGTCCACCGTCACCACCGTCCACTTCTCCGGCGGCTTCTCCGCCACGAACTGCGTCATCCAGCCGTACTTGTTGGCCCCGGCGGTGTAGCGGATGTGCCAGTCGGTCAGGTCGTGCAGTTGCAACATGATCCCGGTGCTGCCGCGACACTTCCAGGCGAACCGCAGGTAGCGAAACTCCCCCGCCTTCGGCTCTTCGCGGATGCGATATTCCCAGCCGGGAATCCGCGGCTCATAGCGCTGCATGGGTACGATGCGCAAGCAGCTCGTGCCGGAGAACGGAGCCTCCTTTTCGACATGCCCTTCCCCCGGGCAGCCCGTCGGATTCGTCAACTTCGGCAGCAGCTCATCCCCATTGTCCTCCAGGAGCTCCGCGACTCCTTTGGCCTCCGCCGGCGGTTTTTCGTCCGCCGAAAGGGAAAGCGAAAGAGCCAAGATGATGGGGACGATGGTCCAAGAGAGTCTCATCAGACGTTCCTCTCGCCGTGAATGGCCTGGCGGTGACCGGTTCATTGTAAGTGGGTGAGCCGTCCCAAGCACGTCATCAAACGGCCTTGTTACTAAGACGTTACGGCCCCCAGTCAGGATTGCCGCCAGGTTACGATTTTTCGAGATGGATCGAACCCATGGGGAGAATTGGCTGTCCCTGGCTGGTAAGGACCTTCGGAGCTGGCAACGATGAAGACAACCATACGCCGCGCGACGCACGGCGATGAACCGGCGCTCGTGGAGCTGAACTCCTTCGTCCAGACGATGCACGCGGACAAGGCTTCGTCGCTATTCAAGAAACCGGATCCCGACGAAATCTCCGCCTGGTTCAGCGGCGTGCTCGGCCAGCAAAACGCTCAGATCTGGCTTGCCGAGGAGTCAGGGGAGCCCGTGGGCTACGTCTCTGTCTCTTCCCAAGAGCGTCCCGAAAGCCCGTTCTGCCGCGCCCGCAGGTTTTTTGAGATCGACCACATTTCGGTCCGCCCCGACAAGCAGCAAAGCGGCGTCGGACGACAACTCATGCAGCAGATCCTGAAAACGGCCGCGGAGCAGGGGATCACCGACGTGGAGCTGAGCTGCTGGTGCTTTAACGAGGGTGCACAGGGGGCCTTTGGACGCCTTGGTTTTTCGCCCAGGTGGACCCGATTCTGGCGGTCCGCTCCTTGAGCCCCGGATGACGGAGCCCGTGGCTGCTGCGAGCCCCATTTGGTAATCTGGGTAGCGTGCCGTTTTTCGCCCTCGTAGCTCAGGGGATAGAGCACCGGTTTCCTAAACCGGGGGTCGCAGGTTCAAATCCTGCCGGGGGTACCTCTTGTCTGCCATTCGTTGTCTCCGCCCCATCGCCGCGCCCTGTCCTTTCGGGAATGAGTCACATGCTCCGCTCTATCTTGGCCGTTTTGTGCGTGACGCTCAGTGCCGTTTCTTCGCTCGTCGCGGAGCCCGCGCCGCTGAAATTGCTCTTTCTGGGGGACCGGGGACATCATCAGCCGGCGGCGCGGTTCAAGGAGCTGCAGCCGGTGATGGCGGGGCGGAAGATTGAGCTGGTCTATACGGAGAAGGTCGGCGATTTGAACGCCGAGACGCTCGGCAAATATGACGGCCTGGTGCTGTTCGCCAACATCGATGAAATCAAGCCGGAGCAGGCCAAGGCGCTGCTCGATTACGTTGCCGGCGGCAAGGGGTTCATTCCGCTGCATTGCGCTTCGTATTGCTTCCGGAACAACGACGAAGTGGTCGCGCTGATGGGGGCCCAGTTCCAGCGGCATGGGACGGGGACGTTCCGGGTGACACCGACCGAGGACGGTGCCAAACATCCGATCTTGCAAGGGTACAAGGGATTTGAAAGCTGGGACGAGACCTACGTCCACACCAAGCACAACGAAAAGGACCGGACGGTTTTGGAATATCGCAACGAAGGGGACAAGCGGGAACCCTGGACCTGGGTCCGGACGCATGGCAAGGGGAGGGTGTTCTATACAGCCTGGGGGCACGACGAGCGGACCTGGGGGAACCCCGGCTTTCAGAATCTCGTCGAGCGGGGGATTCGTTGGGCCTGTGGACAGGACGTGAGCGTCGTTCCCGCGTTCGTCGATAAGCCGCAGATGACTCCGCTCTCCAAGGATGTGAAGCCGTTCGAATACGTCGAAGCGAATGTGCCCTATTATCCGCCGGGGAAGAACTGGGGGATCCAAGAAGGAGGGAAGCGGATGATGCAACTCCCGCTCTCTCCTGAGGAGTCGATGAAGCACATCAGCGTCCCGGTTGGCATGGAGGTCAAGCTCTTCGCCAGCGAGCCAATGATTGGCGGCAAGCCGATCTGCATGAACTGGGACGAAGCTGGCCGGCTCTGGATCTGCGAGACGATGGACTATCCGAACGAGTTGCAGCGTGCCGGTGGCCGTGATCGGATTCGGATCCTGGAAGACACCGATGGGGACGGCAAGGCGGACAAGCACCATGTCTTTGCCGAAGGGTTGAGCATCCCTTCAACGCTCACGTTCTACCGTGGCGGGGCGATTGTGCAGAACGGCCGCGAGACGATCTATCTGAAGGACACGGACGGCGACGGCAAGGCCGACCTACGGAAAGTCTTGGTCACCGGTTGGGGAATGGGGGACACGCATGGCGGCGTCTCCAATTTCCAGTACGGCCTCGACAACTGGTACTACGCCATGCAGGGGTACAACCAGTCCCAGCCGGTGTTGACCAAAGGCAAGGAAGTGCAGTCTTTCCGCCAAGGATTCTTCCGGTTCAAGGTCGCCGGCGAAGGGGACAAAACCGAAGTCACGGAGCTCGAATTCCTCCGGAGCACGAACAATAACACCTGGGGGCTGGGGATCAGCGAGGAAGGGCTGATCTTCGGCTCCACGGCGAATGGCAACCCGAGCGAGTTCATGCCGATTCCCAACCGCTACTACGAGAGCGTCCGCGGCTGGTCGGCTTCCGTTTTGAACGGCATCGCTGACGATAACCACTTTGAGCCGATTACCGAAAAAGTCCGCCAGGTCGACCATCACGGCGGCTTCACCGCGGCAGCGGGGCACGCGCTTTACACCGCCCGCAATTATCCGCAGGAATACTGGAACCGCACCGCCTTCGTCTGCGAGCCGACGGGGCATCTCGTGGCAACGTTCGTGATCCGCCCCGACGGCGCGGGCTTTAAGAGCAAGAATTCCTGGAATCTGTTTGCCAGCAACGATGAGTGGACCGCCCCGATCATGGCCGAAGTGGGGCCGGACGGGAACGTCTGGGTCCTCGACTGGTACAACTACATCGTCCAGCACAACCCCACGCCCACCGGCTTCCGAACCGGCCGCGGCGCGGCGTATGAAAGCGAGCTGCGGGACAAGAAGCATGGGCGGATTTACCGAGTTGTTGGGCGCGGGTCTCCTGTCCCCGCCAAGGGAGGCTGGAAGCCTACCCCACTGACGAACGCGACGCCGGAGCAACTTGTTGAAGCGCTGAAGAGCGACAACATGTTCTGGCGACGGCATGCCCAGCGGCTGCTGGTGGAAAATACTGAAGGAAATGATGGGCGTACCCCGCGCAAACTGGCGGCGGCCGACGGGCTGGAGCCTCTCGCCACGACGCACGCTATCTGGACGCTTCGAGGATTGGTCGAAACGACAGGTCGCGGCTCAGCAACCGTGACAAGTACGATTGCCGAGCGGCTCAAGAATCCATCTCCTTCTGTTCGCCGCTCCACGCTCCTGGCACTTCCCGCCGACGAAGGTACTACTGACTTGATTCTGAAGAATCAGGTTTTGAACGACGCCGATTCACAAGTCCGTCTTGCAGCGTTGCTTTCGCTTGCGAATGTCCCGAACAGTTCGGCCGCCGGCACCTTTCTATCCGGAAGCCTAAGCAACTCAAAGACCACCTCTGATCGTTGGTTAACGGATGCCCTCATCGCCGCCGCCGCTCGACACGATGCGTCATTCCTTACCTCTCTGCTCAAACCCAAAGCGCAGAGCGTTAATGAAACGGCTCACAAGATTGTCGCCATCGTTGCTGAGAACTATGCTCGAGGAAATCCGGCCGATCATATCGGCAAGCTCGTCGTCGCACTTCCAACCGCGAACCCTGAAATCTCCGAAGCGGTCCTTGAAGGCCTCGCTCGCGGCTGGCCGAAGGATAAGCCGGTGAAGCTCAGCGCGGACGAAGAAACGGCGCTGCTCGCGGCTTTTGAAAAAGGGACTCCCAACATGCGCAGCCGCTTGGTGACTCTGGCGAACCGCTGGGGGAACGAAAAACTGGCCGCGCACGCCGCTGAGATCGCCAAGACCTTCCTCGCCACGATTGAAGACGAATCCAAGCCCGATAAAGAACGGGGCGAAGCGGCCACGCAGCTCATCACCTTCCGCAAGAGCGATGCGGAAGCGGCTGGCCAACTGCTGGAGCAGATTACGCCCCGCACATCGCCGGAGCTGGCGAGTGGGCTCGTGGAGGCGATCCGGCAAAGTGAATCTCCGGCTGTCGGTGCGGCGATTGTGGAGAAAATGGGTGCGTTCACGCCCGCTGTGAAGCAGACGGCGATGACGACGCTCCTCAGCCGCAGTGAATGGACCGCCAACCTGCTCGATGCGGTGGAAAAAGGGACGATCCTGCCGGGGGAACTATCACTCGATCAGAAACAGGCGCTGGCGACGCATCCCAGCCGGCAGATTTCGGCGCGGGCCAAGACATTGCTGGCCAAATCGGGGGGACTCCCCAACGCCGACCGGCAGAAGGTGCTCGACGAGCTGCTGCCGCTGACGAAGAAGACCGGTGACGCCAAGGCGGGGAAGGTCGTCTTCACCAAGACTTGCGCCAAGTGCCATCAACATTCCGGCGAAGGGACCAAGGTCGGCCCCGACCTCACCGGCATGGCGGTTCATCCCAAGGCCGAGCTCCTCACCCACATCATCGACCCCAGCCGCAGCGTGGAAGGGAATTTCCGCGTTTACACCATCGCCACGTCCGATGGCCTGGTGATGAACGGCCTGCTGGCTTCCGAAAGCAAGACGGCAATCGAAATCATCGACACGGAGGGGAAGAAGCAGACGATCCTTCGCGAGGACATCGAGAAGTTAATCCAGTCCACCAAGTCGCTGATGCCCGAAGGGTTTGAGAAGCAGGTGACGCAGCAGGAAATCACCGACCTCTTGGAATTCTTGACTCAGCGCGGCAAGTACCTGCCGATTCCGCTCGCCAAGGCGGCCACCGTCATCAGCACTCGCGGGATGTTCTTTGACGACAACGGCCAGCTCGAGCGGCTGGTGTTCGACGACTGGAAGCCGAAAGTGTTCGAGGGAGTGCCGTTCGTGCTGATCGATCCCGATGGAGACCGAGTGAAGAACGCGGTCCTGTTGTACGGACCGCAGGGGATCAAAGCTCCGACCATGCCGCGGTCGGTCACGCTGCCGTGCAATGCGCCCGCCAAGGCAATCCACTTGCTCTCCGGTGTTTCCGGCTGGGGCTTCCCCATCGGGCGGAAGGGCTCGGTGACGATGATCGTGCGGCTGAAGTATGAAGACGGCAAGACCGAAGACATCGAGCTGAAAAACGGCGAGCACTTTGCGGACTATATCCGCCGCGTGGACGTGCCGGAGAGCAAGTTCGCCTACCAGCTTCGGGGCCAGCAGATCCGCTACCTGGCGGTGCACCCGGCCCGGAAAGAAACCATCAAGGAAATCGAGCTGGTCAAAGGGCCGGATGACACCGCCCCGGTGGTGATGGCGGTAACCGTGGAAGGGCCGTAGAGAAGAAGAAAAACCGCGCCGGACTCGCTTTATCAAGCAATCCGGCGCGGTCTATTACGCTCGCGTTACGCGTGCATTAAAGCACGTGTTCGATGTCAAACAGGAAGTAGTCCGTTCCTTGGACTCCGTTGCCACCGCCGTCGGTGAAGGTGTCGTCACCCAGAGCGCCGAAGAAGCGGGCCCGAGCCCCGCCAGCCGCTGTGACGTTGGTGGCGCTCACACTATCATCGCCCCCCTTCAGGAAGACGTTGAGCCCGCCGGTCGTGGAAACCGTATTGAGCGTCAGATTGTCGTTGCCGTCGCCAGTATCAACGTTGATCAGGCCGGTCGCCGAGACGTTCGAGATGCTCACGGTGTCGACGCCGCCGAATGTCCAGACATTCAGCCGATGCGCCGTGACATTAAAGGCGGCATCGCCATTGATGTTCACCGTGTTGTCTCCGACCCCGGCATCAATGTGCAAGAGATCCGCGACGTGCGTGGCAGTCGTGTCGTCCACGACAATCGGCGTGGCCGGGTCGAGAGCATTGAGGGTGTCATCCAAGGTGATGGTGTCATTGCCCCCCTCGCCAATCAAGGAGGCGTTATTGACGTGCAGACCCGCGAAGGACATATCGTCATTTCCGCCACCTCCTACCGCCAGGAAGAAAGCGCCGACGACGTTCGTCACCTTGACGACGTCATTCTGCGCGCCGCCGAAGATAAAGACGTTGCCGTGGGCGGCGATATTTGCTTCGGTGAGACTATCTTCTCCAGCCCCCAGGTCAACCCAGGCAAAGCCGGTGAGAGAGAGATTGGAAACGCTCACCGTGTCAGCTCCACCGAACGCCCAGACATTGAGCGAGCCCAGTTCTGGGTTGAAGGTGGCATCTCCGTTGACGTTCACGGTGTCGTCGCCGGCTCCCGAGTCAATGTGCAGGAGGCCGGTAACCTCGGTGTTCAGGGTGTCGTCCACGACAATCGGCACCCCGGGGTTCTCGGGATCGATCGTGTCGTCGACGGTGATCGTGTCATTGCCAGCCTCGCCGATGAGCGACGCATTGTTCACGTCGAGGTAGGCGAAGGTCATCGTGTCGTTGCCGTTCTGGCCCACGGCGAGGAAGAAGCGGGCGTCGATGTCATTCACTCCAACGGCATCATCACCGGCGCCGGCGAAGATCAAGACATCTCCACGGGCCACGAGCCGCGCGGCGATCAGGTTGTCAACGTCCGTTTGGCCGCTGATGGTTGCGCCGACGCCGCTGTTAATCACGAAAGCGGCCGCGCTATCGTCGGTAATCAGCAAAGTGTCGTCGCCGGAGAACGTGTTCGCCACGATCGCGCCGCTGGAAATCGCCACATTGCGAACCCGGAGATAGTCGGCGCCATCCGTACTCTGATTGCCCGTGTCCGTGTTCACCACCAGCGACACGGCCGTGCTCCCTTCCACGACGACGGCATCCGAGCCCGCATTGGCGTCGACAAAAATTGATGCTCCTGCCCGGAGGTTCACCGCGATGGCGTCGTTTCCAACGCCGCCGCGAATATTGGCGTAGCCACGCAGGGAGAGGGCGGATGCGGTCGTGGCGGCCGGGGTTACCGGCGGCACTACCGGTCCAGCCACCAACTCGGCACTGAGAGCATCGAGGTAGGTCAGATCGTTGCTGATGCCCAGGGTATCGTTTCCGCCACGGAGATTAATCTCGAAGTTTCGCACCCCATTGCCGGTGAAGACAATGCCTTCCGGCTTGCCGTTGACCGTGGTCGCAGACCCGGTAACGCCGACGACCGTGAACTGGTCGGTGCCCGTTTGCTGAATAACCACGTTGTTATCCGCATTGTCACCGGTCACAAAGAGCGTTCCGCCGCTAACGCTGGCCGTCACATTTCCCGCGAGCATGGCCCGCGTTTCCAGACCTTCGAGGAAGAGACGGCGACGAGGCAACCTGGCTGTGCGATGTTTTTTCATGGACTGTGGACTCCCAAGAAAGAGAATTAAAAAAGTAACGTCATGTTGCGGTCCAGCTTGGGACCAGCAGGCGAATCGCGTCGTTTGCAAAAGTCATGCCGTTTCAATCCATGGGAGGGGGGCAGAGCGTTCCGAAGGATGAGAGAAATCCTGCCAAAAATCGGACGACCATTGGTCAGAGAGAATCCATACTGGTTGAGCGTTGAACAGCGAACCGGCTGCCGGGCGACCTGATTTGCTATGATGGGACGGAACAAGACAGTGCCAGGCCAACACGCTCGGGAGAACACATCATGACCGCAATTTCGACGATTTCACGGCGAACTTTTCATGCGGGAGCTCTGGCAGGATTAGCGGCAGGAAGCACAGCGATTTCCGCTAGCTTGCTGAGGGGGGACGAGAAAAAAAGTTTTCCCAAGGGAATGTACGTTGACGTACATACGCACCTTGGACAGACCTGGAACACGACGGTCCCCCTGACGGCGGAGGAGCTGCTCCGCTGGATGGACGCCCATAGCGTGGCCCAGTCCGTGGTGCTGCCGCTGTCGTCGCCGGAGTCGTCGAGCTACATGATTACGACTGACTTCGTCCTGGCCCAGACCGCCCCGTTCCGCGACCGGCTGATTCCCTTCTGCAGCATCGATCCCAGGACGAGCTACACCGGCGGACGGAGGGCCCTAGTCGAGATGCTGAAGAAGTACGTCGATGCCGGGGCCAAGGGCTTTGGCGAGCATAAGCCGGGGATCCCCATCGACGACCCGCGAAGCATGGAAATCTATGCGGCCTGCGCGGAGCTAAGGCTGCCGCTCCTGTTTCATATCGACAACCTCAGAAACATGGACAAGCCGGGGCTGCCCGGTTTGGCCAAGGCGATTGAGGCCAACCCCGGCTGCAACTTCATCGGCCACGGCCCCGGCTGGTGGGCCAGCATCAGCGGCGACGCGACCGACAAGGATCTGGGGGGCTATCCCAAAGGCAAAGTCGCGCCGGGGGGAGCGATGGACAAGCTGATGGAGAAATATCCCAACATCTACGCCGACCTCTCCGCCGGCAGTGGCGCGGGGGCCATCAGCCGCGACCTCGACTTCGGCCACGAGTTTCTGATCCGCCGCCAGGACAGAATCATGTTCGGCACCGACTTCCTGGCCCCCAAGCAAGATGTACCGCAATTCGAGCTCTTTGAGCAAAAGCTCAAGTTGCCGGAAGAAGTGCAGGCCAAGGTTTTCCGAGACAATGCCCGGCGGGTGCTGGGGTTGGGATAGGCAATTGAGGTACTATCTCGCACCCTGCTGCCGAAGGAATTCTTCGATTTCAGATTTTCCTTCACTCTTGGCAATCTCCAAAAGCGTTCTTTTAGGATTACCCGAGCGGTTCACATCGGCTCCCCTGGCAACCAATAGTTTCACCATCTCAAGGTTTCCCCGCTCGACGGCCACGCGGAGCGGCGAGGACCAGTCTTGGTGCTTCTCATTCGGGTCCGCACCGGCGTCGAGGAGAATGCCAACCAGACCCGGGGCATCGCTTCCCACGGCCCCGGCCAGAGGAGAATTTCGGTTGTCCCGCAAGTTCTGCCGCGCCGGCTTGGCCCCATGGTCGAGGGCAAACCGCAGAATCTCCGGCCGCATAAGGAGCACACTGCCGGTGAGCGCCGACTCAATGGGCTGCCGGTTTTGAGACTCCTGATTGATGTCGGCCCCCGCCTCCAGAAGGGCCTCCGCA
>Ga0065712_10068212_pt1 | contig 12980 bp, 13 predicted proteins | sample MisRhiReplicate1_FD_59099 | JGI IMG/M metagenome (GOLD analysis project Ga0065712, IMG submission 59099) | Miscanthus rhizosphere microbial communities from Kellogg Biological Station, MSU, sample Rhizosphere Soil Replicate 1: eDNA_1 v3... | ecosystem: Host-associated > Plants > Roots >...
TGACGGAGGCGGGTGCGCTGACATTTGGTTGGGGCAAAACATTCTCGCGGCGGCGAGCGAGGGCTGCCTCCTTGTCCGCGGCGGACCAGAACGAGAGCCCCGGAATGGGCCTGCCGCGTTCGGCCTCGACCACTTTGAAGGTCACGATGCAGCCGGGATCAAGCTAGAGAGTCGCCGTCTGTTCGTCGGGGACGTCGGCAACGATGAGATCTCGGTCGCCTGATGGCAGGTAGCGGGTAGCGACCTCCGAAAAAACATGCAAGTTGTACTTTCCCGGTGGCAACCTCAGCAGGACCTGACCCTTGTCGTCCGATTCGCCGCTGGAAGAAAAATGCGTCCGCTCGGTCGATCCGGCGGAGACATGTACTCCGGCGGCTGACTCTACGTCTCCCGCTTCTTCTTCTCAGCGCCGTTCTGCAGGGCATGGTACTTCGCAAGGAAAGCCGCTAGGCTCTTGACGCCGAACAACCGGTACAGCTGCCGGACGTGATTGTGAGCTGTGTGAAAGCTGATGCCGCGGAGTTTAGCGATTTTTTCCTGCCGGAAGCCCTTCGCAATGAGGTCTGCGATCGCTTGTTTCTTGGGCGACAACTTGATTTCTCCTAGTTCCTCGCATGCTTTCTTCGGCGGACAGGGGAGCGTTTGCACATCATCCTCATCAGAGTCAGACTGATGCAGCGGGTTAGGCGGACTCGAAGCGATGCGGCAGAGAATTGCACCTAGTCGAATTCGGTCCCCATCTGCAAGAATAGCCGACTCCACCAGCTTGTCATTGAGATAGAGCCCGTTTCGACTGGCAAGATCCGTGATCTTCACCGTACCATCGAGCTGAACGACAAGCCTTGCATGACGTCGCGAGATGGACGAGTCTTGAAGCGGAATGTCACACTTCGCGGATCGTCCAACGAGATAGCTGCCAGGCTTTAGGCGAAATGGCAGTTTCTCGCTAATCGCCCCCTGGCTGAGGAGCCACATGACCGATCCCTCCGCACTCTATAGTCACTGCCCCTGCCCTATAAAATCGCAATCGGCGCTCAAAACCGGGACGACATTCTGGAATTTCTCTGAAATCGGCAAAAACAGTTGCAACGGCCGATGAAAAAGCCGTTGGGTAGAATACCCCCATTTAAGGTAGACACCACTCATGATGATCCAGGGCGCGCCGCCTGTCCGATAGCGTATGCTCATGGCAACGGTGACCGATTCGTGTGAAAAAGGTGTCTCTATCTCTAGAAGCGGGAACCGCCATGATTACTCCCCGCGAAGAACCGACAGAAGGTGATCAGGCCTTTGAGATTACGCCTTCGGCATTTAACATCGCACCGACTGACCGTGAAACCCTTCGCGGAGTCGCTCGCCGAACCATCGGCAAACAACTTGATGACAAGGTCGATGCGTCCGACGTCGTCCAAGAGTCGCTTGCGGCGGCGTGGACCGCGAGAGGGGAATTTCGGGGTGAGAATCGGCGCGATTTTTTTGGCTGGCTCAAGACCATTGTCAAAAACCGTGCGCTCAACGCCTTGCGGTTCTTTTATAGCCAACGACGGCAACTAAATCGTGAAACCCGTGGATCGTCTGATCAAGGAGAAAGCAATTTCCGCGATGAGCACACTCCCTCGCAGTCCGCTATTCGCCGAGAGGATGCAGCCCGAGTACTTGCGCTCCTGGAAAAGTTGCCCGATGCAGAACGAAGCGCGGTTTCCATGCGTTACCTGGAAAACCTTCCGCTGGAACAGATTGCCGCTCGGCTGCGGCGGTCTCCTGCAGCGAGTGCCGGCGTCCTTAAGCGTGGAATGAAGCGACTGCGTGAGTTCATACTCACTGGCGAAGTCACGGAGAAAGGCCATGGACCATGAACTGGGAATTGACAGCGAACCTGCATCACGCCTCGATGGAGTAATTGCGGCTGCGCTGCTGAGCATCGACCACGGAGAGGATCTTGACCTTGCGGCGCTCATTCGTGACTACCCTGACTTGGAAGGAGAATTGCGAGAATTCTTCAACGACGACAAGTTGGCACTTCACATCGCATCGCTGGTAAAGGACAGCGATTCGATAGAATCAGCGACGCACGTGGTGTCGAGCGACGCCACCCAGCCTGCTGCTCCTCTGGCCATACCGGGATTTGATGTGCAGGGAATCGTGGCCGAGGGCGGAATGGGAGTGGTGTACCGGGCGGTACAGCTGAGTCTTGGGCGTACGGTAGCTCTGAAAGTGCTCTCTCCCGCCTGGAAGTCAAGCAGTGAGCGTCTCAAACGATTCAAAGAGGAAGCCAGGCTCGCTGCGTCGCTTCACCTGAGTCACGTCCTGGTCATTCACGACATATTGGACATTGACGACTCACCGGTTGTCGTCATGCCTTTCATTGAGGGTTGTACTTTACGGTCGATTATCGTCGCGCGTCGGCAGAAACCCTCGGCCGACGAGCACTCGCTATGTGCGGAATGGCGAGGTCTAAGCACCGAACAATATCTCAAACGAATCCTAGTTCTATTGGATAAAGTCATCGAAGCGACTGCGGACTTGCATCGTGCCGGAGTTCTCCACCGTGACATTAAGCCGTCGAATATCTTGGTCGACACTCTGGGCAATCCGTGGCTCGCAGACTTCGGTCTTGCCCAACTTCTAGCCACGGATGCCCCCGAGGACGAACCGCTGGGAACACTCGGATATATGGCTCCTGAGCAGTCAAACGGGGGCAAAGTCGATGCGCGTGCCGACATTTTTGCGATCGGCGTGACAATTTACGAGGCCTTGGCTCTTGAGCGACCCTACGGAAAAAAGGTCATTTCGGCCAGCCATCAGCTGCCGCGGTCACCCAGCAGAAAGCAGCGGAAGTTATCGCGGGACTTCGATGCGATTATTCAAAAGGCGCTCGATCCTCTTTACGAGAAACGATACAGAACGATTGATGACTTCCGCTCCGACTGGGGCCGCGTGCGCCAAGGACTCCTGCCGACCATCGGGCAGGTCGGATGGACCGACGTATTCCTGCGCCGGCTATGGGCCAATCGTGTAATCGCCATGACAGCTGCACTTGTGGCGATTGCAGTGGTGATTACCTGGTTTTCTGTAGCGCCACCTGACAACCGCCGCGTTATCGTCATCCCGACAAGCCCGAAATGCGCTCAAATCGCTATCGCACCGCTCGATGACGCTACCGGCCAACCGATAGATCCGGTTCGGATTTCTGATCAGCCGTCAGAGACAGGTGAGTTTTCCTTTAAGGCAGTACCTCCTGGCGACTACCTTGTCGTAGGACTCACTGCGAATGGCCGCTTCCACGAAGTCTACCGGCATGTTCCAGCCAAAGCAGACGTCACGGGAAAATACAAACATCAGCGCTGGCTGGTGCGAAAGGATGGCGCGATCGAGCTTCCCCTCATTAAGATCGTCGATGTAGACCATAGGAACATGCGCCACTACGATGCTGTACACGGCTTCGGGATGGGCATCGCAGCATTTGACCCAGCCGCAGCGCGCATGTATGAGACGGACATTTCTGAGTTTTGGCTGGACACACGCGAAGTCACGGTTGCTGAGTTCTGCAAAGAATTCCCTGAGGTGCGGTCAAGATTACCAAAGGAAGCGAACGGCGACGATGCAATGTCTCAAGTCAATTATGAAGAGGTGCTCGCATTCTTAGAGCGAGTCGGCAAACGGCCGATGACTGAAGCAGAATACGAGATGGCCGCGACCTGTGGCGGAACAACGGCCTTCCCATGGGGAGACGATGGCACCGTTATCGCGGATTGGTCTTTTGGACGCGTGGGCTCAGCTGCATTCGACCGTACGCCGACAAAACCGGAAGTGCATGGGCTCTACTCCAATGTTGCTGAATGGACGTCGTCAAAACTTGCCAATGCGCCACTGCTGGCGATGACAGCTAAATCACCGGATTTCCTCAAAGAACTCTCGAACAAGCAACTGATCAAAGGCGGCTCTTACTCCGTTGCGGTAGGTAAAGCGGCAGCCAGCGACCTCCAGCTAGGTCCGCGATTTCGGCATGTTGTTGATCGAGACCAATCCTTTTCCGGCATCGGTTTTCGAGGTGCTGCGAGCGCTCGCCCACACTTTCTGAAGCTGGAGAATGCTCAGAGCCAGCCTGACCCTACCGAGCAAGGAAGATGACGAATGGAATTGCCCCAAATTCACCTTCGTATGTCTTCGCGCCGAGTTGCACCGGCTTCTCAAGTTTGACTGCCGACACGGATGTTCCCGGCTTCAGTTCAAACCCAACGCGAAAGTACAACGTATGCTTGGCACGAACTCGGACAAGAAAAAGCCGACAAATCCGTTCCTGCCCTCTCGAGTCGTTGAACACGCAAAAGTTCTCGTCAAGCTTGTCGATGACGCCCGGTGTCTCAGGAAACGGATCTGTAGGGGAGAGATAATCTGGAGCGCCCTTGTCCGCAGTGTCTCTGAAAAGAAATGGGTCAGAACTCGCGCTCCGGTTTAACGTTCCGTCATCTTGGCAAAGAGTAGAGTTGCCGGGGCATGTCGTAGTTGGGATGGATGAAGACGAGTATAGGGCCATGTATGCTTGATCAGAGCAACGCTCGGCATAATACAAAAACATCCCGTTCACGTAGCCTGCAAAATACAACGGGCACACAAGAGCCATTGGGAGTCCCTCCAGAGGCAGTTTCTTCGTTTTTCACCCAGAAAGTCCGGGTGTTACGGAGTAAGACACCCCAGGCCGCAATTTGGGGCGCGCATTGCCGCTTTTTCTGACAGCCCTGTTTGTGCCATTCAGCCAGGCCGCTAGAGTTATGGCGATACGATCGGTGTCAACACCACCCAGGGGACGATCGCCTCCGATGCCGGTCCGGCACGGACCTGGTCGAAGAGGCTCTCAGCGCCGCGGTCAGCTTGACCTCAGACGATAAATCTGGCTTGGTAACAGTCTGCCGGGAGAGGGGGAGTAGGGGCGAACGGAACCAGAGAGCTGTCAAGTATTCTCGCCTCTGACCCGCCCTCGTCATTGACGAAAGGCGAGAATATGTCGATGTTGCCGATGGCGGATGAGTCGATAATCAGTCGTGCAGAGAGTCAGCATAACACCATATTATGCGGAATGAACCAGTACGCAACACATATCATTCACAACATTCAGTCATCACGCATGTGGTAGTCTGCGACGTGCTTCCGCTATGCACTGAAGTCACTTCATAATAACTAGCGCGCCACAGCATTGTTGTTGAACAGCTATTCAACTATAACGTAAGCCAACCAAGGTTCATCACTGACACACTCGACTAATATGACCTGTTTAGGTCATTGATGCAAGTATATGTATTCCGCTACTAGGCCATCTCGCTAGCACGCGAAATATGCACAAACTCGATGCTGCCTTGCTTAGTTCTTTAAGCGGCTATTAGCCGCTTCCCGATAACAACGCAGGAGGCACACGAGAAAACAGCAATTCCCCCCACATCCTAAATGCTGCCAGCAGCTACCCAGCACTCGTTATGACACACTCTCGACATATCTATCTTCTTGTGCTTGCATTTACGGTCACCGGATGCACGGCGACCCAGCTGCGTCGAAGCACCGTCAACCAAGCCAAGACGCAATCGGATATTTACCAGCAGCAGGTAATGGACAACCTCGCGAAGTTCGCCTACGACTTCGGCTCACTCCCTCATTTCTCGATTGCATCGGCCGGTTCGGCGCTCGTTACAGACTCAGGTTCAATAGGCTATTCTGCAACGTGGACAGGTGGAAGCGTCACCAACTTCCTGAACCCATCTGCATCGCGATCCGCGCAACTCGGTTGGACAATGTCGCCTATCAGCGATCCCCGCAAGCTGGAGCTAATGCGATGCGCATATCAAACAGCCATCAAACCGTGTTTAGGTATAGAACGCGCGGAAGAATGTCCATCCTGTACAAAGCTATTTAACCACTTTTATACAGGCGATCCCGAGGTTAGCGTACCATCCCCCAGTCCAGACGGCACAATTACCTCTAACTGTATTCACACCGACATATGCTGGCTAGGCTTCGGCTGTAAGAAATGCATACCGAAGCACTGTCCTTGCGACCTCGTCGGCAGTTATTGTGATATGTACGTCTGGCTCTTACCCGGCGGACAAGAACAATTAACAAAGCTGACGATCACCGTGTTGGACTACGCCATAAAGGATCCGGCACAATTGCCTCCCGAAGACATGAAAACTGTTGTCACTTACTTTGACGCAGAAAACAAACTAACTACAAAGGATAAGGCGGTCGCCGAAGTCACCGAGATAATTCCCGCAAACCAGTCGCCGATTGATCACGAGGAGCCTGCCCAGAATAAACCGGGTGCCGGGAAACGCAAGTTTTCGAACATGCTACCGAGCCAACGAGCAGCGCCGCTACCTCAACGTCAGAACTCACCTTTGTCGCCGCTGCTCTACTTTCCTCTTTTGAGACAACAGCAGCAAACGCTTACGCCTACTCCCCCTCGATGACCGCAGTGGGCGATCGTCTGTTCCGCCTTATAGCATTAACCCCCTGGGTGAACTTAACAGTTGCCCTGATCGGTTCTATAGTGAAAGGCGTTCATTGACCTTTCCCTTGCAATGACTTCATCAGCCGAGCTCGTTCGACAGGATCATTGATCTCTTGCAGCGCGTTACGAGCTGCGTCAATCGACTCAAGAAATTTTTCCGTTGCCTTAAATGTTTGCGACTTTTGTTTAAGTCCTTCCAAGTTAGCTTTAAGCTTCTCCGGCCCACCTGGAACCTGTTGACTAGCATGGCGCAATCCTTTAAGGGCCCCAACGATCTCACTCGCGTCATCAAGCTTTTCAAGATCTGTCATGACAGCGTGCGCGTCAATCTTGTAATTATGCTCAAACACCTCATGTGTAAATGTCTCATTTGCCTTTAGTTTCCTCTCGTTCAGGTACTTACGATTCTCGTCGTCAAAATACCACCTACCGGCGCCCACCGGATCTTGGCGAGCCCACGCTTCCAAAGTACGCGGCAGCACCTCTCTGACAAGCGCGTCATCGTTTGAAAGATGCACGAGCACCCCGATCGCCGTGGCTCCCTTCTTCGCCGCCATGTGACTGACCAGCAGCTTCATAGTAACCTTTGTAGAGCCGGTAGCGGCTCCAGCAGCCTTCTTGTGGATCAAAGCTTCCCAGTATTCCTGCAACTGGTTAGGCGTGGCCGAGAAAAGTGCTCGGTCGAGCGCTTCGATTAAGTCCAGGTCAACCACCGCACCAGGTGTTGCAAGTTTCTGTACTAAATCAGCTGCCGCGACTTCTGCCACCGTGGCCTCAGGTGCCAACGCGAGCGCAGGCATCGGTGCCGGGTTCATGGTCGACACGAAGCCAACTCGGGCCGTGACTGTCTCCCCCGCCGCGGAGATCTGGTCAACGGTAACACCGGTAGAAGCCCCGTTGTACGCCTTCGAACTTGGAATTGATGTGGGTGCAAATTGTTTGCCTGTCGTAAAGTAGGTAGATTGGGAAGCAAAAACGCCATTGCCAAAATCTTCCTCGCTGTCGGCTCGAATGAGCTTGATCAACTTGCGATCAGTGTAAGAATTGTCGTTTGCAAAGTCACTACCGTCGCCGTTGACCGACGCATCAATATGCCAAATCAAGAGGCCGGTGCCCGGAAGCTTGGCGTCATTGCCGACGCGATGCCGATTCTCAATGATAAACATCTCTTGCCCAGGCGAATTATTGGTCGCTAGCCCCGGAAAGATAGCAACCGCTTTGTTCGTGTTGGCGTCTGCTCCCGAGGCGATAAGCTGCCGATTGACCGGTGGACCCGACCCTATGACCGTGGGCTTGATCCAATCGAGCAACCAGCGGCTGAATGCACAGTGATTCCCCTGATTAGCGTGCATCATATCCAGTCCGCCGACACCGCCATCTGGCCCAGTCCCCGGTGCATAATCATAATAGTCTGCCAAGCCGAAGGCGTGGCCCATTTCATGAAGGAGCGTGGTTGGATTGTAGTCGCGGCCATTAGGCCCGCGCGTGTCGACAAACTGAAATACAAATTGCTTTAGTCGTTTGCCGTCAAAGGTCTTGGTAGAAGCCTCCGGAATGAAGAATTCCCAGCGATACGCCCACCAAAAAGAGCCCCAGCCACCGCGCGGCCCGGCGTACAGAATTGTCACCAAATCGATATCGCCGTCATTATCATTATCGTACTGAGCAAAGTCATGTGTCGCGTCGTAGGCGTCTAGCGCTCCGGAAATCAGGCGGAAATTCGCGGTGTTGTCGAATGCTGCCTGCACTTGCCGGCGCTGTGCCGGCGGAAGCGTGGCCGGTGCCTTCTGAGGCTCATACTCGCTTCGGTTTTTAGGAAACTCATGCCAGCCCAGGACGTTCCCCTGGACATTAACTAGCCCTTGTGACGCCCGACTGTAGTAATTATGTAAGCTGTCGTGAGGCTTAAAAGTCGCCGCATCAGCAGTGCCCGTCCCATAGATGTTGTCATTGATCGCTTGTACGGTCAGCGATGGCAATTCGGTGGCTGCCCGCAGATCCTTAAAATCGATTAAGATCGTGAGAGTCTTTGCCGTCCCAGCCGACTTTAGCTCCGGCTGTGCCGTAAAGGGGAACGCCATCTGCGGCCCGGAACTCAGCGTTTCGGCGATTTCTGCAGCTGTCATTCCACTCGCCTCTAGAGCGGCACGTCTAATCTTATAGAATGCTCTTTGACGGCGCCCTTCGCTCATCTTATGCTGCTCAAGGTTCAGGGTGCGCGCCAAGCGCTCGTCATAAGTTCCCTCGGCTTTATAGCGCGCAATTGCTGCCGCATTAAAATCGTCTGCATCGTGCGCTCGCGCGGGAATTGCCGACAACACACAGCAGGCTAGGGCCAGGAAACACAAGGGAGTCCGATTCATCGTATTGGTCTCCGATCAATGGGGGATGAGCGCAGTTGCTTAGTAAACGCAGAAGCTAGTTTCAGTCGTCTCCAGAGCAAGGAGTCTATTTGATGATCGGGCACGACGCCCGACGCGCACCCTGGATGCAACCACTAGAACAGCTTTTCAGGTTTTAAAGCGGATACAATGACCTAGTTAGGTCATTTCATTGATTTTTTATCTTGCGTCGGCTGGGCGGGAGTTTGCCCGGCAGCATCCATAAACCTTTCCGCAAGGTCGCGCAAGGTAACGCTGCCCGAGATCGGGCTGCAAGAACCACGCCGCACGTATGTAGCCGCTTCCTTCCTGCGGATCTCAGTGTCAAGCTCCTTTTGGAACTGAGCCTGAAGTGCGCCAGCACCTCCGTCACTTCATTTTCGTGGCTGCACCGGGGACAGATGACAGTGTTGGACATGGGTTCCTAGAAGCAGATACTGAACCTGCCGTCCACGAAGAGGGCTTGCTTCGCCGCCCGACAATCATACTCCGATGCTGACGGTGGATAGGTTGTGGGCTCTTCGATTGCGGGAAATAATCAGCAGATAGTTCTAGCACTTAGTCACCAGGCGAACTCACAATGCTGGCGTGTAAATGGCCCACGATGAGAATGACTCCTTCCGCCGCCATTTCAAGAGCGAGCTCGTCGGCACTATCGAGAGAGGCGTCAAACCCTCGGTGCCAGTCAAATGTCAATGCGCTGTCGGCCATCTGCCCACACAACCTCGATTCCTTTCTTACCGCGGTACGAGTCGAGGGAAAGTGTTTCGGCATACGCGCCGACAACCGGTAGCACAATTCCTGATGTGCAACCGACCACCTCAATTTCCCAATAGTCGGGCTGCCTTACATAAACCAGTGGCGACAGAGTCACCGACATGTTGAGAAAGGGTTTTTTCCCCGCGACGACAAGAAAAAAAGTGTTGTTTACAATTCCCGGAATGACTTGTGCCTTGGCTTTGGTGCCATCCACCATTCTCGCGAGAAGGCGACAAGAACGAGACTCTTTGGAATGCTCCAATATCTCTTTGAGTTCGTCGGAGGTGAGCTTTCGTCCCGTCTGCTCGTCCTCGCCTTCCGCCGCTACCAAACCAGCGGCGCCAGCACCAGCCGCACCAGCTATTGTAAGGACCGTACGCCGACTTACACGCATATCAAGTGACATGATCGAGCTCCTTCATAGACCACAGAAAAGGGTAAAACAACCACGACGTGCTAGGTGTCGCCTCGTGGGGTTTCAAGTAATACCTCCACTTTCTCACGTTTTAAAACGGCCGCAATAACCTAGTTAGGTCGTTTTGGTAATTCTCATCCTTTCGCGTGACTGGGCGGGAGCTCGGCCGGCAGTATCCATAAAGCTATCCGCGAGGTGCCCGAAAGATAACGCTTCCCGACATCGGGCTGTAGCAATCACACGGCACGTATAGTCGTGCGGCACGGGGTTATGTCGGCCACCTTGTCCTTGGAGTCGGTGGCGAAGAGAGCCCCACTTTTGGTTCTTGCGCGGCAGCAACGAATAGACTTTGGATGGTGAGAGAGATTGTGCCTAGCCACGCTTACTCGGCGGCATGTTCCGGGCAATCGGTAGATGACGAGAACGCGGTGAGCAGCCACCGCTCAAGGACGAAAGATGGCCATACGCAAGTCAACCTCTTCCGACCCGACCATACGACTGGATCCCAATCGGGACCAAATGCCAAGACGACCATCAGTGGTCGTGGTGCTCTTGCCTTACCGAAGGATGCAATGCGTCGAAGCGTACGACAATCCCTTTGACTAAGGTATCCAGGACTCCCCGGATGTGAATGCCAGTCACCGAGATACTGGAGAAATCCCGAGGACTCGCGGTAAAGCCGCGCAACCTCAAACTCATGGAAGTTGTAATCCGGCACAAAGCGGCCCTGTTCGTGGATGGCGGTTGGACCGGGCCCAATCCAATGAGTAACGACTGGAGTGGCCGGTAATTCCGACCAATAGCCAAGCAAGATCCCGCCAGTTTCTAATGGTGCCTTAGCGCTTGCTTCTTTACGTAATGCTGAAAGGACGCCGGACAAGATCCAGGCCGTCCCCACTATGTTACTGGCGTTCGGTTGCAGCGGATACACTCGCTATGCCTCTCAATTCCGTGTCCACTAAACCGCGGGGGAATCAGGTTTCCGCCCTGGTCGCGAAGCGCGATAATCGTCACATCCCAATCCGCAATTGGATAGCCCCCAGGCACGTTGGAGCAAAGGGCTGAAACTGCCATTCTCACTCCCGTCAGCGCAACTTGAAGCATGTCAAAACCGGATCCGGTAAAGGTGGGGTCGGCGCAGCCGACGGGTTGGAATTCGCCCTTTGGATCACGTGGGGGCGAGGGAATCCGCTCTGATTCAATAGCACGCCGGTAGCAGTAGAAGCAACCGGCAGTTCGTCCTGGAATGAAGGTCGCAACTCGACCGCCCCAGCCACCCGGCATCGCGCTTACAGCAACATAAGGTATCCCTAGGTCAGCAGCATAGTCGCTGAGATAGTGTTGCACGCCGACTTCCGCAGTGGCATCGTAAATAAGAGATGCCCCATCCGTAACTTCACGCATAACTGAGACGGATGATCGTTCATCCCTTTCTGGGTCGCGGACGTGGCCGACAAAATAGTTGAATGATGCAACCTCCGTGAACGGATAATCGCGCTTAATCTCGTGTGACAATACCAACGATTTTTGGAGTCCAACAGAGTGAAGCCCAAACGGCCAACGGCATATGGTCGCGGGATCGACAAAGTCGTGATCGATCAGGCACACTTTCTTTACTCCGCAACGAGCAAACTCCAATGCACTCGGTGCGCCAAGTGTTCCTAAGCCAAAAACAGCGACTGTTGTCTGTCGTAGCGGCGCAAGCTCAACTATGCGACTCGAAACATCGTCTCGTCCAGCCCGCCCCGCTCGCGACAAATATGCCCCTTGCTTGCTCATTTGCGTCCTCTGCGCCTCCGAATCCACCGCTTGGTGCCGTGCAGGCTAGAAACAACGCGAACTTTCTTTGCCTTTGGGTATTTGGTGTCGAAGACGCAGGCGAACGTCCAACCTTGACCTGTTTTTCTGTAGGCAATTTGTTCCGGAAACAGAACTCCCCAGACGCGCAACCAACCAGTTTTGTGACGATGATTGATCTGCACACGATGGGGCTTCGCATCGCCGACCTCGGGGTGGATATTCAGCAGCTCGTGAACGAATTCGCGAGCTTTCTGCCGTTCAATTGGCGCATTAAGGCGGACCCACCGACCGGTAACTTGCTCACCAGAATAGTACCTGCGAAAAGCGGGATTGGCGGAGCACAGAACTTGGCCATTCGCGCCACGTACTTGGAGCACAGCTCCTCGCATAACGACTTTGGGCAGTTCAGTAGGTTGTCGTGGGTTGAGACCAACTACAAGGTCGCCGTGGCGATGTTCCTCTGGAAGAGACCAATCACTCTGCACCAAAATCATGCTTTCGGGGAGATACTCGTAGTAATCACTGAAAGGCTCTGCTTGCAGTTCTTCTAGACCTTCTACTTCCGTTGCATCCGTCGTGTTCGCGCTTTTGAGTAGCTTGGGCAGCTGCCGGTCAATCAACCCAGCGGCGGTGTCATCTGTGTTCCAACGATCGGTGCGTCGTCCGATCAGACAAAGGTTCCGTTCGAACGGATTTTGATGGTAATCGAGCTTGAGTCCATACGCGTAGACTTGAAAGCGGAAATACGGGTACTGCTCCGGATAGATTACAGTGACCTGATGACCACCCAGTCTTCCCGGCAAAATCAAATCAAGGCGCAGGACTCCATTGGCCGCTGCCGCGTCGTTGCGCTGCCAAGAAATACCTTTCGCATTGAGCGCGGCAATTTCAGCTTTGTAGATGTCTTCCCATCGTTCCCACCAGTGCATGTCGCTCATCCGACTTCGCGATCTCCCGGCGGCTTCGGAGGGTTCTGAGGCGGAGGTCGTTCTGGAGGAGGCCCCGGTGGTCCCGACGGCGGGCCTGGGGGTTTCGCAGGGGGACCATGTCCCGGTGTATCGTCCGGCTTACCTGGATTTTCTTTCGGCATTTCTCTGACCTTCGAAGTTATTAAGAAACTTTCACG
>Ga0065712_10000493_pt1 | contig 12956 bp, 9 predicted proteins | sample MisRhiReplicate1_FD_59099 | JGI IMG/M metagenome (GOLD analysis project Ga0065712, IMG submission 59099) | Miscanthus rhizosphere microbial communities from Kellogg Biological Station, MSU, sample Rhizosphere Soil Replicate 1: eDNA_1 v3... | ecosystem: Host-associated > Plants > Roots >...
CCGTCTATCTTCTGGTCGGACCGCTCTGGCTCGTGCGCCGGGCCGCGTCTGCAGCCGGCTTCGCGAAGCCGAAACTCTCGAAATAAACAACATCGATGACCGAGACAAGCAATCAAACATCTTCCGTTACGAAGATGATTGAGCAAATACTGGAACGCGGTGAGATCGCGCTCATCGTCACNCACGTGAGNGGGCCNGGATCGATTGGNGCAAAGCTNTTGGTCCACGAGAACGGCATTGCCGGAAGCCTCGAGGATCCGGCGCTCGATTCGTGGGTAGTCGAAAAGGCGGCAGAGTTTCTCAACTCACGCGAAGAAACGCGCATGTTCACTGTCGCTGAGACGTCGCTCCTGTTTGAACGACTGCAACCCGCGCCGCGTCTCGTTGTTTGCGGCGCCGGACACGTTGGCGCATCACTGGCGCGACTGGCTGCATTCACCGGCTATCACACGACCTTGATCGACGACCGTGCCGAGTTTCTCAAACGCGAACGCTTTCCTGAGGAAGAGATCGAGTTGTTAGTGGCAGACGATTGGAGCTCAGCGGTGCGTAAAGCGGTGGGAAATGGTCGTGGTGTGTCAGTGGCGGTCGTGACGAGAGGTCACAATGAAGACGAACAGTGCATGCACATTGCAGTGGAAACGAATCCTGACTACCTCGGTCTGATCGGCAGCAAGCGCCGTACGTCGATCGTGATCGAGCGACTGCGCGACGCGGGGGTTTCGGAGGAGCAACTCGGAACGATTCACGCCCCGATCGGCCTCGACATCGGCGCCGTCAGTCCCGAAGAGGTCGCCCTCGCCATCATGGCCGAAATCGTCGCCGCCCGTCGCGGCGGCACCGGCGCATCTCTTTCCACTGTGCGGAGGAAGTCTTAGTCGAGGATTATTTAGACGCTTGTTTTAACGAAGTATTTGTCTTGCGACTCGGATTTGCATGCGATTTTGAACGAGACTTAGCTCTGGGACGGTACAGCTTTGCGTGAGCCATCAGGTCATCGAGCTCTTTAGGATCCATGTTGTGATACCACGCCTCGATTTCCGCTTGCTTTGCTTTGGATAACTTAGCGAATTGCTTTTTCATTGTTTTTTCTTCGGGCTCAAATCCCAGCCGGTAAATACGCGCGCAACACCGTTTCCTTTATCTTGGAAAACAATCCTTAACTTTCTGCCGCGATCAGTTCTTCCATCCAGCAAGTAAACGTCGTACCGACGATAATCTTTATTGTAGAAGTACCGGTGCAAAAAACATTCTTCAGCTTCATGCGGTTCGATGCCGTGATCACGGAGGTGCTGGACATTACCGTTTTTTCGATCGGCATGATCCCATTCGAAGATGTTCCAGTGAGGATGTCCCATCTTTGCCGCGATTGTAATCGAATAAAGTGAAACCTCCAACGAGTGTTAGCGCTTTTACAAGTTCGATGGTAAAGATTAACTTTCATGCCTATTGAGATTGCGCCCGTAGAAACTCCCACGTCCCCAACCGCGCGCCGCAGCGGAATGTTCCGCGCGCTTTCACATCGTAATTATCGTCTCTTCTGGACTGGCGCTTTTCTCTCGAATGTCGGGACGTGGATGCAGGCGGTTGCGCAGGGCTGGCTCGTGTTGCAGTTGACCAACTCGCCGTTCTGGCTCGGGCTCGACGCGTTTATGGCGACTGCCCCCGGTTTTGTTCTCACACTACTCGGCGGCGTCTTCGCCGATCGAATCGATCGACGACGCCTGCTGCTGTACACGCAAGTCATGGCCGGACTCGCCGCTCTCATTCTGGCCGCACTCGTCGCGACGTCAGTCGTGAATCGCTGGATGGTCTTGGGTTTCTCGTTTGTGACCGGCTGTTGTATGTCGCTTGCGAGTCCTTCGTATTTGGCTTTGACGTACGATCTGGTGGGTCGTGAAGACCTCGCCAACGCGATCGCGTTGAACTCAACACAGTTTCAACTGTCGCGCGTGGTTGGACCAACGCTCGCCGGTGTCGCGTTTCGCATATTCGGTCTCGCGGGTTGTTTCTTTGCGAACGGGCTGTCTTTCATCGCGGTGGTGGCATCGCTTTGGATGGTGCGAATGGATCGCCGTCCGAATTCACTCATGCCTTCGGAAAAGCAGCGCCCGATCTGGCGCGACCTCCTCGAAGGCTTGCGTTACGTTCGCAACCGGCCGCGTGTGTCGTCGTTGTTGCTCCTCTCGGCAGTTAACAGTCTGTTTGGCGCGCCTTACTTCAGTATGGTGCCGATNTACGCNCGCGATATTTTCCACCTTGGCGAGACGGGACTGGCGTTNTTCCAGGGCACGGCGGGCGCGGGGGCGTTCTTCGCTGCGCTACTCGTCGCTTATCTGGGCGACTTCAGAAGGAAGGGCTGGTTTGTTCTCGGCGGCGCGATCCTTTTTGGGATATGTATCACGGGATTCGCGGTGTCAGAGCACCTGAAGTTTTCGCTGCTGTTTCTCTTCGGGCTCGGCTTTGCGATTGTGTGCTCGATCGCGATTACCAACACTCTCCTGCAAAAGCTCGTCACGGATCAGATGCGTGGCCGCGTGATGAGCATGTTTCTGCTCTCGTTCATGGGGACGATGCCGATCGGGAACATTCTCGCGGGCGCTGCGTCGAACCACTTCGGCCCGCAACACACACTCGCGGTGGGCGGCCTTGTCGTGACCACCGTGGCGACGAGCGTGCTGATTTTCAATCGACGGCTTAGAGGGTTGTACTGAGTCGTTAGAGCAGGATTACAAGATTTGCATGATGTACAAGATATCTTGTTAATCCTGAAAATCTTGTAAAGTTCTGTCTACAACTGTCTCGTCAGCGCAAGATCAACCAGGACGCGCCGTTCTACCTCCCAGCGATGTTAATTTTCCCGGAGAATCTTGTATGCGAACTCAAAAAATTACGCGGGTTTTGTTGACCTTTTCCATCCTCTGCGCCCTCGCGACGATCGCCAGCGCGCAGGGAGTCATCGTTCCCGGCCCGTGCCGCCGCTGTCCCGGTCCGGAACCGCGACCAATTCCTCTCCCCCGCGCCCTCCCAATCAAATCAATCAAAATCGACACGAAAATCAGCTCACAAGTCGCTACCACCCACGTCGAACAGGTCTTTCGCAACGACACTCCTGCAACACTCGAGGGGACGTACCTGTTTCCGATTCCCGAATCGGCCTCGATAGCCGAGTTTGCGATCTGGGACGGAGATCGCCGGCTCGTCGGTGAAGTCAGATCNCGCGAAGAAGCNCGTCGCATTTACGACGAGATCGTTCGCCGGCAACGNGATCCGGGACTGCTCGAATACGCCGGCAAAGACNTGTTCCANGCCAGCATCTTTCCGATTCCCCCGCACTCCGACAAGAAGCTCGAAATAACGTACACGCAGGTCGTCCGCGCTGAAGGCGGCACGGTTTCATATCGCTATCCGCTCGGCACTGGCCGCCAGTTAACTCAGATCGGTTCGGTGGCTGGTCGCGTCGAGGTCGAAAGCAAAGATCCGCTGCGCAACGTCTACTCGCCCACACACGCCATCGACGTTAAGCACACTAACGATCGCCGTTCAGTCGTGTCGTTCGAGAGTGAGAGCGGCAAGGAACCGCAGGACTTTCAATTGTTCTATACCATCTCGAAAGAAGACTTCGGCCTGACGTTACTCACGCACCGTGAAGCCGGAAAACAGGGTTACTTCCTTCTGATGATTTCGCCGAAAGACGATTGGTCGGAGCAGGAATACTCGGCGAAGGACGTTGTGTTCGTCGTCGACACATCAGGCTCGATGGCTGAGGAAGGGAAGATGGAGAAAGCCCGCGCCGCCCTCTTGTACGGCGTGCGAATCCTGCGCCCGCAGGATCGCTTCAACATCATCTCGTTTGCCGGCGAAGAGCACCTGATGGAAGCGGGCTTGATCGCGGCCGATGCGAACGGTCGCGCGCGAGGTGAAGCGTTCATTAAGAAATTGAAGCCGGTTGGCGGTACAAACATCAACCAGTCGTTACTCGCGTCGCTGCGCCAATTCAGTGAAACAGATCGCGAGCGACCGAAGATGCTCGTGTTCATGACTGACGGTTTGCCGACAGTCGACGAGACGAACGTCACGAGAATCCTCGACAACGTGCGCAAAGCGACCAGACCGGGTCTGCGGTTGTTTACGTTCGGCGTCGGTTATGACGTCAATACAGCGTTGTTGGACAAGCTGGCAGCGGAGAATGGCGGCGTCGCCGATTACGTCGAGCCGAAAGAAGATCTCGAAGTGAAAGTCTCGAATTTCTTTTCGAAGGTCAACTATCCGGTGCTTACCGATCTGCAGCTCGACATGGGCGGTGCACAAACCGATCTAGTTTATCCGCGCAGCATTCCCGACGCGTTTCGCGGCTCGCAGGTGACACTGATTGGGCGCTACAGCAACGAAGCGGATCTCAATTCAGTCCACCTGCGGCTGACAGGCAAAGCGGGCGGCTCAACGCGGACGTACACGTACCCGAACCTCAGCTTCCCATTGCGTACCGATGCGAACGACTATCTGCCGCGATTGTGGGCGACGCGCCGGGTTGGCTGGTTAATGGAGCAAGTGCGCTCGAACGGCGAGCAGAAGGAGTTACGCGACGAGATCGTCGATCTGGGCACGCGCTACGGAATCGTGACGCCTTACACGTCCTATCTCGCTTTGGAAGATCAGAGAACGTCGCTCAACTTCGTGAATAATCAACCGCTGACTCGCCGAGCCGCGACGGGGTCTGGTGGATTAGGAGGTTTGAGCTCGATTAGGCCTGCGGGGGCTCCGAAGGCGGTGTCTGAGAGTGTGATTGTGACAGGTGCTGACGCTGTGCAACAAAGCAAGGCACAACGCGAGCAGCAGGACGTGATACGTGTGAAAGACGACGACGTGCGCAAGGACGCTGTGCGTCGCGTCGAGGGCAAGACGTTCTATTTGATCGACGGCGTGTGGACTGATTCGGAGTTCAAAGCCGAATCGAAGCTGCCGGAGACAGTGCTCGTGTTTGGCAGCGATGAGTATTTCGCTTTGCTGAAGCAGAACACGAAGCTCGGAAGTTATTTCTCGTTAGGTGAGCGGGTTGTCGTCGTTGTTGATGGGCGTGTTTATAGAGTGAATGCCGGCAAGCCTTAGAGAAGTTCTCACGCAAAGACGCAAAGGCGCAAAGGCGGGTCAACATCCCCTTTGCGCCTTTGCGTGAAGGCGTGTTTTAAGGTACAAAACTGAAAACAAATCAGTTATGAGTACCAGAATCCCGAAGCTAACACGCTTTTCTGCTGCTCTTGTTGTGTTTCTGGCTCTGGTTGGGTCAGTACGCGCCCAGGGTTGGATACCATCCAAGATCAACACCGGTGGAAACGATCTCAACACCGTTTACTTTCTCGACAGCAAACGTGGCTGGGTCGGCGGTGACGGCGGTTACCTGAGCTACACCCAGGACGGCGGTCAAACGTGGGTGCGCCAGAACGTCGGCACGAAAGCCGGTATAAACGACATCTACTTCCGCGACAAAGACGCGGGCTTTCTCCTCGCCGGTAATTCGATCTTTACCACTCGCGACGGCACGAACTGGGTGCAGTCGCGAATCTTTCTGCCGGAGGAGTTTGAAGGCGCCGATGTCGAGTTATACAGCGTGCGCTTTTCGAGCAAGAAAAAAGGCTGGGTGGTCGGCTCGATCAGCAAGAAGGAGCGCGTTGTTGACAGCATCCTTGTCTACACGGATGACGAGGGTCAGACGTGGCGCAGGCAGCGCGCGCCGAGTCACGTGGAGCTGATACACATCGATTTCGTCAGCGACAAACGCGGCTGGATTGTGGGTGATGCGGGGACGGTTCTTTTCACGCGTGACGCGGGCGCGAGCTGGGTCAAGCAGAATGTGGGGGTCAGCGGCACGCTCTACCACGTGGATTTTCGCGACGACAGGAATGGCTGGGTCGTCGGCGAACGTGGAACATTGTTGCGCACGACTGACGGTGGTGAGACGTGGGTGGTGATCCCGACAAACGTGAATGTCACGTTGTTGAGTATTCAGTTTTTAAACGATGATGAAGGTTGGGCGATCGGTCGCTCGGGTACGATTCTCAGGAGTAGTGACGAAGGAAAGACGTGGGTGCGCCAGGAATCGACAACGAAGCAAAACCTTTACTCGCTCAATTTCAACAAGAAGATCGGGTGGGTGGTTGGTGGCGCGGGGGTCGCGCTGCGTTACGAGCGTGATTAGTGTTGCAAGCAACCTGTGAAACTATGAAAGACATCTGAGCGTACGAGGTTAACGGATCGTCGCAAGAATAGTGGCGACCATAACACTCGGTTCCTCCTGTGATTCGCCCGGCATGTCGGCCATGCCGGGCGCTTTTATTTTCGGTGAACAGGTCGTGTAGGACGTATTTGACCTATTGATCCTTGCTGCCGGTGAAGTGAAGTGCTTCGGAGTTTTGGAGTTTCAGAGTTCCTTCTACCTGCTCGCCGTCGAACCTCGCAAATAGCTCAGCTTCAACAGCGTGGCCGTCCATCTCCAGAGAAGTGTTTGACGTGAACGAGTTATTGTTCACTTCGATCGATCCGAGGTCAGCATCGCCCATTTCCGAGTGAAACATGCCGGTGTACCCCGAGCCTGCGCGCTCGATCGTCAACGCTGCCGGAATACTCTGCCCGAGCGGCGTCTCGATCTCAATTGACCAGACACCCACGGGATCAGTCGGACCCGCCGCTCCTATGGATTTTCGGTTCCCGGCCGTATTGTATACCTCAATATCCGGGGCGTACGGCTTCATCTGTTCCAGCACAAGCGCGCCATCACCAACGACGATCAACGCTGCTTCATCCGGTTTCACGTATTTCTGTGCGACACGCTGAATGTCCTGCACCGTCACGGCTTGAATCCGATCGCGATAAGTCTCGAGATAGTCGTCCGGCAGGTTCAACATCTTGATCTGCACTAACTGATCCGTCAGTCCTTCCTGCGTCTCGAGCCGGATCGGAAACACGCCCGTGAGATACGACTTCGCGTCGGCAATTTCCTTGTTCGACACCGGCTCACTGCCAATTCGCTCGAGCTCATAGAAAAACTCTTTCAACGAATCGCCGGTGACGGGCGTCCGCACCTCGGCGGTCGCGCGAAACGTCCCAGCCGTACGCCGCGCGTCGAGATTTGTATATGCGCCGTACGTGTAGCCCTTATCTTCACGCAGGTTCATAAACAGCCGCGACGACGCAGTCGCGCCGAGCACCGTGTGCATCAGCATCATTGGCAGATAATCAGGACTGGTTCTGGTGATGCCGCTGTTCGCGATCACGATGTTTGACTGCGCCGAACCCGGTCGATCCACGAGATACGCCGTCCTTTTCGTGCGAACCGGCGGCGCAGGGAAATTCGCGACGACTTTCTCACCACTTTCCCACGTCGAAAACAGCGACTCCACGCGACTCACGATGTCGTCGTAACGAACGTCGCCGACAACGATGAAGAACGCGTTATTCGGAACGAGCTTGCTACGATGAAACTTCACGAAGTCGTCGCGTGTACAGCGATCAATCGACTCCGGCGTCGGCGCCACTACCGCGTAAGGATGATCGCCATACATGACGCGCGAAACCATCTCACTTGCGAGAAACGACGGTTGCGCTCGCTGCTGTCGCAAACTCTCCTTCGTATTCTGCTTCGCGAGCTCGACCTCGTTTTCAGGAAACGAAGGCTCGAGCATCACTTCCGCCATCAAGTCGAGTATCGAATCGTTGAACTGAGCCAACGCTGACGCGCCGACGAGCGTGTAATCAGAAGTCGCGCCCGCTGACAAGCTGGCGCCCATGCGCGCGACCTCTTCCGCGATCTCTTTACTCGTTCTCGATTGCGTTCCTTCAGGCAAGAGACCCGCGAGCAGATCGGTCAGGCCCGGAAGCTCCGGCGGATCAAAGGCGCCACCGACGGGAAACGCCAGCCTGTAGCTGACCAGCGGCAGTCGACTGTCTTCGACAACGACGAGCGTGAGCCCGTTGCGCAGAGTTGTTTCTCTCGGCGTCGGAATGGAGATCGGTCTTGGTGGTAGCGGCGCTGGCGCCACCTTACGAAAAATATCTGTTTGACTCATGTTATGGATGAAGCGGACCTGTACCTGGCTTAGTGTGCGGCGGAACATCCGCTGGGTCTTGTGATTGCTCTGAGGGCGATGTGCGAACGATGTCAGCATGCACCGGCGATTCCGGCTCTAACGCCGGCGAATCAGGAACTTGCGGCGCCGGCGCGGCCGGTTGATGCGGATCGCCAGACGACTGTGGCGACGCGGATGCGGTTACCTCTTCGGCCGTATCAGCATCAGGAGCAGGAATGATATCGAGCACGACGCGGTTGTCGACGTTTACATGTTGCGCAACAGCATTTTTGATGTCATCAGCGGTGATTGCCAGATAATGGTCCAACTCGGAATCGAGGAGATGGGCATCTGAATCGTACAACGCAAACTCCGCGAGACGCTGTGCGCGATACATTGTCGACTGCCGTCCACGAACAGTATCGTTGCAGAGCGAGTTCCGCAGTTTCTCCATCTCTGCTTCAGTTGGTCCATCGGTCGCGATTCGTTTGATCTCGTCGAAGATCTGCTCGCGAATCACGCTGACTTCTGCACCGGGTTTTGGCAGTGCAAAGATGTACAGTGCTGATGGTCCACGACGCTCGTCGACGCCACCTTCAATAGAGACTACTGACTCGTCGCCCTTCACGAGTTTTTGATACAGGCGAGAGCTATCACCTTCGAAGAGCAGTGTGCCTGCGAGTGAAAGGGCGTAGAAAACCGGCGTGCGCCTTTCCGGTATCTTCCAGCCGAGAACAAAAGCGGGCGCCGGCGCTAACGGATCGTGAAACGTCTCTTCACGAATCGCGACCGTCTGCGGCTCCGAAACATCGACTGGCGGTGGAATTGGTTGCGCTGGAATATCTCCGAAATACTTTTCCGCGAGGGCGCGCGCTTCGTCGTTGTCGAAGTCGCCGACGACAGTCAGCACGGCATTGTTCGGCGCGTAGTAAATGCGGAAAAACTCTTTCACGTCGTCGATGGTTGCCGCATCGAGATCTTCCATCGATCCGATGGTTGAGTGCGCGTTAGCAGGGTTCGAGAAGATCAACTCGTTCATTCGGAGGAACGCGCTGACGTACGGCTGATTGTCATAGCGTAGTCGCTTCTCTTCCTGCACCGCGTGGCGTTGATTGTCGAGGTTCTCCTGCGTCACTTTCAGCGAGCGCATGCGATCGCTCTCGAGCCAGAAAGCGAGTGGCAGGTAGTTTGACGGCAACGTCTCGAAATAGTTTGTGCGCTCGGTGGAGGTGGTGCCGTTCATCGTGCCACCGGCGTTGAAGATGTATTGAAAGTGCGCGGCTTTGGGAACGTTTTCCGAGCCCTGAAACATCATGTGCTCGAAGAGGTGCGCGAAGCCGGTGCGTCCTTCGCGCTCGTTGCGCGAGCCAACGTCGTAATAGACGGCGATGGAAACCACAGGGATAGCGCGATCCGGACTCAGAACCACGCGCAGACCGTTAGATAGCTTGAATTCGTCGATTGGGGTTGATGGTAAGTGAAATCTATCTGCCACGAAAAATTTTTCCCACTAGAAACAAAGGCGTGCTTTACCGTTCGCGAGGAAGGTAAAGCACTGCTTTGGGGGGTGTTAATAAGCCAGGCGCTAAGGCCGCGCGCCCGGGTTTTGAAACTTCAGACGGTCTTGTCGGCGATTAAGCCGCGCAGCTCAGCTCGCAGTCGTTCGATTTCGGCGAGTTTCTGTCTGACGCGTTCAAACAATGCTGACTGTGTCTTAATGCCCTCATCGATCAGGAAGCCGGCTGCTTCAGCACGATTCCGGAAAACACCGGCCTGGACCAGCGCTTCGAGTTTCTCCTGGGCTTCAGGCGAGATCTTCACCGCAACTACGTAATCATCCTTCGCGGAGATCGCCTTTTCAATGGTCCTGCTGATGTCGCGTCCGATTGCGCTCAGTGACTCCGGAATACGCGAGGCAATGTCGCGCACCGATGAAGCGGCTCGATTCTGTTCTTCCGCGGTTTCCGGTTCGTCGTCACGAAGCATCAGATCGTCGATTCTCTCCGGTGTCGGGGGCTCTTCCTTGTGATACGGACTGCTCATTTTGGTATAGACTCCTTTGCCAAGTACCGAATTCTACCTGTCCGTCTTTACGATAGTTTGTCGATGTAGGTTCATTCTACGGAGCGCGGGAAACACGGTCAACCTCGGGGAGCACAACCTTGCTCGACCAGACGGCATCCGTTATATTGCAGGCGCGGCTAATTAATAATTTTCGCCGCCTTGAGTCTTAAAAATTAGAGGTTCGAAGTGAAAAGAATTCCGGCTCACGTTGCTCTGGTCCTACTCGTTGTTTCTCTCGTCACCCCGAGTTTCGTCTTCGCGCAAACTCCCGGCGTCCGCAAGTCCGGGCGAGCGACTCCTGACACCATTCGTGTCCAGAAGGATTTCGACGAAGCGATGAAGCTCGTCCAGGAGCAGTATATCGACGGCAAGAAGCTCAACTATAACGAGGTGTACAAGTCGTCGATCATCGGCATGCTTCGTTCACTCGATCCTCATTCCAATTATTACGATCGCGAAGAGTTTGACGAGCTGAAGACCGATCAGCGCTCCGAGTATTTCGGCATCGGCGCCTCGATTCAGACCTATATTCGCGGCGAGCAAGCCGACACTTACATCACCGCCACGTTTGACGGTTCTCCCGCAGCCCGCGCCGGACTGCGCTACGGAGATAAGATCGTGGAAGTCGATGGTGCGGCGATGACCGGCAAGTCGTCGCTCGAAGTGCGCGACAAGATTCGTGGGCCGCGTGGATCGACGGTCAAGCTGACACTGGAACGCGCCGCCGACAAGCGCATCGAGAAGGTCGACATCGTTCGCGACGCAGTGCCGCAGCCATCAATACCTGACAATTACATGCTGAAGCCCGGTGTCGGTTATATCGACATGACGCGTGGCTTCAACTACACGACGACAGACGAGTTACTCGACGCGCTCGATCACCTGCACGGGAAAGGCATGACGTCGCTCGTGCTCGACTTGCGTAACAATCCAGGCGGGTTCCTGGACCAGGCGATTCACGTCGCGGAAGTGTTTCTGCGCAGCGGGCAGTTGATATTGACGCAGAAGGGCCGGAATGGTTTTCGTGACAACACGTATGAGTCGCGAAACAACGCGCCCGACATGACGCCGCTCGTAATCCTGATCAACGAAAACACTGCCTCTGCTTCCGAGATCGTCGCCGGAGCGATGCAGGACCACGACCGCGCCTTAATCGTGGGCCAGACCAGTTTCGGTAAGGGATTGGTGCAGAGCATCATTCCGCTCGAATATGGCGCCGGTTTGACGTTGACTTCCGCGAAGTACTACACGCCGTCAGGTCGTCTGATTCAGCGCGATTATTCAAACGGTGGTTTCTACGATTACTACACGCACGGCGCGGGCGTCGGACGCGAGCCGAAAGAGCCGGCGAAGCCCGTCGGTCCGGAGACGAAGACTGACACGGGTCGCGCAGTTTATGGCGGCGGTGGCATCTCACCCGACGAAGCTATCGGGCCGCGCACTGTGAACTTAACTCAGCGCCGTCTGTTGAGCCCGGCTTTTGCTTTTGCGCGCGATCTGGTTAATGGGCGTGTGCGTGGTTTCGAGTCGAGCCGCATCCCGGGCGGGATCAATTTCCGTCACGAGTTGGAACCGGGAGAGTTCAAGGTCACGGATGCGATGTTCAAAGCGTTTCGTGATTTCGTGACGGCTGATCCGGCGTACAAAGTGACGGCGGCGATGGTCGATCGCAATCGCGACTTCATCGAGCTCGAGCTGCGGTTCAATATGGTGACTGCCGCTTACGGTCGTGTGGTTGGCGACCGAGTTTTCATCATGTCAAACGATCCGCAGGTGGCGAAAGCCGTGGACGTTCTGCCCAAAGCCCGTGACCTCGCGATGGGCTCCGCTCAAAAGGATTAGTCTCTTCTCCGCGTTCTCTGCGTATCTCCGCGTCCTCTGCGTTAAAAGTCAACCTTAACGCTGAGAACGCCGAGATACGCAGAGAGCACAGAGTTTGGCCCTCCTGTTTCATCCACAAAACAAAGTCTTGCGTCTAAAACCGCGGGTATGCTACGTTAGGCGGCATGAAATCGAAGAATCGTCCTAAAGGTCTCGTTAACACCGAAGAGCTCGGGCGCGCCATCAAGCGCCGGCGCGAAGAGCTCGGGCTCAGTCTTCGTGACGTTGCGAGCGAAACATCTGTCTCTGCCTCGACACTTTCGCGCATCGAAAACGGCACCGGCAAACCTGACGCAGACAACATCGCACGACTCACCACGTGGCTCGATGTCCCGATGGAGCGAATCCTGAGTGGTCGCGATCCAAAAGCCGAAGAATCGAAAGCCGTGGTCTACTACCCGGAAGAACCCACGCCCGAGATTGTCGAAGCCCACCTTCGCGCCGACAAAAATCTCACCCCCGAAACTGCGTCCGCGCTTTCCGAGCTGTTTCGCGTCGCTTACACTCAGTTCAGCCGCAGTGGCGAGAAGGGTCCGAAGAAGCGACGTTAGACCACCGTTGAATCCGGTATACTCTTCGAGTGCTGCTTGGCGATCTACCTCCAGGTGAAAAGTGGCGAAATTTCGAGTTGAAAGCCCTTGGCCTGCGCGACTTCGCCCGCGCCCGTATTGACCAGCCATTAAATCCCTTCGCCCTCGCACGCTTTGCAAATCTGATCGTGATCAGCTTCGATCAAGTGGAAGGCTTGAGCGAGAGCGCGCGTGAACACCTGCTCGGCTCCGCTTCAGAAAGCTGGTCCGGCGGCGCGTGTACGCTCCCCAACGGCATGAAACTCGTGATACTAAACCCGACTCACGGTCGTTCGCGCACGAATGCGACGTTGATGGAAGAGATTTGCCACGTGTTTTTGGGCCACCAGCCCAACCGGCTCTCGATCGTAACTAAGGA
>Ga0065712_10001096_pt1 | contig 12954 bp, 13 predicted proteins | sample MisRhiReplicate1_FD_59099 | JGI IMG/M metagenome (GOLD analysis project Ga0065712, IMG submission 59099) | Miscanthus rhizosphere microbial communities from Kellogg Biological Station, MSU, sample Rhizosphere Soil Replicate 1: eDNA_1 v3... | ecosystem: Host-associated > Plants > Roots >...
GGACGATCCAAATCTTTTCGAATACGATCGAGAATGCCGTTCACAAATCGGCCCGAATCCGCGCCGCCGTATGCCTTCGCCAGCTCGATCGCCTCGTTGATAGAGACGACCGGCGGGATGTCATCGCGGTAAAGCATTTCGTAAATCGCCAGCCGCAGAACGTTGCGATCCACTGCTGAAATCCGGCGAAACTCGTAGTTCTCGCAGTAACGGCGGATTCGCTCATCGATGTCCGGCAAATGCGCCACCATGCCTTCGATTAATGGCTGTGCGAATTCGCGCACCCGCTCTGGCGCGGGACAAAACTCCCAGAACTCATCGATCTTGTCCGGCCCGTCGCCGCGCTGAAGATCTCGCCAGAAATGATATTGAACTGCAGCTTCTCTAGCGCGCCGTCGTTTACCCATTTTCCCTTGGCGGTTTGGAAACCGCCTCTCCTTGTTTGCTACGAACTTCCGACAAAACGTTCGCGATTTCCACCGCTGCCCGCGCCGCTTCGGTCCCGCGGTTGATTTTGTTTTCGATGCAACGTGCCCGCGCCTGATTTTCGTTATCAAAACTGAGCACCACGTTGATCACCGGCACACCGTGCTCGATTGCGATGTGCTGCAGAGCATCAGTAACGGACCGACTCAGGTTTTGTGCGTGATTAGTTTCGCCCTGCAGAATGACCCCGCACCCGATGATCGCGTCGGCTTTGTTTTGGATCGCAACTTCGCGTGCAACCACAGGAATTTCGAACGAACCAGGCACGCGATGAATCAAGATCGTACCCTGTGGCGCAAGCACCCGCAGCTCCTCCGTCACGTGATCTATAAGCCCGTCTACGTATTGCGCATTGAACCGGCTCGCAACGATGTGGAACGTGCGTTTGGCTTTAGCGATCGGCGGACGAGACGGTGTCGATTTCGACATCAGTTGTTCAGATCTGCAATCGGCAATCCGCAATCACAGCAAATGCCCAAGCTTCGTCTTTTTTGTTTCGAGATATTTTTCGTTGTGCGGGTTGGCTTCGGCCCGGATCGGCACCTGCTCGATCATTTCCAAACCGTAACCCTCCAGACCGACAACTTTTTTAGGATTATTGGTGAGGAACCGGAACTGCCGCACACCCAGATCGAAAAGAATCTGTGCGCCCAAGCCGTAATCGCGCAGGTCAGTTGCGTAACCGAGTTTCGCGTTGGCCTCTACGGTGTCGAGTCCTTCCTCCTGCAACTTGTAAGCGTGAATCTTCGCTGCCAATCCAATACCGCGCCCTTCCTGTCGCATGTAAACCAGAACGCCCTGGCCTTCCTCCTCGATTTGCCGCAAGGCTGCGTGCAATTGATTCCCGCAATCGCACCGGCGTGACGCGAAAACGTCTCCGGTAAGACATTGGCTGTGCACGCGCACCAGCGTCGGTTTGTTCTTGTCAATTTGACCTTTCACCAGCGCGAGATGGTGCTGCCCATCGAGCTTGGAGCGATACAAATGCAAATCGAAATCGCCGTAGTCGGTAGGCATTTTTACGATTTGCTCCAGCTCCACCAGCTTCTCGCTCTTGCGTCGAAAGGCGATCAAACTCTGGATTGTGCAAATGCGCAGCCCGTGTTTGGTGCGGAACTCCATCAACTCCGGAAGCCGCGCCATGGTGCCGTCGTCGTGCAAAATCTCGCACAGCACGCCTGCCTCCTGTAGCCCTGCCATTCTCGCCAGATCCACAGCAGCCTCAGTATGACCCGCGCGCCGCAGCACGCCGCCGTCTTTTGCGCGTAGTGGAAATATGTGACCTGGCTGATTTAAATCTTCCGGCGCCGATTTCGGATTGGCGATGGCCAGTATTGTCGTCGCGCGGTCATAGGCGCTTATGCCGGTCGTCACACCTCGCGCCGCGTCCACTGAAACGGTGAAGTCGGTGTTATGCTTTTCCCGGTTTTGCGTCACCATGCGTTGCAAGCCGAGTTGGTCGGCGCGCTCATTGGATATTGGGACGCAAATCAAGCCGCGGCCGTGTGTCGCCATGAAATTAACCGCTTCAGGCGTCACTTTTTCGGCACCCATGACGAGATCGCCTTCGTTCTCGCGATCGGCATCGTCGGTGACAATGACCATGCGCCCTTTCGCAATGTCGCTCAGAACATCGTCAATCGCGTCGAATTGAAATGTGTCCTTCGCCCGGGAAATCATTGAGGATTATACCATTACTTCCTACGGATTGCGCCAGCAACTCCTACTCATGCTCATGCTCGTAATCGAATTCGATTCAACAACTTTCGAGCACGAGCACGATTACGAGCATGAGCACGAGTGCAATTACTTCGCGCTGGAAGCGACAATTGCCTCCGGTCGGTACATGTCGCGGTTGCTCCCCTGGAATTCGGCCTTCAATTTGACGGTAAACCNCGAAAGATCGACGAGATCCCAGCGCGTGAATTGCCAAATCGTCTTCGGAGAAGNCGATCCACCTTCATTCGGAGAACCCGATGCAGTTTCGCGAGGCGCACTTGCCGAGCCGGAGCGGTGCGGAGGCTGGTGTTCAAATCCAACGACGAAATGCACTGCATCGTCGCGCACTTTGTTCGTCGACTTCTTCGGTTCGAAATAAAAAGTACGGAAACTGCTGTCGCGGCTTCCGGCGGCATAAAGCTTAGGGTCTAAATAGTACACGCGTTTGTTCTCCAGATCGGTGATGCGCAAGTCTGGATAACCTGAGCGTTGGAGTTTGCCTTCGACTGTGAGCGGAAAATCGCACCGCAAACCGGGAGTCGTGTTGAGCAGTTGGCGTAGAATATCCTCGAAATGGCTACTGACTTCGTTAATTCGATCGATGTTTTGAATCTCGCTGTCCGGCGCGTTTAATCGGTTCATCGTCTCATTGCACGCGGCGCTGATCATTTTCGCGACGCGCTGATCGACCGCATTGTTCGCGTCAAACGGCAGCACCTTTCTCCCGGTCGTATCGAAAATCAGTTCGCTGAAAGGGACGCCGCGCAATTGTTGATCTTCATCCAACAACCACGGAATGAGTTGATCCACTGCCGCCTTTCCTGTAGCCGGAGTCGGCGCGTCCGCCGTAGTGTTCACGGAGGCGAGTGACTCCGGCAGCGTCGCCGCTGCTTGCGCGAAGGCAGCGATCATCACAAATGCCAGTGCGGCCAGAGCAATGAATCTCATTCCTCGGAATTCAAAATCGATGCATTATTCTCCGCAAGGGCAAACAGCCTGGTGAGCCTCTTGCTCCCCGGCCGATTTCTGACTAGAGACTACCGTGCAGTTGAAGAAGTCCGATAAAATCTTTGTTGCCGGCCATCTGGGAATGGTCGGTAGCGCGATGCTGCGCAGGCTGGAGGCGGATGGATTTTCCAACCTCGCCGCGCGTGACTCTTCGCAGCTGAATCTCATAAACGAATCTGCAGTTATGGAATTCTTTATGGATGAAAAACCTGCCGTTGTGGTTCTGGCCGCGGCGAAGGTTGGCGGGATAAAGGCAAACAATGATTATCCGGTGGAGTTTCTTCTCGACAATTTGCGCATCCAGAACAACGTCATTCGCTCGGCCTATCAAACTGGGGTCCGCAAGCTGCTCTTTCTCGGCAGCTCCTGCATTTATCCGAAGCTGGCGCCGCAACCGATTCCTGAAACTGCCCTGCTCAATGGCCCGCTGGAACCAACCAATGAAGCCTACGCAGTCGCCAAGATTGCCGGAGTCAAACTTTGCCAGGCCTATGCGCGCGAGTATGGCGCGAACTTTATTTCGGTCATGCCGACGAATCTATACGGCCCTAACGACAACTTCGATCTGGAGACATCACATGCGCTCGCCGCGCTTTTGCGCAAGGCGCACGAAGCGAAAAAGCGAAACGAGAAAAAGATGATTGTGTGGGGAACCGGGACACCGCGCCGCGAATTTTTGCATGTGGACGATCTTGCCTCCGCCTGTCTTTTGTTGCTCGAGAAATACGATTCGCCAGAAATCATCAACATCGGCTGCGGCGAAGACGTGAGCATTCGCGAGCTGGCCGAGTTAATCTGTGATGTGGTCGGTTTTGACGGCGAACTGGTTTGGGATACAACAAAGCCGGATGGCACGCCGCGTAAGCTCTTGGACATAACAAGAATTCGCGAGCTCGGCTGGCAACCTACGATTCCGTTGCGAAACGGCATCGCGCAAACTTACGAATGGTTTCTTGCTAACTGGTCACAAAAGTAAGTCGAGCTTTACCTGAGCGTTGACCCGCGAAAGCTTTCGAGGTTGAGTGCACAGGGGACCAATGAAAAAGCTGCGCGTTGGCGTTGTTGGTGTTGGGCATATCGGAAGCAATCATGCACGGCTCTACGCGGAAATTCCCTCTGTTGAGTTTGCCGCGGTATATGACGTGGAGCCGTTCAGGAGCCGCACCATTGCGACCAAATCTGGGGCGGTATCGGCCAAGTCGCTTGATGATTTCATCGCGATGGTTGATGCCGCTTCTGTAGCAACGCCGACCAATACTCACTACGAGGTCGCCCGAGCTCTCCTCGCCAAGGGCAAGCATGTGCTCGTGGAAAAACCGATCACCGACAACACTGAACATGCGACTGAGCTTGCGGAATTGGCTGCACTTGATGGTCTCATCTTGCAAGTGGGCCACGTCGAACGGTTCAATCCAGTTTTGAGCGCGCTCGAAAAATATCTTACCCATCCGCGGTTCATCGAATCGCATCGGCTCGCCCCGTACACCGAACGGAGCAGCGATATCGGAGTCGTGCTCGATTTAATGATTCACGATCTGGAAGTGATTCTGAATTTTGTTCGCTCGCCTCTTTGGAGTATCGACGCCGTTGGCGTGCCTGTGCTCAGCCACAGCGAAGACATTGCGAACGCAAGACTGCACTTTGAAGACGGTTGCGTGGCAAATGTGACCGCCAGCCGGATCAGCCCCGAGCGGATGCGAAAGATTCGAATCTTTCAGGAAGACGCGTACATCTCGCTCGATTATCAAAATCAAAGCGGCGAGATTTATCGCCGCGTTGGCAAACAGATTTGGCGTGACAGGGCCGAGATCGAACACGGCGAACCACTCAAGCTTCAGCTCATGTCCTTCATTGAATGCGCAAGCACCGGACGCCAGCCGCGTGTTTCCGGCTCTCAAGCGACGGCGGCGTTGGAGCTAGCTGTTAAGATTACGAAGCAAATCTCGTCGCGTGGATAAGACGGCTCGCGTGGCAAACTGTCACCGTAGAGGCAGGCGTGTCGCCCGCATGCTATTCGATGGGGCAGACGGCACGTCTGCCACTACAGAAGTATGACCATCTATTTCATCGCAGGCGAAGTAAGTGCCGATAATCATGGCGCAGCGTTGATGCGCTCGCTGCGCGTGCTGGATCCTGACCTGAAATTCATTGGACGCGGCGGCCCGCAAATGCAGCAGGTCGCCGGCGCGCAATTTAAGAACTGGATTGGTGATGCAGCCGTTCTTGGCTTATGGGAAGTTTTGAGAAAGTACGGCTATTTTCGGGAGCAGTTCCATCAGACACTCAACGAAATTAAGGAAAGCAAACCCGACGCAGTCGTTTTGATCGATTATCCGGGTTTCAATTTGCGACTGGCGCGTGCGCTCCGGAAGCAATCGCAACGCTACAAAACAATCTATTATATAAGCCCGCAGGTCTGGGCGTGGAACCGCGGACGCATCGAGAAAATGGCGCGCTTCATCGATCTCGTCCTCTGCATTTTTCCATTTGAGACCGATCTCTACGTCGCATCGGGCCTTCGCGCGGTGTTTGTAGGTCATCCAATGATCGAAAGGCTTGAGACGCAAAAGATCGACGCTCAACGTGATCAGAAGGTGATCGGGCTTTTTCCGGGCAGTCGCTCGCGCGAGGTGCGAAAAATATTTCCGGTGATGATCGAAGCCGCGCGCCTGCTGTTGCAGCTCAACCCGACTCTGCGGTTCCGAGTCGCCGCTGCATCCGAGGAACTTGCACTCGAGATGAATGAACAATTAGCGGATCGCCAGGCGATTGAAATCAACGTGGGTGAAACCGCGACCATCATGCAACGCGCCTTCGTTGGAATCGTAGCCTCGGGAAGCGCCACACTTGAGGCTGCTTATTTTAGGATGCCGTTCGTGCTGATCTACAAAGTTGCGTGGCCGACGTACGTGGCAGCGCGTCTCGTCGTGAATGTAGATTTTCTCGGCATGCCTAATTTGCTTGCAGGCAAAGAAGTCGTTCCGGAGTTTATCCAGCACGAGGCAAAACCGGACGCCATCGCAACTGCTGTTCGGTTGCTAATGGAAGATTCACCCGCGCGTGATCGAATGATTTCGGATTTTGATGCAATCACCAGAAAACTCGGGGGCACCGGGGCGAGTGAAAGAGGNGCACACGCGATCCTTGATGAACTGCACACCGGCGCTCATTCTACANCTCAATGAAGNTCTGGGACATCTCACGAACTCTATCNAATGACTTCGCCGAATGGCCCGGTGACGAAGCGTTTCGTTATCGTGTTACGAACGAGATCGCAAAAGGCGCGAGCGTAAATCTTGGCGCGATCGCGATGAGCGTGCACAACGGCACGCACGCGGACGCGCGATTTCATTTCGAGGTGAACGGCGCGTCGATCGAGAAAGCACCGCTCGAAGTTTACCTTGGCCGCGCAACCGTAGTCGATCTCTCCGAAGCCTTTTCTCAGTCGACGGAAAAACATCTAATCACTCGCGAGGATCTCCGTGCACATGCCGAAGAAATCGCGGCAACCTCGCGGCTTCTGGTAAGGACCGGCCAATGGAGCGACTCAACTGTGTTCCCAAATCGAATCCCCGTGATCGCGGCCGACGTTCCGGGGTGGCTGCAAAAGAACGGCGTGAAACTGCTGGGTGTGGATCTGCCGTCGATGGATGAAATAGATTCGAAATCATTGCAGAATCATCACGCGCTTGCCCGCGCCGGAATCGCCATCATTGAGTCACTTGATCTGAGCGACGTCGCTCCCGGCATCTACAATCTCGCGGCGCTGCCACTGAAAATCGTGGGTGCAGATGGCGCACCGGTGCGCGCCGTGCTTTGGCGTGATTGAGGCTAGATGATTGTCATTCCGAGCGAAGTCGAGGAACCCCGTGGCAAAACCCTCAGCTAACTTCGCGGGATGTCTCGACTTCGCTCGACATGACTGAAAAGCTTCTCGAAGACCGCCGCACCCTCTGGATTGTCGCGGCACTGATCGTCGTTTTGTTTACGATCGCCAATTTGCCGTGGCACCTCGACGATTACGATCAAGCGAAGCAGGCGTTCACCTCATTCGAAATGGTCAAAGAGGGCCATTGGCTCTATCAGCATACGCCGCATGAGCGAGTCGCGACGAAGCCGCCCTTGGTCGGCTGGATCTCAGCTGCGCTTTTTTCGGTGACGCGCTCATGGGAAATCGCATGGCGTTTGCCGTCGCTTATTGCTGCGCTCGCAATGGCGTTTGTGTTATTCCGAGCTGCTAAAGATGCGTATGGAACAGTCGCCGCGGTAATTGCAGTCGGCGCGTTTGGACTGAATCTGCTGAGTCCGCGGCTGGCTACACTCGTTCGCACGGACATGCCGTTGGCACTTACGATATTTCTGATCGGCCTGCTGATCTGGCAAAAAATCCGACAAAGACACGAATGGAAAGGGCGCGATCAATTTTACCTCTTTGTTCTGCTCACTGCGGCGATGTTGATCAAAGGTCCGATCGTTTACGCTTTTCTGCTGCCGGGCATTGCGGTGTTCCAATTGTGCGCCTTCAAGGAACGACCCCGAATGCTTTCGGGGTCGACAGCAAATTTGACGGCTGGGAAGCCGTCATTCCTTGCGAGCGCCTGGCCTGGTTGGTGGCCATGGCTGGCGTCACTAGCGATTTTTCTGGTCTGGGTAGCCGGCGGCATTCGGTTTCAGCCAGGATTTTACGAGGAAGTTGTGATGCGCGAATTCCTCGGCCGCTTCGGTGAAACAATTCATCGGCCGCAACCGCTCCTTTTTTATGTGCCCCACCTATTACTCAAATTCGCGCCGTGGAGCGTCCTGATTGTCGTGATCGGGTTCTCCGATTTCCGATCGCGAAATTGGCGGTTGCTCTCCGTATTTCGCGAAATGTCTCCGCAAACTTTCTGGCTGCTTTGCTGGAGCATTGGTGGCCTGATTGTGATGTCGCTGATCCCTTCAAAGCGCGTGGACAGAATTTTCCCTGTGATACCGCCGCTCTGTTTGCTGCTCGCCGCGCAGGTCGCATCACGAAATTCCCGTAGCCGCGGCCCTGCGGGCCGTTCTTCAAAAAGCATCGAATCAGGCGAGACCGCCCATCCGCCTTCGCCAAGCTACGGCGCGACAAGCAGGGCGGTGGCTACAGAAACTGCGCTAGCGCGCTTATATCGATGGAGCGCTCTTGCACTCGCCTTTGCAATCCTTTTCACAGCCGGCTATACCGGTTGGAGGGTGGTCACCGGCTATCGCGATAATCGAAATGCGCTGGCCGTTTTCGGAAAAAATGTTCGGCATGAGGCCGAAGCGCACCACTGGCGTTACGAGATCGTATCGGCAAAGGATGAAGGACTGCTGCTCTATCTTCGAAAGACGCATTTCGTTAGACCAGTTGATGCCGCGGCAGAATGGAATGCCCGAAATCTAGACGCGCTTGTTGCTTCAAAAGAAAAAGCAACGGTTCTAATGCGCGACCTTAAAGATGCTGCTCTTTCTCAATTGGAATTAAATGCGCGAGAACAACGCCAGGAGAGCAGGGGATATGTTTTGATTACTCGCTAATCACCCCGCTGGGACCACACGTAATTTTTGCCATTCCAATAAATCAGCGCGCTGGCGGTTTCACTCTTTTCAACCAGAAGTGCGTCCCCGCGAAGATGTGGAACGCTGGTTTCACCCGGGCCGTGGGCAGCACGCGTTTTGGAATAAACCTTCCAGGAATCCATCCATTCGAAATCATCGCCACCGTTGCCGATGGCAATGCCGGCCCCGAGAATTGCCACCTTTCCGGTCGCGCCATGAACAATTGCTATACCAAGCTTCCCTGTCGAACGTTCTTTAACCAAAACGGCCGCGTCCATTTTGCGGTCGCCATCAAAATCTCCTTCCAAATAGGATGGATTGATGCGGAAGGAGAGCTCATATTTTTTTCCGACCGACCCGTTTGTTAGGGCATTTTTGATTGCATCGGGGACGTCACGAATGGTTCCCGGCGATGGCGACGATCGTGAATCAGATTGGGTTATTGCTTTTGTGTTTACGTCGACCTGATAAGTCTTTCCATCTTCGGATGTAACCAGCAGCCTGCCATCCTGGATGTTTAGTGCATTGATGAACACCCACTGAACATCTTCCTCAAGGTTTCGATCGATACGATTGTTAAAAATCGTCAATTCCCACACCTTCTTGTTAGTCCCGACATTCCACGCCTCGATATAGCCTCGGCGGCCATCATTGTTCGGCGCCACGTAGCGAATACCTTCGTAAGCTACAGGGTCCACCTTCGTTGGCGTGAGACGCTTGGCGGAGCCCAATTGCGACATGAGCAGCGTTAACGAAACCATGACCCCTAACCGAGTCACAACTCTATCGCCTAACAAGAATCATCATCAGCGGGCACCTGCGTTCCAGGCACGATTCCAATCGCGGCGCCGAGTGCAAAAATAGACGGCTACGCACCAGTCGAAGGCTGCGCAAAAGACGCCGTACGCTAACGGAAGCTCGGTCATTTTCCCAGCTTCGAATGGACTTACGCCGGCGAACGCGTGAATCTCGTGAACGACGTCCCAAATGCCGTGCAGGGAGTAGCCAATGATCAGCGCTACCGGGAACCTCAGACCGAGAATACCGAAGACGGTGAACACACCCACTGCTCCGATTTCCAGTCGCCACGCTTCAGGGTTCTCAAAGTAGGCGGTGAAAGCCAGATAAAATCCTGCGATTGCAATGAAAAACAGCGCAAAAAAGATCTGTTCTCCTCTCGCCGAGAATAGCTTCTGCGAAATGAAAATGGATCCCGCTGCCGCCAGAACTCCCACGGACACATACAGGAAAATGATTACTGACAGCGCCATTCGGAACAGTTGAAAAGTTGAATGGTTGAATGGAAAGGCGAAATCATCTGCGCAGAGAAGAGTTATTTGCGGATGTCCACCCGAAGAATTTCACCGTTGTGATAGTATAGCCGGGAATAAACACCCGATCCTAACGCACCGCCATGGGCGATCGTATTTCGATACGCGGGCGTGGCATAAAAGTAGTTCACCTCAAACTGCTTTCCGTTCACCGAAATAATGTCTCCTTTGGTATGTCCTGTCGCAGGCTGTTCATGCAGCACCTGAACCTCTCCCTCGACCACTTGATATTGTTGCTCACGATACGCGGTCACTAAGCTGTTAATGTGCTCAAACATATGCGGAAAATTATGCAGGTAGAGCCACAACAAACTCCAACCAATGGCAAATACAGGAGCGATCCAGCTTTTTAGTCCATTGTTCTTCCGCTTAAAGACCAAAGCGGTCACGCCACCGACCAGCGCACCGATGCCGATCAGCAATCGGAAACATGCGTCTGCAAAAACTCCGTTACTGCCCCTGGCAATCTCAAAGACAGTCACAAACTCGGATACCGCCTGCATCATCTCGCCCAAACCAGGCAAACGTCAGAGCCGACGTTTCATTACGCGAACTTTGCAAAAATCAGGAGTCCCAGAAACAGCAAAACCGACACAATCATGAGCGCTAAAGAAAACCTGCGCCACGATTTGTGAATTATCGCGCTTAGTATAGCCAAGAGCGCAGTCGCAATCAGGCCGGCCCCGGCGGTGACGCAACCCCACGCGAAGCGGCTGAGCGTTTCCCATCCTGTGGACATGCATGCCCACGCAATCATCACCGCACCGACGACAAATACGGAAAGCGAACCGATCGCCAACCTAAGAATCCAAGGCATAGTCAGGTCAAATCCGCGTCATAGACCGAGATCAGCGTGAAAGACAAAGGCAAGTTTGCCAGGAAATGGGATCGGTCATTACACCGGCACGTCGCGGTCTGCGGGTTCGTCTAATTTCTTCCGAGCTCCCCCTATCTTTCCTTTAATCGAGCGCAACACTCTTCGCGCAAAATAGTAGAAAACGCTGATGGCGATTAGAAAGATGATCAGGGCGAGCAGGGGACTGAGATTCACGAGAGTCAGGCCACCCAGCACCGCAGCGTCTTCGCCAAGACTTAGCCCGATATTTGTAAGCGGTTCGGGCGATGTATTGGTGGCGAGCCGCGTCGCTGCTTTCGCCGTGTGCGCAAGGAGGCTCGTGCCTCCCGCAAGCAGCGCGACGATGACCGTAAACGCGGGACTGGGATGACCGAGCACTTGGATCGCAAGTAAAGCGCCGCCGATCGGGCGAATCACGGTGTGGACCGCGTCCCAGATTGAATCAACCCACGGAATTTTGTCAGCGAAAAATTCGAGCAAATAGAGAACACCGGAGATGCCGATTATCCACGGATTGCCGAGGACTTCGAGCGACTGATACTGCGGCGCGAGGTTGATCCAGTGAAAATGGATTGCGAGGCCAGTGGCAAAAACGGTGAGGTAAAGGTTGATGCCGGCCAGCGCGGCGAGGCCAAGCGCAACGCTGAGGACGTCCAACCTTTGCACACGAAAAAGTATCGACGCGCGCCAAGGTAGCGCAAGCCTCTGGCTTGTGATTTGAATCGGACACAAACGCGACGCGTGTGCTACACTCCGGCCCATGCTCGACATCCGTTTGATTCGCGAGAAACCAGATTTCGTCCGTGAACGCCTCGCGACGCGTGCTGGCGGAGATGAGTCAAGGATCGACGACGTATTGCGAATCGATGCAGAGCGGCGCAAGAGTGAGACTGAGCTGCAACGGCTACAGTCGGAGCGCAACCGTCTGAGCAAGGAGATCGGCGCAAAACGTTCGCGCAAGGAACCGAGTGAAGAACTTGAGGGTGAAGTGCGAAAGATCGGGGAGCAGATCGCTGGTTTAACGCAGCGTGCCAACGCGCTCGATGAAGAGCAGCGCAACTTGCTCCTGGATATCCCAAACCTGCCGCATGAAAGCGTTCCAATTGGCAAGGATGCCGGTGCAAATCGCGTCGTCCGTAGTTGGGGCGAAAAGCCGCAATTGGCCAATGCTGCCGATCACGTGGCGATCGGCACGAGACTGAACCTCTTTAATCTCGAATGGGCGGCGAAACTCAGCGGGAGCGGTTTCATTTGTTTTACCGGCGCAGGTGCGAAGCTCGAACGCGCGTTGATCAACTTGATGCTCGATCTGCACACGCGCGAGCACGGGTATTTTCAAGTTAGTCCGCCGTTTTTAGTTCGGCGTGACTGCATGATCGGGACCTCGCAGCTTCCAAAATTCGAGGCAGACATGTACGGATTGGAGGAAAATCAGCTTTTCCTCGCGCCAACGGCAGAGGTACCGTTAACAAACATCCATCGCGAGGAGATCCTGAGCGTTGGCGATCTACCAAAAAAATTCACCGCCTACACGCCTTGTTTCCGGCGCGAAGCGGGTGCCGCCGGGCGCGATACCCGTGGCATCATTCGAGTGCATCAGTTCGACAAAGTCGAATTGGTGAAAGTTGTTGCGCCGGAAAAATCCTACGAAGAACTCGAATCGCTCACTGCGGATGCAGAGCGCGTGCTACATCTGCTCGGGTTGCATTACCGGGTGATCGAGCTTTGCACAGGCGACTTAGGATTCGGATCGGCTAAAACGTACGACATCGAAGTCTGGTCACCGGGGTCCCGCGACGGCGGGACGTTTCTCGAAGTGTCCAGTTGCTCCAACTTCGAAGATTTCCAGGCCCGCCGGATGCACCTTCGGTTCAAAGATCGCGACGGGAAAAACCGCTTGTGTCACACGTTAAATGGTTCTGGTCTGGCGCTGCCGCGATTGTTTGCTGCATTGATCGAGAGTTATCAGCAGCCCGACGGCTCGATACGCATTCC
>Ga0065712_10000788_pt1 | contig 12921 bp, 13 predicted proteins | sample MisRhiReplicate1_FD_59099 | JGI IMG/M metagenome (GOLD analysis project Ga0065712, IMG submission 59099) | Miscanthus rhizosphere microbial communities from Kellogg Biological Station, MSU, sample Rhizosphere Soil Replicate 1: eDNA_1 v3... | ecosystem: Host-associated > Plants > Roots >...
CGCAAGTTCGCGCGACGGTCCATCTCTCGGGGCAGGAGGCGCGCCGGGGCGCGACCGTGCCGCTCGACGTGCCCGTCCACTGCACGTGCCGGTACTGCGGCGGACGGGGCGAATCATGGACGGAAACCTGCGTGCATTGTGATGGCACCGGTGCCGAACTTCTGCACCAGCCGCTGCACGTCACGATTCCCGCCGGCGTCAACGACGGTGCTCGATTCCAGTTTTCGGTGACGCCCCGTCAGAACCTTACGACCCGCATCGAACTTCACGTTCTCGTGAGTCAGTCCGGCTGAAGCCGGACACCACCAAACTGAGTGGAACGGCACGTCAGGCTTCTGGCGATCCTGGCCGGCCTCTGGGGAGCGCTGGCGATGCTCGTCGGTGTCTCGACACTGTTGCTGTCAGCCGGAGCCCTGGCCCAGCTCCTCGATTCGGTCGGAACCGGTGTCGAATTCGCCGCCGGCCTGACCGCGGCTGCACTGGCGGTGATTGGCGTGTTCAGCCTCCTTTACGGAGGTGCCCACGCATGGGCATCCGTGCTGCTGCGCCGGCGCACGGCGTTCGGCCGCGTGCTCATGCTCGCGTTGGCGCTGGTCGATCTCGTCGTCTTGCCGTTTGGAACGGCCCTCGGCGTCTATGCGCTGTGGGTACTGCTCACCAATGAAGGCCGCCACATGTTCGAGGTGACAGGCGCGTAGAGCGCAGGCCTTCGCCTGCACGGGGACACGGGAAGTACAATGAGCAGGATATGGCTTCAGTAGACCGCGACGCTGTGCTGAATGCGCTGCGCGTTGTCGTCGATCCCGACATCCGGAAAGACATTGTGTCGCTCGGCTTCGTGAAGGACCTGACGATCGCCGACGGCCGCGCCTCGTTCACGATTGAGCTGACCACGCCGGCGTGTCCGGTCAAGGATCAGATGCGCGACCAGGCCGCTGCGGCGGTGCGTGCGGTGCCTGGAGTCTCGGACGTGAAGGTGCAGCTGACGGCGAAGGTGCGTGCGGCGGTGTTCCCCGAAGCGGGCCGTCCGCCGATGCCAGGGGTGAAGAACGTTATTGCCGTCGGAGCGGGGAAGGGTGGAGTCGGGAAGACGACCGTGTCGGTGAACCTGGCATTGGCGCTGGCGCGTTGCGGCAGCCGGGTCGGGATTCTCGACGGCGACATGTACGGCCCGAACGTCCCCATCATGCTGGGTCTCAATAACACGCAGCTGGGTACGGACGGACAGCGGATTGTTCCTGCAGAGAAGTACGGCATCCAGGTCGTCTCAATCGGCTTCCTCACCAATGACGACGCGCCGATCATCTGGCGCGGTCCGATGCTGCATCAGGCGATTCAGCAGTTTTTCCGCGAAGTGGCATGGAAGGACCTGGATTACTTGATCATCGACATGCCGCCCGGCACCGGCGACGTTGCGCTCAGTCTGAGCCAGACCGTTCCCGTGGTCGGGTCGGTCGTCGTGACGACACCACAGCTGGTGTCGCTCGCCGACAGCCGTCGCGCGGTGCGGATGTATCAGAAGCTCAACATCCCGACGCTCGGTATCGTCGAGAACATGAGCTACCACCGATGCACCAATTGCCATCACGAGTCGGACCTGTTTGGTCACGGCGGCGGTGAGGCGATGGCGTCGGAGATGAGCGTTCCGTTTCTTGGCCGGCTGCCGGTCTATCAACCGATTCGCGAGGGCGGCGATACCGGTGTACCGCTCGTCGTCGCAGAGCCGGCATCAGAAGCCGCGCGGGCGTTCTTGACCGTCGCCGAGCGCACCGCGGCGCAGGTGTCGATCGCGGTGCACAAGTTGACCGAGGCGAACAAAGGCAAGATCCCGCTCATTCCGGTACGGTAGCCGTGCTCCCTGCAATGGCTTTAGGCTTTAGTCTTTAGGCTTTCGACTGAGGCCCAACGCCCAACGCCCAAAGCCCAAAGCCAAGACATGACTTCGATCGACCTTCCCTACACCAAGCGCACGCTGGCCAACGGGCTCGATGTGATCGTCCACGAGGACCATCACGTCCCGATCGTCGCGGTCAACATCTGGTATCACGTGGGTTCGAAGAACGAACGTCCAGGCCGTACTGGGTTCGCCCATCTCTTCGAACATCTGATGTTCGAAGGGTCGGAGCATCACAACACCGGCTTCTTCCCACCGCTCCAGCAAGCCGGCGCGCTGCTCAACGGATCGACGAACACCGACCGGACCAACTACTGGGCGGTTGTGCCGACCAGTGCGATCGATCGTGCGCTGTGGATGGAATCGGATCGCATGGGGTATCTCTTGCCGGCGGTCACGCGCGAGCGGTTCGAAACGCAGCGTGACGTCGTGTTGAACGAGCGGCGGCAGAACTACGAGAACCGGCCGTACGGTATGGCCATCATGGCGATCACGTCGGCGTTGTACCCGCCGGATCATCCGTATAGCTGGATGACGATTGGCTCGGCCGACGACATTCGAGCCATGCAGCTCGAGGACGTCCAGGCGTTCTTCCGGACTTACTACCATCCATCGAATGCCTCGCTGGTTCTGGCCGGCGATATCGACACGCCGCGCGCGTTCGATCTCGCTGAGCAGTACTTCGGCGACCTGCCGCCTGGCACACGTCCGGTGCCGGTGATTGCCGCAGCATCGCTGGCCCGTGAGCAGCGGCTGGTGATGGAGGATCGTGTCGAGTTGCCGCGCGTTTATATTGCGTGGTTGTCGCCCGCGATGTTTGCGCCCGACGATGCCGAGTTGGATCTCGTTGCCGACTTGATGGCGAACGGCAAGACGTCGCGGCTCTATCGCACGCTCGTCTACGAACGGCGCATTGCGCTCGATGTCTCCGCACATCAGCATTCGCGTGAGTTGGGAAGCTTCTTTTTGCTCGCGGCCACCGCAGCGCCCGGTCAATCCCTCGCCGAGATCTATGCAGAAATCGATGCCGAACTCGATCGGCACTCTGCGATGGGACCGACCGATGACGAAATGGAGCGCGCGCTTGCGCAGGCCGAGGCGCAGTTCATCTATCGACTCCAGACCGTTGGCGGATTCGGCGGGAAGTCCGATCAGCTGAACGCCTACAACGTGCTCCTGGGCAATCCTGGTTTCTTCACCGCCGATCTCGATCGCTATCGTCGCGCCACGCACGACAGTGTCCGGTCGGCCGCTGCCCGGCATCTGCGTCGCGATGCGCGCGTCGTGCTGAGCGTGATTCCTCGTGGCCAGAACGCGCTTGCGCTCGCCGGCTCCGAGCCAGTGACCGTCTCGTGACTGGCGTCGATAGATCACGGCTGCCGGCGGTTGGACCAGACCCGGCGTTCTCGTTTCCCGAGATCGCGCGGCACACGCTGTCCAACGGACTCGAAGTGAGGACCGTCGAGCACGCGAGCGTCCCGCTGCTCACGATCCTGCTCCAGGTTGAAGGTGGATCTGGGGCCGATGCGTCCGACCGAGAGGGCCTGGCGGCGATCGTCGCCGATATGGTGGACGAAGGAACGGGCGCGCTCAGTGCCATCGACGTCTCCGACGCGATGGCCCGGATTGGCGCTGACTACGACGTGGACGTCAGTCCCGACGTCATGTCGTTCTCGATCACCACGCTTGCACGATTTGCGACGCGTGGCGCGTCACTCCTTGCCGACATGACCACGAAGCCGAGCATGCGTGAGACGGACTTCACGCGCGTTCGGCAGATGCGTCTCGATCGTCTGAAGCAGCTCAAGGATCTGCCGCCCGCTGTCGCGGAGCGCGCGTTCCTGCGGTTGATGTACGCGCAGCATCCGTATGGACATGTGCCGATTGGAAGCGACACGGCACTGAAGCGCATCTCACTCGACGATACGTCGGCGCTGCACTCCGCGATGTTTCGCCCGTCTCACGCCACACTGGTGATGACCGGCGCACTCTCGCATCAAGAGATGCTCGAGATCGCCAAGAGTGCGTTTGGCGAATGGGCTGACGTGGGAGCAAGGGGAACACCGGTGCAGCGTGCGTCGGCGATCGAGCCATCGGAGATGGCGCCGCCCCGTTTGGCGATCGTGCCGCGTGAAGCCGCCGCGCAGTCGGAGTTGCGCATCGGCCATCTCTCTGCGCGACGCAACACGCCGGACTATCCGGCGCTCCTCGTGATGAACGCGCTGCTCGGCGGTCAGTTCGTCAGCCGCATCAACTTGAAGCTGCGCGAAGAGAAGGCCTACACCTACGGTGCCCGAACCGGTTTCGATTGGCGCCGCGGACTGTCTCCATTCGTGCTGCAGGCGAGCGTGCACACCGCGTCCACGGCCGACGCGATCGCCGACGCGATCGCAGAGATTGAGGGGCTGCGTGACTCGCGGCCGCCGACGCAGGACGAACTGGTGCTGGCCAAGGCGTCGCTGACGCGCGGGTATCCGCGCAACTTCGAAACGGCGCAGCAGGTGGCGCGCTCGGTCGCACAGCTTGCCCTCTACGATCTGCCCGATTCCTATTTCGCGGAGTTCGTCCCGAAAGTGAACGCCATCGGGGAGGACGACGTCACGCGTGCCGCGATGCAGTACCTGGTGCCCGAGAAGATGAGCACGCTCATCGTCGGCGACCACTCTGCCATTGCAGACTCATTGGACACGCTCGGCCTCGGCACACCGCGCGTCCTTCCACCCGAACTCTGATCATGTAGTGTCCGGCTTTAGCCGGACGAGCGCAGTCCGCCTGAAGGCGGACACTACATCGGACCGTGCTACGCTAGCCGGGTTCCTCGGGATTTTCCTCGTGACTACCGACGATCTTGCGCCGAACGTCGATTCCGAAAGTGCGATCGGTCGCATCACCAGCGTTGCCGTCGTGATCGGCGCACTTGCGGCTATCGTGGCCGGCGCCACCATCTGGCTGCTCCTCACTGACCCTGTCACGGTTCTGAACGCCGTCGATGAGGGACAGGTCTCGCCGCTCGTCCGTCAGCTCGCCGACATCATCTACAACGCGCTGGCTGGACTGCTCGACTATCTCTAGGAATCAGGGTTCAGGATGGTCTCGCGTANCTGNGCTTCCACGCGTTCCACTCTGTACGCGCGTGCTTGAGGTCGAGAGCTGACNATGTTCGCGAGNGTGCCATTGACGAAGTGCGCCGCCGCGCCATCGTCGAGTGCGAGCGCGGCCGTAATCGTTCCTTGCTCGATCAACCGATGCAGTGCCGGTCGGCGTTCGGCTTCACCGTCGTAATGCGGGCAGCACGCGCCAGCCAGGAAGCCGAGGCCAGTCAGTGGATACAGACCTGTCCCTGACGAATCGGTCAACCCCGTTTCGAACCAGCAAATCGCACCGGCGCTGACGCCGGCCAGCACGGTTCCGGCTTCCCACGCGCGACGCAGGAGCTCTGGCATCTCCCATTCACGCCACACCGCGAGCATGCTCTTGGTGTTGCCGCCGCCGACATAGATGATGTCCTGCTCGAGCAGGACCGTCTTCAAGTCGGGTGTGCGTGCGAAGAGCGGGATGTGCGTCGGTCGGCACGGCAGCTGTCTGAACGCGGTGTAGAAGCTGTCGATATACGACTCCGCGTCGCCGGCTGCCGTAGCGAGGAAGCACACCGAGGGATTCTCACGTCGTGCGAGACTGAGGACGAAGTGATCGAGCGCCGGATTATCAGGCTCCATCGAGAAGCCGCCGCCACCCATCGCTACGATCTGTGTGTCCACCGTCACGCTCAATCCTCAGAGATTCGGTCGAATCTCTTTTTAGAGATTCGCGCGAAGGAATTTCGTCAGGACGTACCCGTCGATGAACTTGAACGGTGCGGTTCCGCTGCTGTAATGACCGCACGGCAGCACAGCGACCTTGTGCGGCAGTCCGCGGCTCGCGAACTCGTCAACCAACTTCCTCGAGAGATCGACGGGGAAGGTGAGGTCGTACTTCGCGTAGACGAGCAGCGTCCGTTTGTCGCGCACGCGATCGAGATAGATGAACGGACTGATCGGTCGCCACAGCCGGCGTAGTTGGTCGAGATCGATGTGACCGTTCAGTCCTTCGCGAACGTGGCGCGTCGAGAGCCCGCGCCAGACGACGTCGGCAAACCACGGCGACACATGATTGAGCGCCTGCACACGAATCTTTGGTTCGTGCGCTGACGTCAGCAGCGACAAGCACGAGCCGAGACTGGTGCCGAGAATGCCGATTCGCTCGAAGCCCTGATCGGACAGCCACTGGATCGCTCGTCGCGCGTCGAGTACGGCCTGCCGGCATACCTGCACGGTCCGTGCGATGTTCGAGCTGACGATGTAGTCGGCGCGGGTGAGTTCGGGGGGCATGCGCGCATCGTGGTAGGGCAGGCTCAGACGAAGCGCCGAGATGCCGCATCTCGCCAGCAGCTTTGAGAGCCCGATGTGTCCGCCCGCGTCGGAATTCCACTGAGGCAGGACCAGCACCGCGCGTCCGCGACCGCGTGTGATGCCGAGCGGTGGCTCGTCCTTCGCGGGAAACCATCGCGCCACGACCATGTTGTTCTCGGCATGCGGCGTCACATGCGCGCTCGGAAAGCGCAACGTGCCCGCTTCACCATCGCCGTTCAGACTGGCGCCGGCGCGCGCGGCGAGGAATTCGAAATCTGATGTCGGTGGCGCACTGAAGAACGCCTGGCTGTCGCGCAGGGCGTCCTCGACCCACTGTTCGAGCACGGCGCTCGCGTTGTCGTGATGACCGTTCTCAGAGATCCAATCGATGCCCCACTCGAAAGGTCGCACGATGCGGTCCTTGGTGACCGAGGCCAGACGACGTTCCCACGCGTGAAAAATTGGAGCTAACACTATGAGGATTGAAGGACCTTCTCGATCGCGCTCGCGACCGAGAGCAAAGCCACTGTCTCCATGCCGACCAGTTGCGCACCGGCAGGAAGACCGTCATGCGTGCGTCCGCACGGCATGGTGATGGCGGGGTGACCGGTGATGTTGAACGGTTGCGTGAGCCGCAGCGTGACGGCGCGAACGGGTTGTTCGGCGGTGCCGATGGAGACGTTCACCGCGCCAAGCTTGACGGCTGGCACGGGCAGCGTCGGCAGCAGGAGGCCGTCGCGTCCGTGCAGCGCTGTATTCACTTCGCGGATCAGTACATCGCGACCGCGCATCGCGCGCACGTAGTCCTCGCCGAGGATGTAGCGCGCCATCTCGAGGCGAAGTCGAACGTTCGGTGTGTACTCCTCCGGCTGACTCTCGAGCGTCGTCGCGTGGAACGCCGCGGCTTCCGGCAACGCGATGTGGACGTAGATCGTGGGCGCGTCCGCGGCATGCGGGATCGCGACATCGTCGAGAATTGCGCCGGCGGTTGTCAGCCGTGTGCAGGCTTCGTTGAATCTCGCTGCAATCTCTGGATCGAGGACGTCCAAGAAGTATCCGCGGGGAATGCCGAAACGAAGTCCGCTCAGATCTCGCGGCTTGAGAGGCGATGGGTTCGGCATGCCAGCGAGCGTCTGGTGCAGGAGCGCAGCGTCGTCGACCGATCGGCAGAGCGGTCCGACATGATCGAGCGTGCTGCTCAACGGCACGACGCCGTCGATGGGGATCTCGCCGAACGCGGGCTTAAGGCCGACCAGGCCGCACGCCGCCGCTGGAATACGGATCGAGCCGCCGGTGTCTGAGCCGATCGAGGCGTAGCACATGTCGGCCACGATCGCTGCCGCCGACCCGCCAGACGATCCGCCTGGAGATCGCGTTGGATCGAGGGGATGGTGAACCGGCCCGTACGCCGAGTCTTCGTTCGTGGTGCCGAGTGCGAACTCGTGCAGGTTGGTCTTTCCGACGAACACGGCTCCAGCCGCGCGGAGTCGCGTCGAGACCACGGCGTCATGCGCCGCGACGTGACCGCGGCGCACTCGCGACGCCGCGCTCGTCGGCGTTCCGCGGAGGTCGATCAAATCCTTGAGCGAGATCGGCACGCCATGGAGCGGACCACGATAGCGGCCGGCCGCGATTTCCTGATCGGCCGCGCGTGCCTGCTCGCGTGCTTGGTCGGCGAGGACGGTGATGAACGCGTTGATTGACGGGTCGCGCCCGGCGATCTGCTCGAGGCAGCGCTCCGTCACCGCGGCTGACGTGATCGATCGTGACTGCAGCGCTCGCGACAGCTCTGCCACAGTACCCAGTAGATCAGCGGACATGCGTGGGTGGCGTCTCGGGAAGCTCGCCGCTCAAATCCAGATTCCAGTCCGCCGCACGCAGCGTCTTCGTTGACGTGGCCAGTCCCTCGAGCAACGGCCGCAGCGCCGGCAAGTTACGCCGGTCGGCATCTTGCAGCGCGTTTTGGAGCCATTCATCAATCGTCATCAGCAAGTTAGTGGTGTGTCTTTCCTGAATTACTACCGGCCGCTCCGTTGTCGCGGCCGGGAACTCGCGGTCGGAAGCTGGTGGTTGGCGGTACTCTTTCAGTCTATACGGACCACTAGAGTACCCTGAACTCGTTCCAGGAGCGTTCTGGCGCTCGTCGAAGGCGGACATTGTGAGGAAGACGAAGATCATCGCGACCCTTGGCCCGGCATCGAGCTCAGACGCTGCCATTCGCGAGTTGATCGACGCTGGTGTGGACGTCTTCCGGTTCAATTTCTCGCACGGCACGCACGAGACTCATGCCGCCACTATCGCCCGGGTGCGTCAGGCCGCGACAGAAAGCGGCCGACTGATCGGGCTGCTTCAGGATCTCAGCGGACCCAAAATCCGGACCGGATGGCTGCGCGGGCATACCCCGGTGACGCTGAGTCGGGGCGATCGCCTGACGATTGGCGTCGGCGATTTCGAAGGCGAACCCGGCCACGTCTCCACAACGTTCGATCTTCCACGAGTCGTGCGCCCTGGCGACTGCCTGCTCCTCGACGACGGCCGTCTTCAACTCCGAGTGGAGAAGGTGGCTCCGGGGGAGTTGCAGACCACGGTTGTTGATGGCGGACCGCTGGGTGAGCACAAGGGCATCAACGTGCCGGGCGTGGAATTTCCCGCGACTGGATTAACGGACAAGGACATTGCCGATCTGCAGTTCGGCGCGAAGCAGGGCTTCGATTTCGTCGCGCTGAGCTTCGTGCAAAGCGCGGCCGTTTTGCGTCAGGCACGCGATCTGTTGCGAACGTCGAATGCGCCCGAGATCCCACTTGTGGCCAAGCTCGAACGCCCCGAGGCGATCGCTCGCCTCGACGAGATTCTTCAGGCCAGCGACGCGGTGATGGTGGCCAGAGGCGATCTTGGCCTGGAGTTGCCGCTGGAGCGTGTACCTCGCGTGCAGAAAGAGATCACGCGACGCGGCCGGGCGCTCGAAGTGCCGGTCATCGTCGCGACGCAAGTGCTGGAATCGATGCGCACGGCGCCGCGACCGACGCGCGCCGAAGTCAGTGACGCGGCGAACGCTGTCGAAGATGGCGTGGATGCGATCATGCTGGCCGGTGAGACTGCCGCCGGCGAGTATCCGGTGAAGGCCGTGCAGACACTGGATGCCATCATCCGCGAAGCCGAGTCGATCCCGCCGGTGCGACATCAGATCACGAGAACGGGGCTGGTATCCCCTCACGCGCACGCCGTATGCGAGGCCGCCATCACTCTGGCCGAGAGTGGCGATGCAGCGGCCATCGTTGCGGTCACCCGTGGCGGCAAGACGGCCCGCGTGCTCTCCGCGCTTCGGCCACGAGCGCCGATCTACGCAGCCAGCGATAATGCCGCCATCTTGCGATGCCTGTCGCTGGTCTGGGGTGTCGTCCCGACGCTCACCGATCTCTCCGACGAGGTGAACGCGACCGCGACGCGAATCGGTGACGAGCTCGTGACCCGCGGCGCGATTGCGTCGGGCTCGGTCATCGTGGTCGTCAGCGTCACCGACGATATCTCGAGTGGTCCCTCGAACTTCGTCAAGCTGCAGCGCGTGTGACGCGTCATTGACCACGAACCACGAACCACCAACCGATGAAGGATTTCACGCACAGTCTCACCATCGACGCGCCGCCAGCGGTGGTGCTCGACGCGTTTTTCAATCACGATGCGCTCGCATCGTGGTGGCACGTAACGCGTTCCTTATGCGTGCCGCGTCCGCTCGGTGTTTACGCCGTCGAATGGGATGCCACCGAGTGGCGTGATGATGTCCTGGGCCGTCTCGGTGGTGCGTTCAAAGGGACGGTCATCGAGTTCAAACCCGGACGAGAGTTCTTCATCGCCGATGCGTACTGGCTGCCGCCGGATGGTGAACCGATTGGTCCGATGGCGTTCGAAGCGACGTGCAGCCTGGTCTCGGGACGCACGGTGCTGCAGATCCGCCAGTCGGGATTCGAGCACAGCGATCGCTGGACGCGGTACTACGACGTGATCTCGACCGGTCTGACGGTGGCGCTCGAGGAGCTCAAAAGACACGTGGAGAGCCAGTGGAACGACTAGAGCATTGTTGATTGACGATTGGCAATTGTTGATTGGTTGTTGATTCGTGATTGCGGATCATGGATTGGCGCAAGCCCCGAATCGACAATCATCCAATCGACAATCAACAACGATTCGACAATCAACAATCGCCAAATCGAAAATAATTGCCCATGCATTCGCAGCCGCTCGCATACCGCGATTACCAATTTCTCGAGTCAGAAGAAGCCCGTCCTCTCAGAATTCTCGCCGAATATCTCGAACCGCTGCGCCGGTTCAAGGCGCAGAACATCCAGGACACGGTGGTGTTCTTCGGATCGGCGCGCATCCACAGCCGCGAGCATGCCGAGCAGGCGCTGGCGCGGCTCGAACGGCGATTCGGATCGCGTGGCGAGACGTTGAATGAACATCTGACGCGCGGCCGCAAGGCGGTCGAGTGGTCGAAGTACTACGAGGACGCCCGCACGCTTGCGCGCATGCTGGCGGAGTGGTCGCTCACGCTCGATTCACCCCATCACCGGTTCGTAGTGACGTCGGGCGGTGGGCCCGGCATCATGGAAGCGGCCAATCGCGGCGCCCATGAGGGCGGTGGCAAGACGATCGGATTGAACATCCGTCTTCCCTTCGAGCAGGGCGCCAACCGTTTCATCACCGACGGTCTGCACTTCGAGTTCCACTACTTCTTCATGCGCAAGTTCTGGTTTGCGTATCTGGCCAAGGCGCTGGTGATCTTCCCGGGCGGGTTCGGCACGCTCGACGAGATGTTCGAGATCCTGACGCTGATGCAAACGGAGAAGCTGGAGAAGCAGATCCAGGTGATTCTCTATGGCTCAGAGTACTGGGATCCGATTCTGAACTTCGAGCCAATGGCTGACTGGGGCGCGATCAGCCCGAGCGACATTCACCTCGTGCAGCGCGCCGATACTCCCGTGCAGGCGTTCGAATTGCTCAGAACGCATCTGACGGAGCATCACCTCGTGCCGCCGACGCTGCAGGAGATGAAGTCGCCGGGGATTGCGAAGACACGTTCATGATGCGTGTCATTCAAAATGCAAGATGCGAAATGCAAACGGTTGGCATTGTGGCTTTTGCATTTTGACTTTTGCATTTTGCATTACGAGTACATCAGGAAGCGTTCGCGCAATGTCCTGAACGCATCCTCATCGGCTTGCCAACTCGCCGCGATGTCGGTCGCCGGCATGTCGGCTTCGATCTGTTTCCGGAGCGCGTCGGAGCCGGCCAGGATGTCGATCGGCATCTTGTCGTGCTCGTATTCGTATGGCGGCTGACGCCAGGCATACTTTGACGGATTGGTTCGCCAGAACATCCCGGCGAGCGCGACGCCTACGAGCACGGGCTTGAACAGATGCCGCGCCGTCACGTGGATCTGACAGCCACCGCAGGTCTGCTTGGCGTGTTTCTGGAACGTGGGCTCAAAGACCGCCGGCCGGAAGTAGACGCCAGCGAGCCCAAGCGCGTTCATGTCGCGCGCGAAGCGCTCAGCCTCAATCCACGGCGCGCCCACCAACTCGAACGGACGAGTCGTGCCGCGACCTTCCGACAGCATGATGCCCTCGAACAGCACGGTCCCCGGATACACGATGGCGGTATCGAGCGTCGGCATGTTGGGCGACGGCATCACCCACGGCAGGCCGGTCTGATCGGCGTATAAGTCACGCCGCCAGCCTTCCATCGCCACGACGTCCAGCTGAGCGCCGATCGAGAACACCTCGTTGAAGAACCGGGCCAGTTCGCCAATCGTCATTCCGTGGCGCATCGGGATCGGGAACTGACCGACGAACGACTCGAATCCGGGTACGAGGCGAGCGCCTTCGACGTCCATGCCGCCGATCGGATTCGGCCGATCGCACACGAGGACCGGGATGCCGTGACGGGCGCAGGCGCGCATGCAGTTGGCCATCGTGTAGATGTAGGTGTAGATGCGGGCGCCGACGTCCTGCAGATCGATGACTAGCACGTCGATGCCACTGAGCATCTCGGCCGTCGGTTCGCGCGTCTCACTGTAGAGGGAATAGATCGGCACCCGTCGCCCCTGGTCTTTGGCGTGGGGCGTTTCGATCATGTTGTCCTGCACGTCCGAGCGGAACCCGTGCTGCGGTCCGAAGATCGCGGACAGTGTCAGATCGTCCGCGGCAGCCAGCCGATCGACGATGTGCAGGAAGCCGCGATCGAGCGAGGCGTGATTGCAGACGACGCCGACCCGTTTGCCCGTGAGACGAGACGACGAGAGGAGCACATCCGAGCCGAGTCTGACCATTGCTCTCATTATCGGCACGCAACAACCCAAAGCCCATAGCTCAAAACCGACAGCCGAATGCCCCAAATCGAAGGCGGTCGCGTTGACTGGAGCCATGCGGCGTTATAACGTTCGAAGGTTCTAGTGGTGGTACCCACGAACGCTGAGGAGACCAAAGACATGTTGAAGGCCACTGCCGGGATCATGCTCCCGACGACGATCACGGGCTCGCTGCCGCGACCGAGTTGGTATACGGAGAATCTGGGGACGCGGTCGTTTCTGGACGCGATGGTGACGTCGCGGTTTCGCGAGCAGTATGTCGATGCGCTGTCGGT
>Ga0065712_10000394_pt1 | contig 12912 bp, 10 predicted proteins | sample MisRhiReplicate1_FD_59099 | JGI IMG/M metagenome (GOLD analysis project Ga0065712, IMG submission 59099) | Miscanthus rhizosphere microbial communities from Kellogg Biological Station, MSU, sample Rhizosphere Soil Replicate 1: eDNA_1 v3... | ecosystem: Host-associated > Plants > Roots >...
CCAAGGGCCGCAAGTGACCAGCCACTTCGGACTGATGGTGATCTTCTCGCTGTTCGTGTCGATCGTGTTTGCGACGCTCATGCGCGACGAGCCGCATGAGCAGTTGACGTTCGGCGGGCGGCTCTTCGCAGGATTCATCGGCGCGGGCGTCCTCATCGGGTGGCTGCTGTATCCGCTGCCGCTGTGACGAGCGACACGATGGAACTGCAAGGCTCGATCACAGCCGCCGGGTACCGCTTCGCCATCATCGTGTCGAGGTTCAACGCAGAGATCACGGAAGGATTGCTGAGCGGCGCCAGAGCCGCGCTCGAATCTGCACAGGTGCGTGCCGACGACATCACCCTCGTGCGAGTGCCCGGAGCGTTCGAGATTCCCATGACCGCTCGTCGCCTTGCGGAGACCGGACGGTTCGATGCGATCATCTGCCTCGGATGCGTGATCAAGGGCGAGACGATGCACTTCGAGTACATCGCCGCGGCGGTCTCGCAGGGAATCATGGACGTGGGCACGGCAACGGGCATTCCGGTCACCTTCGGCGTGTTGACGACGTTGACGGATGAGCAGGCGGCCGTGCGTGCCGCAGCGGGCACCGAGAACAAGGGACGCGAGGCGGCGCTCGCCGCGATCGAGATGGCGACGTTATGGCGGCAGATCGGTGAGAGCGGACTGCATGAACACTGAGTCGCGACCCTCATCGGCGCAGGCGTCACCCGAGTCGCGGCATCGTGCCCGTGAGGCCGCGGTCCAGATGCTGTATCAGTGGGAGGTTGGCCGCGTCTCCATGGACGAAGTGCTGCGGATGTTCTGGAGCCATCCTCCCGAGGGCACGCCGTTGACGGAAGACCTGCGCGCGTTTGCGACGTCGCTGGCGTCGGGCACGGCGGACCACGTCGCCGAGCTCGATCCGCTGATCGTGGATGCGGCGGACAATTGGCGGATCGAGCGGATGAACGTGCTCGATCGACTGATTCTGCGGCTGGCTGTCTACGAGTTTCTGCACGAGCCCGAGACCCCGGGCAAGGTGATCATCAACGAGGCACTGGAGCTGGCGCGATCGTTCAGCGCCGACGACTCGGTGCGCTTCATCAACGGAATTCTCGACGCAATCCGCCGCACGCTGTCACGCGAATGAGCACAGACGAATCCGATCAGGTCATTCAACGCCGGGCCAACCTTCAGGAGCTCAGAGCGCTCGGCGTCGATCCTTATCCAAGGCGGTTCGAGCACGGCGTGCCGATTGGCGCGATCGTGACCGATCACGGCGTCAAGACAGCAGAGGAGCTCGAGAATCCGCGCATCACCGTTCGCACTGCCGGACGGATTCTGGCGATCCGCGGCTTCGGCAAAGCCGGCTTTCTCCAGCTCTCAGATGGCATGGCGCGCGTCCAGGTCTATGTGCGTCAGGACGCGGTCAGCGCGCACGACTATTCAGTGTTCAAGCTGCTCGACCTTGGCGACTTTGTTGGAGTCGAGGGGTATCTCTTTCGGACCAGAACGAACGAGTTCAGCATCCACGTCACATCGTTGACGTTTCTCTCGAAATGTCTGCTGCCGCTACCGGAGAAGTGGCATGGACTGCAAGACATCGAGACGCGTTACCGTCAGCGGTATCTCGATCTCATCGTCAACCCGGATTCGCGCCGCGTGTTCGAGGTTCGCAGCCGCGCGGTCACCGCGTTCCGTGAGTTCCTGATCGGTCGGGGGTTTGTCGAAGTCGAGACGCCGATGATGCAGCCGATTGCCGGCGGCGCTCTGGCCCGGCCGTTTGTGACGCATCACAACACGCTCGACATGCGTTTGTTCATGCGCATCGCTCCGGAGCTGTATCTCAAGCGCCTGACGGTCGGCGGCATCGAACGGGTCTTCGAGATCAATCGGAACTTCCGCAACGAAGGGATCTCGACGCAGCACAATCCCGAGTTCACGATGCTCGAGTTCTATTGGACGTATGCCGACTACAACGACCTGATGTCGTTCACCGAGGAATTGCTGCAGCACGTGGCCTTGAAGTCAGTTGGGACCGATCAGCTCACCTTCGGCGAGCACGCGATCTCGCTGGCACCGCCGTATCGACGGCTGTCGCTGCGTGAAGGGGCACGCGCTGCCGCAGCGAAGCGACTCGACACGACGGTGACGGAGGCCGAGTTGCGATCGGCGGAGACAGCCGCAGCGCTCGCCGCGAGACTTGGCATCGCAGTGCATCCAGGCAGCGGAGCAGGGAAGATCGCGGCCGACATCTTCGAAGCGCTGTGCGAGGACGATCTCGTGCGCCCGACGTTCGTCTATGACTTTCCGACCGAAGTGTCGCCGCTCTCCAAACAGAAGCCGGACGATCCGGATACGGTCGAACGCTTCGAGCTCTACATCGGCGGGTTCGAAGTGGCGAATGCCTTTAGTGAGCTGAACGATCCTGTCGAGCAGCGGCGTCGGTTTGAAGAGCAACTGCGTCAACGCGCCGGCGGCAACGAAGAGGCCCACGCGATGGACGAGGACTACATCCGCGCGCTGGAGTACGGGCTTCCACCGACTGGTGGTGAAGGGATCGGCATCGATCGGCTGGTGATGCTGCTCACGAACAGTCCGTCGATTCGCGACGTCATTTTGTTTCCGCTGATGCGACCGCGGTAAAGGTTCGGTATACCCGGACACTACACCTGTTTTATCGCAGCTGAATCGTGACGACCTTTTCCGAAGGCACCGGACGGCCGTTGAGCATCGCCGGCGTGTAGAGCCACTCGCGCGCGGCTTGTAGCACAAGACGGTCGTACAACGGATGCGACGACTGCTGCATTGACGCGCCGGTCACGCGTCCATCCGTTCCAATTTCCACCCTGACCGAGGCCGTGGGGCTGCCCAATCCCGCGATGCCTGATGGAATCGCAGGAATGATCTGGCGAACCACCACTGGCTGGCTCACTTCGGTCGAAGGCGCATGATCCGTCGCTGACGATGGGGGTGCCGTGGTTGACGATGCTGTGGCCGTCGTGGGTACCGGCGACGGTGCAGGAGTCGCTTCCGCAACCTTGGGCGACTCCGCCGCCGGCACGAGCGCCTTCTGTTCGGGACGTGCCTTCGGGCTGGCGTCCGCGAGCTCGATGAATCCCGAGGCAAGTGTGCGCAGGTCCTCGGCCTCGGACGTGTCCTTGAAACCGTCCGTCGCAGTGATGGCCACGACCAGATCGAACTTCTTCGCCGCACCGGCTCGATCGCCGCTCTTGAACTGGTCGCGGGCTTCGTTGAACGTCTTGCGAGCAATGCCCGGGAGCAGTCTCTTCTTGGCGTCCGAGACCATGGACACAAATCGCGGCGATACGTCCTCTGCAGACGGCTCAAACGTTGGCGCCGACGCAATGAGGGAGTCCACTTCGCTGCTCGCGTCTTGCGCACGACCGAGGGCCAGCATGCACAGCGCCCTGTACTGCTGCGCCTCGGGCTCGTGCACCGGTGCGAGTAGGGTCAACGCGTCCTCGTAATTGGCCGCATCGTAGAGGGCTTTGGCCTTGGTCAGTGGTTCCTGAGCAGAAACAGTCGCCACTGTGCAGAATGCAGTCACAACGGCGCACAAGACCCGGCAGCTCCCGCCCTGAGCGAGCGTTCGTCGCACCACGGCCGCGAGGAATGCGAGTCGAAGGGTCATCGCTGTCTCATGTCGATCGAGACCCGGGCCGTGTCTTTCATCGTCACCACGACGTTCACCCGGTGTTCGCCAAGTTGCGGATGACGGAACACGATCTCATGGGCGCCGAGCGTCTGCGGCAGATTACCGAGTGGGGTCTCGCCGATGCGAGTGCCGTCGATGAAGACCTCAGCCCAGGGAATCGCGTTGATATTCAGTGGGGCTCGTGGCAAGTCAACGGCTAGTGCGGCAGTCTGGCCAGCCGTTACATTGACCGTCCGGGTTGCCCGATATCCAAGCGGGTCGGAAACCAGTTCGATGACGTGTTCACCGGCCGGCAACAGGATGCGGTCCATGTCGCTCGTCCCGATCAGTCGCTGGTCCTCAAAGACTTGCACTGGCACGGGCGAGGCGATGGCGATCGATCCGGCTACGGCAGCCGCCTGCGTCGAACCTCCAAAGAACAAGGACGCCGTGGCGCCACGCTCGATCTGCACCGTGCGGGTGTGGGTCGTGCCGTCCGCGCGCACCACGACACGATGCTGACCGACCGGCAGATCGCGTAACGTGACTGGCGCGGGACCGCGCATTTGACCGTCCACCATGACTTCGCTGCCCGCAGGATCGGTGGTGATCGAGAGGTTCCCGACTTCAGCAGCCGGCGCGGGCGGCGACGCCGGCGTGTCGGTCCACGTGATGTGGTGAATCGTGGTTGCGCCGTTGGTGACCGATACCGGCAGTTCCTTCACAGTCGAGCCGTGCTGCACGGTGAGCGAATAACTCCCGGCAGGCATAGACAGCGATAGCGGGGTAATGCCCTTGGCCGCGCCGTTCAATCGGACCTCGGCACCAGGTGGATCTGACTCGATTCGAAGGCTGCCTCCCGCGGCGGCCGCGGGCGTTTGCCATCGATCTTTCCAGTACACTCCAGCTGTGATCAGCGCGATCGCGACAACGACAAGGGAGCCTCCGGCGAAGAGACGGCGGCGATCACTCCGGAGGGCACCATTGGTATTGGGGCCGTCGGGGGTTTCTGCTGCGAACTCGAAGGTGGCGTCGTTCGTCCCGATATCAACGACATTGGAAGGCCGTTTCCCGAACGCGGCAACGATCTTTGTTTTGGGCGCTGAAGGCACGACGAAAACTGTTAGCGTGGTACGTGCCAAGGTGCGAATTTATGCAGATGGGCCAGATCTCCGCTGATTGCCTTGATAAGTTCGCCGATAGGCTGACTGTTGTCAGGCAAGACAGGGACTCTGACCCACAGTCTGACTCGCTCCGGGAGGCTTGCATAAGTGGTTGGCCACTGTGAGATTTGAGCTGTTTGTCGCCCTCCGGTATCTGCTCGCGCGTCGTCAGCACGCGTCGATCTCGCGCGTGTCGCTGTTCTCGACGATCGGCGTCGCGGTAGGCGTGATAGCCCTGATTGTGGCGCTTGCCCTGATGACCGGACTTCAGGGGGAGCTTCGCAACCGGATCCTCGGGTCAACGGCGCATATATATGTGTGGCGGATCGGCGGGATCGACGACTACCACGCTGAAGTCAAACGGCTGAGCCAGTTCGGAGGCGTCGTCGGAGCCGGCCCGGCTATATTCGGGAAGGCCATCGTCTCGAGTGGGAGTGAAACGGCCTTCATCACCCTCAAAGGCATTGATCCCACTCTCGAAGGACATGTCACGGACATCGAACGGACGATGCAACAGGGCAAGCTCCTCGCGCTCGAAGGCGCCGAGGGTACCGACGACGATGAACGTCCCGGCATCCTCCTTGGACAAGATCTCGCCAAGCAGATCGGCGTCAAGGTCGGTGACCTGGTTGAACTGACTAGTCCCACGGCGACGTTGACACCGACCGGCAGCATGTTGCGCGCCCGGACCGTTCGTGTCGCCGGGATCTTTGCGCTGGGTCTGTTTGAGTTCGATTCGGCGTACGGGTTTGTCTCGCTCGATCTGGCCAAGCGACTCCTCGCGAAAGATCACCCCGACCTGATTCAGCTGCGCGTGAACGACATCTACCGCGCGAACGCTATCGCGCGAGAAATCGAGAACACGCTGGGCGACAAGTATTCCGCCGACGACTGGTCGCGGATGAACCGGTCATTATTTTCGGCGCTCACGCTGGAGAAGATGGCGATCTCGATCACCATCGGCTTGATCGTGCTGGTCGGCGCATTGAACATCATCTCGTCGCTTATTCTGCTCGTCAGGCAGAAGAGCCGCGATATTGCCATCTTGAAAACGATGGGCACGTCATCGAAGCGGGTGATGGGCATCTTCATGATGCAAGGACTTGTGATCGGTGTCGTCGGCACGACCGTCGGCACCGTCGTCGGCGTCTCGCTCTGCTGGGTCCTGGATCGATACAAGCTGATTCAGATTCCGATGGACGTGTATCAGGTCTCTCACGTCCCGTTTGTCGTGCTCCCGTGGGACCTGCTCACGGTGGTTGTCGCCACGATCCTGATTTGCTTCCTCGCGACGATCTATCCATCGCGGCAAGCGTCGGCGCTCGATCCAGTGCAAGCACTTCGCGCTGAATAACGACATGGCGTTCGTCGAAGTCAGCGGTCTCAACAAAACCTACGAGGTCGGCCTGCAGCGTCTGCACGTCTTGCGCGATCTCGAGCTGCGCGTTGCGCACGGTGAGATGGTGGCGGTCGTCGGTGCGTCAGGCGTCGGGAAGAGCACCTTGCTTCACTTGCTCGGCGGGCTCGATCGGGCGGATGCGGGTCAGATTCACGTCGCCGACACCGACCTTCGCGCGATGAGCGATGGTGCGCTCGTCGAGTTCCGCAACCGGAACGTCGGGTTCGTCTTTCAGTTCCATCACTTGTTGCCCGAGTTCGATGCCGCGGAGAACGTCGAGATGCCGATGCGCATTGCCCGTCGCCCATTGAAAGAAGCACGGTCACGGGCAACGGAACTACTCGGGCGTGTAGGGTTATCGGAGCGGCTCGAGCATCGCCCCGGCATGTTGTCAGGCGGAGAGCAACAGCGCGTTGCAGTCGCTCGAGCCCTGGTGATGGGGCCGGCGTTGCTCCTCGCCGATGAGCCCACCGGGGACCTCGACGAGCACACGGCCGACGCGCTGCACGATCTGCTTCGTGAGATGCACCGGGAACGTCAGCTCACGTCAATCATCGCGACGCACAATCCGCGACTCGCTGCGGCGTGCGATCGCGTCTTGCGGATGGAACACGGGCAATTGCATCCCGCGTGACGCCGGGTCTGAAAAACAAGACCCGACCTACGGCCGCAGAGAATGACACCTGTAGGGCGGGTCTTGCCTTTTAGACCCGCCAGCTAATTCGTGTGCGTTGTCCTGGTCGCGAATTCCCAGTGCTTTGCCGCTCTTTGGACAACGTCCTCGACGTCCTGCTCGAGGATGAAGCGCTCCTTCACCAGCGCAGTAGCAGCGGCGCGAATCTTCTCGAGATAGTCGTCGCGCCCCTTGTATCGCTCTTCGATTGACGGCCGCGGATCATGTCGTGCCTCGCGTTCGGCGCGCGTGCGCGCCAGCGGCAGATACGAACCGAGCAACGCATAGATCGTCGTCGGATTCCCGATGCGCTCCGCACGGAAGTTCCATCCTGTCGTCGTCGCGAGCGGAACCGCGACTTCGGCGACGCGAATTCCAGCTAGTTCGTTGCCGTCAGCATCGACCTGCGGCACGAGGAAGGGGAGTGCCGAGAATTTGTCGTTGATCACCTGCCCGGGGCCTTCGATGATGCGAGGATCACCGACACCTGCAATCTCCGGGAACTTCACCGCGGTCGCGGGGACGAGCGTCTTGTTGCGCAGATTCGGATATCGGCTATTCGGCGGACGCACATCTGACACGACCCACTGATGCGCCGCGCGTAGCAGTGCGCGCATCACGTTCGCCTGTGGCGTGGGATTGCCCATCGCCTGGCCTGCACCGAACGACGGAGGAAACGCGGACTCACCATGCTGCGTGCCGGAGAGCAGGTAGATGCGCACGTTGTCGGGGACTGTCGCGTCAGACTTTCCATCGATCGTCGTATGCGTCAAGGCAGCGGCGCGGCCCTGTCCCCAGTACTCGACTGACGTATTCGTGTAGATCACTTTCGGCATCTGGTCCGGCTTGTAGGCCGCGAGGATGCCGTCGCGTGTGCCCTGCGCGTTGCGCTGTTCGAGATCGGAGAAGGGGAACCGAGTCGCCGGGAAAGACGAATAGCCTGGCGCCGCGAATCGCTCGTTGAATGATCCCTGTCCTGCGCCCGCGATGTGCGGCCACACGAGATCGAAGACGCGTCGGTCGCGCTCGTCGGCATTAAATCCATCGTGAAGGAACTGACGCAGGAAGCGGCCACTCTGCGAGACGCCGAACACGAACGCGGATCGTCCGCGCACGGGCATGTCGAGGTTGTGGAGAAACGCGGACGCGGTGTCGCGAATTGCGGCGAGTCCGACACCACTGACGCGAGCCCCAGTCGCCGGATAGTCGATCTCATACACGCGGCCGGGTTCGAAGCCGGTATCCAGAACGAGGCGCGGCCGGTTGCCTCCCTCGGCGAAACGCCAGGTTGCACGCGGCACGACGGTCGCCTTGTCCCAATTGCGATCGCGGACGGTCAGCGTAGCGGCTGGGTCGTTGACAGCAGCGGGTGGATAGTTCGGCAGATCCGCCGGCGTGATATCCGTACGTTTTTCGTCCGGGATGAACGAGAAGCGCGCGCGACCGGTCACATTCGCGACGGGCGCGGCGACGCGTAGCAGGGGTGGTTCGACGTCGAACTGCCAGCCGACCCAGACGACGGTATAGCCATCCTTCATTAAGAAGCCGTCGCCGAAATCCGCCGCCGCCGTCGGGTCGCCACTCGCGCCGGCGCGATTGAAGCGACCAAGGATGCCTTTGCGCCCGCGATTCGCGATCTCGAAGAGCAGGGTGCCGTTGCCGTGTGCGGCCTGCACCGGCTGCAGGACGAAGAGGTCGGCGGTGAAGTGCACGCGCCCGTCAGGGTCGCGTGGCGCCGTGTCGAGATCGACGATGGGCGTGTTGCGGGGATTGGCCGGATCGAGCGCGAACTCGATCGTGCCGATGAGTTTTTCGTACGGGCCCACCGAACCAAAGGGCTGGCCGTTCGCGACGACGGCTCGCGACGCGATGGTCACTTTAATGACTTCTGCCCGCGCGAACGACGGCGCCACGAGTGCGACGATGAGGACTCCCAATATGAGACGAGCGTATGAATGACGCATCGACATCCTCCCGATCAGCCAACCACCAACCACCAACCACGAACCACGAACCACGAACCACGAACCACGAACCACGAACCACGAACCACAAACTACTTGAGGCCCGCCATTTCAAACACGGTTTTGGCCATTACCGAGTTGTCTTCGTTACCGCGGCCAGCAGCCATCGTCGCGTGCAGCAACTGCTGAACGACCGCCGTGACCGGCGCCGGTGTTTCGTGCTCGGCGAGTGTCGCGACGACGTTGCGCATATCTTTCGCGAAGAGGTGCGTATAAAAGCCAGGCTTGTAGGTGTTCTTCAAAGCTCGCTCTCCGTGAACTTCGAGGACGCGACTCTGTGCGAATCCGCCGAGCAGCGCTTCGCGAACCCGCGCAGCGTCCACGTTCGCCTTGCGTGCGAGCGCGAGGGCCTCGGCGACGACAACGAGCGTGCCACCAATCACCATCTGATTGCAGAGTTTGCAGAGCTGCCCTGAACCCGAGTCGCCGATGTGGACGACCTTTTCGGGATTCCCCATGACATCGAGGATCGGTTTCGCTTTCGCGAATGCATCCGCATCACCACCGACCATGATCGAGAGCGTGCCGTTGATCGCACCGATGTCGCCGCCGCTGACCGGTGCGTCGAGCATCGTCCCGCCAAGTGACTTGGCGCGATCGGCGAGCCGACGGGCGACACCTGGAGCAATGCTGCTCATGTCGATGATGATCGTTCCTGGCTGGAGCGCAGTGAAGACGCCGTTCGGACCGTCGAGTACCAGTTCGACGTCAGGAGAGTCCGGGACCATCGTGATGATGACTGTCGCCTGACGTGCGACGTCGGCAGGTGTGATCGCGCGAGTGGCGCCCGACGCGACAAGGTCGTCGACCGGTCCCTGACTTCTACTGTTGACGACTAGTTTGTACCCAGCTTTGAGGAGATTCTTCGCCATGGGGCGGCCCATGAGTCCGAGCCCGATGAAGCCAATCGTTTGTGACATAGCGGTAGATGGTAGTCGTTTCCGCCGGGTCCATAGAACAGGACCCGGCCTACGACTGTCGATAAGCACACGGGCGGACGTAGGGCGGGTCTTGCTCTGTAGACCCGCCGGGTACTATTGCCCATGCACATCGTCCTCGTTGTCGTAACTATCCGTCCGGAAATGCGGACGGAGTTCGAACAGGCCTTACTCCATAACGCACGGCAATCCGTAGCGATCGACGAAGGATGTCGGCGCTTTGACGTCAGTCAAGACGTGAATGACCCGACTCGCTGGATACTGCACGAGGTCTACGACGCCCCCGAGGCGCACGCCAAACATCGGCAGTCCGCGCACTTTCTCGCCTACGACGCCATCGCGCAGCACGCCATCATCGAGAAGACGGTGTTTCGCTGTACTGGTAGGCACGTTTCGTGAAATGGGAGGAAAGAGTGAGGGCCCACGTGCCGATAACATCCCTGTCAAGGGGAGACGGCACCACGAGGCAGGGATGCGCGTCGTATGGATCAGGAGCGTGGCAGCGGAGGCATCTGCCCGAAGGACGCGTCGAAATCCAAGGGCACATGGGACTTAGACGCGAGGGCCCATTGGTATCGCCGAAGCTTTGCCTTATAATGAATCACACGAGGTTCTGAGCTACTCAGATCGCCTCAAACCCTAGGCAGGCCGGATGTTCGAACGCTATACGGAACGGGCGCGACGGGTTCTCTTCTTTGCCCGATATGAGGCCAGCCAGCTCGGNAGCATCTCNATTGAGACCGAGCACCTCCTTCTCGGCCTGATTCGCGAAGGAAAAGGGCTGACGAGCCGGATNTTNGCTCGTTCGCACCTNTCCCTCGAGAATATCCGCAAGGAAATCGAAGGTCGGACGGTCTTCCGCGAGAAGGTCTCCACCTCTGTCGAAATTCCGTTCAGTGCTGAAACCAAGCGAGTCCTCCAGTGCGCCGCGGAGGAAGCCGATCGGCTTCTGCACAATTACATCGGAACCGAGCACCTTCTTCTCGGCATCCTGCGCGAAGAGCGCAGCGTGGCGGCCTCCATCCTCATGGAAAAGGGGATGCGGCTGCATACGGTCCGCGAGGACATCGTTCAGCTATTGAATGAGAAGACCACTCTGACGCGCGTCAAAGAAACGCCGCTCCTCGCCGAGTTCAGCCGCGACCTCACCGAGGCCGCGATGAAGAACCAGCTCGATCCGCTGGTCGGGCGAGACTACGAACTCGAACGCGTCCAGCAGGTCCTCTGCCGCCGCACCAAGAACAACGCCGTGTTGATCGGCGAGCCGGGTGTCGGTAAAACGGCCATCGTCGAAGGCCTTGCGCAGAAGATCGTCTACGGCGACGTGCCGCATTTCCTCGCCGACAAGCGAATCCTGGCCCTCGACATCTCGTTGATCGTCGCTGGCACCAAGTACCGCGGTCAGTTCGAAGAGCGCCTCAAGGCGATCATGAAGGAGCTGACCGAGAACCCGAACATCATCGTGTTCATCGACGAGCTCCATACGCTCGTCGGTGCGGGGTCGGCGGAAGGGTCGCTCGACGCGGCCAATATCCTCAAGCCGGCGCTGTCGCGCGGTGAGATTCGGTGCATCGGCGCGACGACGCCTGCGGAATACCGGAAGTACATCGAGAAGGATCGGTCTCTCGAGCGCCGCTTCCAGGCCATCAAGGTCGATCCGCCGGCGGAGAAGGAAACGATCGAGATCCTGATGGGCGTGAAGGACCGCTACGAGCAGTTCCATCACGTCGAGTACACGTCGGAAGCGATCGAAGCCGCTGTGTATCAGTCGAGCCGCTACATCACCGATCGGTTCCTGCCCGACAAGGCCATCGACCTCGTAGACGAGGCTGGTGCGCGGGCGAAGCTGAAGGAAGCGGGCTACAGCGAGGAGTTCGGCGAGATCAACAAGAGCATCCGCGTTGCCGTCGAGCAGATGGAGAACGCGGTCTCGCAGAAGGACTTCGAGAAAGCCCAGTTCTATCGCGAGCAGGAAGTATCGGCGCGCGAGAACCTGCAATTCGCGCGCGAGCGATTCGACGTCAAGTCGAGCGCGCGTCGCGTGGTCGTCAGCAAGACCGACATCGACGAGGTCGTGTCGAAGTGGACCGGCGTCCCGATTGCCTCGATCAATCAGGACGAAGGTGATCGCCTGCTTCGTATGGAGGCCGATCTCCACAAGCGCGTGATCAGCCAGGAGAAGGCGATCTCGGCCATCTCTCGTGCGATCCGCCGGTCACGTGCCGGGTTGAAGAACCCGAATCGTCCGGTGGGCAGCTTCATCTTCCTGGGCCCGACCGGTGTCGGCAAGACGGAGCTGGCGCGCGCGCTGGCGAACTTCCTGTTCGGCAGCGACAACGCGCTGATTCGCTTCGACATGTCGGAGTACATGGAGAAGCACTCGGTGTCGAAGCTGATTGGCTCGCCTCCGGGATACGTCGGCCACGAAGAAGGCGGACAGCTGACGGAGAAGGTGAAGCGAAATCCCTACTCGGTCGTGCTGTTGGACGAGGTCGAGAAGGCGCACCCGGACATCTTCAACATCCTGCTGCAGGTGTTCGAAGACGGCCACCTGACGGATGGCCTGGGGAACCGGGTCAACTTCAAGAACACGATCATCATCATGACCTCGAACATCGGGGCGCGCTTCATCCAGAAGAAGTCGTCGCTCGGGTTCCAGGCCAGCGATACCGGCGTCATCGACAAGAACGTCAGCGACATGGTGCTCGGCGAGGTGAAGCGCACCTTCAATCCCGAGTTCATCAACCGTATCGACGAGATCATCGTCTTCGACGCGCTCTCAGACGAGGACCTGCGGCGGATCATGTCCCTGCTGGTCAATCAGCTGAACGCAAATCTGGTCGATCGGCGCATGAAGATCGCGCTGACGCCGGAGGTCATCGACTGGATTATCGACGTCACCTGCAAGGACCGATCGTATGGCGCCCGTCCGCTTCGCCGGGCCATTCAGCGGTATGTCGAGGATCCGTTGTCCGAGGAGTTGATCCGCGGCAACCTCCACGATGGGGAAGTCGAGGTGTATCTCGACGGCGGTCAACTCGCGTATCGTCCGGCCGGTGCGGAAGTTACCGCCGG
>Ga0065712_10001041_pt1 | contig 12890 bp, 8 predicted proteins | sample MisRhiReplicate1_FD_59099 | JGI IMG/M metagenome (GOLD analysis project Ga0065712, IMG submission 59099) | Miscanthus rhizosphere microbial communities from Kellogg Biological Station, MSU, sample Rhizosphere Soil Replicate 1: eDNA_1 v3... | ecosystem: Host-associated > Plants > Roots >...
GGTGGATGTTTAGAATAGGCTGCTGATGGAGAAATCAGAATTGCGGTAGACCCTTGATGTCTAGATGCCTTGCCAACTGTCTCGAATTTATATTTTGAGTTAGTTGATTTACGTAGGTAAATGTTTACCCATTCTGTAAGTGTACGTTTCCAGTCATAAGTAATACAGTCATTACAAGGCCGCTCATCTATAATTTCCGTAAATATTGTTTTAGAGTTACTGGCTGCTACAAATCCAATTTCATTGAAACGAATTGCAAAATGGGTAAATGTCTTATCAGTCCAGAGCTCCATCCTGTCTTTGTCCATTGACGCTACCATGTTAAATTGATGGTACAAAATAATATTTATAGGAGAATTTCCGAGGAAAATCAGGATTAACCCTGTTTTAACGAACTGTTACATAGATTACATATCATAAATGACAAAATTTTGTACAATAACTTCAAGAAAGTTGTATATCTTTGGTTTTATGTACAAATTTTATAATTTTCCAAAATTGGAAACGAGTTATGATTTTTCCGTGGGAATGGGTTTGACTCAGAGCAGCTAATAACATGTTCTGTTTCTCTAAGAAAGAGGGTACGCGTAAAGCAGTTCAGATTTTGTTTTCCTAAATTTGAAGATTTACTCGGGATGACATGGTATGTTATATGATTTGTTTTTGCTTCCTGATGAGTCCATAGCTGACAAATATGGACTCAAAGTAATATATGATAATCATCAATTCCACACATCTTCATGGTTAGATAATGACGATGGAACAGGATTTCCTGCATTTCTCTTTAATAATACCAGCCTGTACCCCCAAGATAGTTCAGGTACTCCAAAGTCTGCGTCTGCAAAGATATGGTGGACAAATTGGTGGAATAACACATTTACTTATAATGGAACTGATGGATGGAGGTTACAGGCTGACTTCCTCAAAAAAATTGTTACTACTGTTGATAAGCACCATAGCACTCTAGGATATGAAATACTTAGCGAGCCACAAGTTCATAGCAGAGATCAATGGTCAAAGATAGGTAACTACAATACATTCATTACAAACGAACTTCGTAAAATCACATCCAAAACAAAAATCTACAGCATGAATATTCCAATTGACTTAAAGAGTCCTATTAATGTAAATCCCGTTAACCTTGCAAAAATGACTCCAATGAATAAGAAAAATGTCGTGTTTAAATTCAGCTTGTATGGTATTCCAGCAGTTGGATACCAAGCAAAGAAACTGGAGCTATTTTTGAATGCCAGTAAGATAGCAGGTGTTCCACTATACGTTGGTGAATGGAATAACGTAAAGCGTGTTGCTACCATAGACACTGAGGGTAAGAAAATTTTCGATATAAGTGAGAGTGCTAGTGATATTTCTCAAGCTGATGCAAACATAATAGTTGAAAAGTTTAAGGAACTTGGCATCTGGGGATTAGCCTATTGGGGATGGAGCTTTGTGCCAGAAAAGATCCCCAACTTTAATCTCATAACTGTTAAGTTTGATAACTCTACAGGCGATAGAAAAATCATCACTACAAAATATTTTGATATCATGAAGAGTGCTTATGATACTATAACTGGTAAACCAACCGAAAGAGTCTTTCCAACTTCATGATGGTACCAGTTAGGGACTAAATACACACTGAGATTTGGACAATTTTCTATCTAATTGGTATTATAGACCATCAGCACACCAATGGCGTAAGGGTTCTACAATATCTTTCGTTTGTAAATAAAATTCCTCGATCCCGTCATGATCGAAATCATCAGAAGTAAGAGGAGAGTTGTTTAAAACTACTATTACTTTTAGACCTGCATTGATAGATGCCCTAGCACCCAACGGTGAATTTTCAACTACTAGTACTTTTTTTGGATCTAATTTTGACTTGTCTAAAAATAACTGAAAACCCTGTGGATTTGGCTTTCCATACTTGATATCGTCTCCTGTAAGAAGAAAATTAAATGTGCTATCGTGGAAACATTGGGTGTGAAGGGCAATAAGATCATTTTTAGCTGAGCCACTAACTATTCCCTTGATGCAAGCCAATCCCGAATTTATGTCAGCTGCACCTTCATAAGGCCTAATAGATTTGATAGATGGCCGGAAAATTTCATTCTTGCGATTGACTACCTCTTGTGCCTTTGAAGTTTCGGTATAATTGAATTTTTTAAATATCTCATTTACTATGTCTATGCCCTTCATTCCCTCCAAAAGATAGATAGACTTTTCTTCTAAATGTAAAGAACAAACCTCATCAAACGCGGTTCTCCAGGCTTTGTAATGAGCCGGCATAGAGTCCACTAAAACTCCATCAAAATCAAATATTATTCCGTTCATGTTTATCTGATGGCCATATGTTATAAATCCGTTGACTAAATGATTCAAGGATTTCTTAAAGTGATTTAACTGTAGTTGCACATAATCTGGTATGAAAAACACACAAGAAAAGAATAAGCAAAAAGATGGTCATCATAACCATTCAGAAACATGCGGATGTGTTAAAGGAAAAACAGCGAAGAACGGAACTCCTAATATTGAAATGGAAGAACCAGAATAAGGAGTTTATCGTTTTTTAGAGTAACAACCGATATAACGATTTATGCACTATAAATAATTGTAGAGTAAATGGTTCTAAGTTCACTGATCTACATTGCTTTAGTAATTATTGTCATTATTATCATCGTGGTATTGTTGAGGTTCTTATTTGGAGTATTGTTTATAGGTCCTGTCGGATTCGAGAACTCAATTCACACGCACTTGTCATCTATTAGTTCTCAAGCAGACCTGTCTCTTCCAACCATTATGACCTATGTATTATAGTGGGTAGTTAATATTCTCAAACTTGTTTAAAGGATATCTTTTGAAGGTTGATTCCCAAAAGAGAAAGGAAATAATTTTTTTACATTGGTCCATTTTCTTGCACATGAAAAAATCGTGATCTCCGAGACTTCTCACGACCTATATTTTGATGCAAGATCTAAAATTCCTTTTTCAATACGCTCCAAGCCCAATGGAACATTATAGAACCCTGGTGTCCATGAAACAGTATGTGATTGATTGGAAAATGGGACTGAAACACGTATTACACTATAAAAGATATCGCAGCATTCCAATTCCAAATCAGAAGGCAATTTTATATAATTATTCGACTCTAATAGTAATCTCAGGCTTCTTTCGTCTTCTTCTGAAATGTGAGTTGTAAAATTAACATTTTTCTCCAGACTGTTCCCAGTAGAAAGACTGCCGCAAACTGTCAGTGAATCCTTTAATGAATCGTATCTAACAAGGAGCTTGGTGATTCCCGCTATTCCCCCTCCATGCCAATATGTTAATCGAAAGTCTGCAGCCCCACTGGAAGAAAGCGCGTGTGAGTCGGATTTATTACTTTCATTAAATCCTGCAATTCCAAGGAAATTAGACTTAATGCATGGATTGATTGATTCTGTTATAGTGGAATCTGAAGGAATTGCTATTACGATGTTAAGTGGAAATGCCAACAATATAAACAAAAAAAGTAATGCTAGAATCTTCGATAGGCCGACATTCACATTAGGTCATTTAATAGATGGGGACATCAATAAATCTTCTTGTTGGTACTCAAATTTGGAAAACAAATAGAAGACAGCCATAAGATATTTGTCGCCAGATAGGCAGATTATGCTACTAACGCTGTTACCGTTGCATGCAAATCAGAATCGAAAATGACGCTTAAACTATAATAATGATCACAGCTAATATGGCGGAGTGGGGGGCGGATTGGGTTGCGATGGTTGGAGCCAAATAAGCTTTATCCACTGGTAATTCTCTTTTTAGTCCCTATTCTAGTTCTTTTATCATTCCCCCTTCAAAATTCATTCGGCCTGTCCGACTTTAACATTGGCGCAGCGGGCGACTATGCGTGTACCGGAAACGCTGTGAATGTAATCAATGGAATAAAGTCAAAAAATCCTGAATTGGTATTGGGCCTAGGTGACTATTCTTATCAGCCTACTGCCACTTGCTGGTTTAACGAAAATAGCCCTGTCGACGGCATAACGAAGATAGCAATCGGAAATCACGAGGATGATGATAATGAAGATTACAGTAATTATATCAGCCATTACAAACTTAGCAATCCCTACTACTCTTTCAATCTTAATAACGTGCATGTGCTAGTTATGGACTCGGACCGGACCTCATATGCTTCTGGGTCGGCACAGTACAATTTTGTTCTATCTGATCTGCAGGCTGCATCCAGCGATCCAAGCATAAATTGGATTATTGTGACTTTTCACCGGCCAATTTATACTTCCCCTAATGGATGCAGCTCCTGCGATCCTCCAACCGCTTTGAGAAATTACCATGTTATTTTTGACACGTATGGTGTTGACTTGGTTTTACAAGGCCATGTTCACGATTACCAAAGAACCTATCCTTTGAAGTATAACCCAAACAGCCCTTCAAACCCGACTAGGACTAGCTCAAGCAGTAACAGCTACAATAATCCAGAAGGCGAGATATATGCCATTGTAGGTACTGGCGGTAACAACTTTCATAGTTTAAACGGAAAATCCTCGTTTGTAGTTAGTCAGCAAGACACAAAATTTGGATATATGGATATCAAGATCACAAACAACGGTGGCACACTGGAAGCAAAATACTATCTTGACAATGGCGCTATTAGTGATCAATTTACTATAACAAAGACAATTACCAATCCACCTTCATACCATTATGACCCTAGCTTTACTGCCTCCGGGTCCAATTATCATGAAGTCGCCAGCTCAGCCAATCTTCAGCTGCCCAAGTTTACTTTAGCAGCATGGTTCAAGACATCGAAGACCTATACTGCAGAAGGAATCATTGCAACGAAGGGGGGTATTGGTTCGGACAGTGCCGGACAGAATAATAACTATGGACTCTGGATGACCACCTCTCAAAAGATCTCGGGGGGATTTGAAACTTCCTCAGGCGCCGACAATTATGTTACATCTCCCGCAACTTATAATAACGGACAATGGCATTATGGAGTCGTTTCTTATGATGAAACGATAGTGAGGTTATACGTCGATGGAGCCCAGGTCGGGACTTTAAGTACTTCAGCTTCTCCTGAAACATCAGGTACCCTGCCTCTGAGGGTGGGGGCTAACTCTAGGTCAATAGACAGATTCTTTACCGGCAGTATAGACGAAGTTAGGGTTTGGAATAGGGCATTATCCTCACAGGAAGTAACCGATACCTCCAATGGCAACTTTAATACTCAAGGGCAGGTCTTGTATCTTCCATTTGGTACTGGAAATAGCCCTCCTGTTGCAAATAATCAGGCTGTTAGCACGCCTAAGAATACGGCTAAGGCGATAACGCTGACTGCGTCAGATCCAGATAGCAATCCATTGACGTTTACTGTGTTAAAGTTACCAATGCATGGTGCCCTGACTGGAAATGCTCCTTCCCTTACATATACACCCGTTACAGATTTTACTGGCCCTGACAGTTTTATATTTAAAGCTAATGACGGTACAATTGATAGTAACAACGCTACAGTGAGCATAAGTGTGGTGCAGTCGGATAACACTCCGCCCACAGTTGTTAGTACCATACCAGCCAATTCTGCCACAGGTGTTGCCACCAACTCTATAGTCACAGCCAATTTCAGTGAGCCAGTACAAAGTACAACTGTGAGCACATCAACATTTACCCTAAAAACTGGTAATACTAACGTTCCCGGTTCAGTAACGCTAAGTCCAGACGGTAAGAAAGCTACTTTTAGCCCATCTTCGTTATTAGCTGCATCTACAACCTATAATGCTACTGTAACTACAGGGGTCAAGGACTTAGCTGGCAACGCATTGGCTTCGAACAAGGTATGGTCATTTACCACGGCCGCACAGTCAGATAACACTCCTCCTACAGTTACTAGTAAAACGCCAGCTGATGGTGCCACAGGAGTTGCAGTTAGCTCGTCTGTCACTGCAACCTTCAGCGAGGCCCTACAGAGCGCTACTGTTACAGGTACGACGTTTGCGCTCAAACCCACTGGCGGGGCAAGTATTTCAGGAACGGTGACATATGATGCCCCAACAAAAACTGCTACCTTCAAACCAGCAGCCGCATTGGTTGCGGGAACGCCTTATACTGCAACCTTAACGAACGGAATAAAGGATCTAGCTGGAAACAGCCTGGTCACTACGAGCTGGTCATTTACCACGGCCGCACAGTCGTCTTCTTGCGACAGTAATCTACCAGTAAACGGCGCTACTTCTAGTGGAAGTCAAAGTTCATTTCCACCAACCAACGCCATTGATAATAATCTTAACACAAAATGGTATTCAACCTTCATTGTTAACCCCTGGATAAACCTCGACCTTGGCTCCTCGAAATCAATATGTAGTGTTGACATAGCCTGGGCAGACGGGCGTCAGTACAGTTTCTTCATTTCGGTATCTATTGATGGAACGACCTTTAATACGGTCTTTACTGGAATGAGCTCAGGCGCCACCTCTTCACCCCAGAAGTATAGCTTTTCAGAATCTAATGCAAGATTCGTTAAAATAACAATAACCCAGAGTCAAACTGGCTCCAGTAGTATTGCTCAAATATCGGAGATAGACATATTTGGGAAAGCGACAAGCAGTAGTAGCTCTTCCTTCTCCTCCTCCTCATCTTCGTCCTCATTCAACAAACTAAGCTCTACTGAGAGTCTCTCTAGAGCGGAGGGCAATCAATCATCATCAACTTCATCAACCTCATCGACTTCATCTGCTTCAAACCTGACGGGAACAGGGAAAAAGCTATTATCCTCCTCTAGTAACATCAATAACCATCCACCTATTGCTAAAGATGATAGACTGAATACGGAGATAAATAAACCAATCAAGGCTGCCATTTTAAAGAACGATGAGGACCCTGATGGTGACAACCTAAGGATTGTATCTGTTTTATCTCATACTCCTAAAGGAGGTTCAATTACCATCAACGATAATAACGGTGCCGGCAGCACGACTGTCATTTACACACCACCGGTCGATTTCGCAGGTTCTGATTCATTTACTTATGTGATTTCCGATAATAAAGGAGCAACCAATGAGGCAATTGTAAAAATCGCTATCAGGGGTGTAGACGAGCAGAACTTGGATAACGATAAGAAAGGGCCATCGAGCTTGGACAAGAATACCGGAGCTCTAAGAGAAGATAAATCAACAAACATTAGCAATGCCGATAACGTAATGCCAGTAGCCGATGCTGGCCCTGATTTGATAGCCCGCGAGGGAACAGCCGTCTTATTAGATGGGGGCAATAGCTTCGATAAGGACGGAAAAATCATTTCCTATAAATGGGAACAGACGAATGGACCTAAGGTTCTGTTAACACACCCTGATCAGGAAAAGGCTTCATTTCTCACTCCAACAATACTGCAGGACAGTGTGCTTGGCTTCAAACTGACAGTTTCAGATAACGCAGGTTCTGATAGTTCAGATAGGGTAAATATAATGATATTAAATGGCACTAGAGAGAAATAGGAGATGGTTTTGTCTGCTGACCTACCTATATTACGTTCGCTTTTACTATTATCTGGTAGGGACAAATTTGTCCAACCTTTAAGGCCCCTTCGCAGCTATTCAGGTTGCAACTAGCATCATACGAAATATCCTTTCATATCTGATCCACCATCTTTTAGACTTCGTCCGCAACACTTATGTCCTAGAGGTATTACTTGTAAATAGTGTTCTTTGAAGAAAAAACAGTAGTAACTATATGCGTTACCATTATAGTTATTTTAATGTTGGTTTACACGCTGCCCGGTCTTGTTTTAGAGTCACGATTCTATTCGGCAAGCTTCGAGAATAAACCAAGTTACAGCATAGAGAATGTCAGCCTAGGTGTCCAAAATGGAGGTAATGGGGCAGACAGTTTACTGAGTATTTACGGCGTAAGAAACCAAACAGTTCTATCCTCATCTCCGCTTACAAAGGATGGGGAACAAGCGACGGGCACATTGAGCTTTAACAATCACGAAAAAATTACTCTTAACGTTACTAATAATAAGATAGACATAGTTAGAATTTCCTTTAATAATTTCGAGGATGGCCAATATCGGGGTTGGATGTTTCTAGCAGAAAAAAGTAACTTGGCAGTTCCATTTCAGGTTTCAACGGAGCCAAAGGTTATTCATGCTTTTATACTGGTAGTTATCGGGGTTCTCTCAGCCATAGCGATGTGGGAGTTGTTCTTTTATATAGATGATAGATACAATGTTAGAACTGCAGCTGAGAACAGGAATAAAGCGAACGCTGCTGCAAGAGGTGATTTAGCGGCAATACATAATCGGATTGCCCAAAGGAAAGAAGAAAGGGTTCTGCGTATACAAAGTAGATATCTAGCACGCGGTGCACAAATCGTTAGTTTGGACGTAGTAGCTGTTATTTTAGCGATTGTTGGAGGACTGGTGGCTCTCACGAATAACGATTATTTATCATCTTTAGTTGAAATCAACTGGTATGATGCCTTCGTTCTGATTGTGACAGGAATAGGGATAGGCAATTTGAAGGCGGTCGTAGACAATTAAGAAATCTTCTCCCAACCAGTTTAATTGGGGATGCGATATAGGCTACAAAAAGATAATCGAGTTTACAGGCATGCTCACGTAATTCAGCTATAGTCACTTTTAAATTCCTCTAGCTAGTCAAACGATAGGTGCGAAAAAAATCATCTGGACGTGTGGATAAGAAGCACCGTAGAGTTAATCAGAAAGGGCTTATTCTGGGCATTATCTTGGCCGTAGTAATAATTGGCGGCTCTGCTACTGCCTTTTTGTCTATGGGTCAGAGGAACAGTAATAATAATAATAACCCAACTCAAACTAGTGAACTAAACGATCTTATTAAACAAATAACCCAACCTGTAATCCAGAATGCATCAGCTCTTGGAAGTAACACGGCAAAGATTACAATAGTAGAGTTTGGCGATTACAAATGTCAATATTGTGCAAGGTTTCATAGAGAAACAAGCAGTCAGATCATGGACAATTATGTAAAAACAGGACAAGTAAAATTTTTGTTCAAAGACTTTGTCATAAACGATAGACCGTCTGATAAAGGATCGACGTTGGCATCAATAGCATCGTACTGTGCCGCGGACCAGGGAAAGTACTGGCAGTACCATAACGAGCTATACAGTAAGTCACAAGGCGAAAATGTAGGTTGGGTTACTCAGGAAAGCGTAATGCAGTTTGCCAAGAATATTCAAATCCCTAATATGCTCGCATTTTCAGAATGTCTGAATTCGCAACGATATGACGATGTTATAATTCAAAATACTCATTTGGCTCGATCTTTAGGAATCAGTTCTACTCCAACGTTTCTTTTTATTGTTCAGGGTAAAAAGCCTATGGGGATAGAAGGCGCCCAACCATACGAGTCGTTCAAAGATGCAATTTCGCAAATACAAAATAGCTAGTTACCCCAATTAGGAAATCAGTGATTAGATACATCTCCTATTAAACCTAATATGTAGTACAGGTAATCGAAAGTTGCAGTAACAATAAACAATAGTACAGCCATCGAACGTTACCATATCATTGGTAATCAAGTATTAAATACTTCAAACCAGGATTTCATAATTAATGAAAACTAACTTGCCAATGTTCATGTTGACTGCATTCGGAATTATGCTGATGACGCCATCGCTGGTTTTCGCACAACAACAAGGGCTTAACTTTGCCGCAAACCTTACAGGAAAAGATATGGCACCTCCTGTAAATTCTGTTGCAACCGGTGTCGCTAAATTTCATATAAATCCGAATGGTGGCTTATGTTATTTCGTAACTGTCAAAGATATGACGGGAGTTCTTGGAGCTCACATAGGTTTTAAAAACGGAACAGAGTTGGCGGATTTAATTAATCCTTATGCGGTACTGTATAGCCAGCAAGCCTATCCAACAGGACCAGTTAACGGACTATTAGCGGATGGAGAAATAAAAGCAGGTCTGAGAGGCCCAACAAATTCAACTGGAGTGATCTCGCCGAATAGTTTGCACGGACCTTTGATTGGAAAGAATGTTACCGACCTCGACAATATTATAAAAGGCAAGGACGCCTATGCTACTGTCAGGACAGTAGGACACGAACGTGGAGAAATTCAAGGACAAATACTTCCCACTACCACCAATGTGGATTGCCTAAGCACTTTGAGGTTTGCGCTTCCTAGCACTTCACCTTCACCACTCAACTCCGCACAATAACCTCACTCTTTTTTCTGTAATTGGTGAAAACTTCCAATGAATACGTATTAAAGCGACGCAGTTTGCTAGGAATTCAATGGCCGTCGCCTTGTATCTATTGTATGGTGTGTGGGGGCTAATAATGGCTATATTCGTACTAACTGTGGCGATAGATATTCTCCAGAAATATAACCGAGGCTTGAGCTTATACAAATACATTCCAAGCCGCCTTCGCCCTCATCAAAGTTCCAAGTCCCAACACTGACTTGTGACTCTCAAGGGCTAAGGCCTATAATATAATTATCCATTTAACGTCTTCTCCACGACTAGTTACTGATTATTACAGTAATCTCATAGATAGTTTCGTAGACAATACTGTATCAGCTATGAATCTGGTAAATAGCCTTGCAATGGTCAACTTGGAGAGTATTCAACGTCATACTGATACCACTGCAGGATATTGTAAGGCCGGAGCTCAAACTGCAAAAACAATTAGCAGATCATTAATAGAGCAATAGATGTCACTAGAAGTTAAATAAAACATTTGAGAATGGCCAGAATACGGAGGGAGAGATAGGGGAGTGAACCCTCCATATTCTAGCCGTGCTTCGTAACCGTAGATTTTAGTTTCTTGAATTAGATTATAATTAATTACTTAACTAAGGTAACCATGTTTCAGAATTCACAAATATCCATTTAACGGTTTGATAATGAAGCCATTTGACTCCTTAGATGGGGAGGTATTCATAGCACCTATAATTGTCACCCTATCAGAGAATTGTTAAGTCTGCTTAACCTTCAGTTGTCTCAAGTAGGTATGGATTCAATTGAGAATAAATAAGTAACATAGGATTTTCGGAATTTGTATACTCTCTTTTAATATTTAACTAGCTTATCTTAATCTAGAGCTCGTCATTTCATCGGCTCCGGCATCAAATCCATTGTCTTCGTCATAGTGCCGGGGCCTTTAAACGAACATGTCTAACGGAGGGCCGCTGGCTTGCTCCTCTCATTTAATTTTTAATTTTTTAATAAACTATCCATACCCTCCATTAGTTTCAAAAATCTGGCGCCTTTCTCTTTATTTTGTATCGGGTTATTTCCGGTTCATTCAAGACCAATCCGCAGGACAATTGGGATGATAAGACAAATTCAAATTCAAATGGCAGTCAAATCCAAAAACCACAACTAATAGCTAGTAAACAGTCTAATTTGATGGCACAGAGATAGAGTGAAAACGATCCATTTAGCTTATAAGATTGTCATTCACATTTTATCATTGTCATCTTTATCCTTTGCGTAACAAAAATAAAGATAGTTTATATGCTAACTGAATCTCTGCTCAGTTTATGTATTCCAAGAATCAGACGCGGGGGTTGGATCTATTTTGGTAGTAGACAATAAGAAACTTGACGAATTTCTAGGCAAAGTGGTAGGAGAATGGGGGGCGGCTCTTGATTCGCTGCTTATATTCGTTGGAGATAGATTAGGGTTATATACTGCAATGACGGGTAATGATGGTCCTATAAAAGTAACACCTGAGTCCCTCGCGGCTAAAACTGGGACGCATCCAAGAATGATAAAAGAATGGCTTTTCGCACAGGCAGCTGGTGGATATGTAGAATACGATGCAGAGGATGGAACATTTACGCTTCCTGAAGAGAAAGCCTTAGCTCTAACGGATGAAAACAGCCCAGCTTACATTCAAGGCGCCTATCAACTCCTAGTGTCCTTGTTTAAGGATGAAGAAAAGATAATACAGGCAATGAGATCAGGAAAGGGGCTTGGATGGGGTGATCATCATCCTTATCTGTTTGAGGGAACTGAACGTTTTCTAGGGCCAGTATATGTTGGTAGTTTAACAAGTAGTTGGATTCCCTCCCTTGATGGTGTAGAAGATAAATTAAAGAAAGGAGCCAAGGTTGCTGACGTAGGTTGTGGGTACGGCGTTACTACCATTTTGATGGGGAAAGCATTCCCAAATTCTCAGGTGATTGGCTTTGATAGTCATTTAGAGTCAATTGAGAAGGCCAAGGCACACGCTCGTAAGGAAGGATTAACTAATGTTACTTTTGAACTAGGTAATTCTACTACCTATAAGGGGAATGACTATGATCTAGTAACGTTTTTTGATTGTATTCACGACATGGGTGACCCTTCTGGTGCTTCTAAGCACGCGCTCGAAACATTAAAAGACGATGGTACCTTGATGGTAGTTGAACCATTTGCCAATGACAAACCAGAACAGAATCTCAATCCTATAGGGAGAATAATGTACGCTGCTTCAACGCTGGTGTGCGTTCCAGCTTCTCTAAAAGAAGATGGCCCTGCGTTAGGAGCACAAGCCGGTCAATCGAAGTTGGAAAATATTATAAGATCTGTCGGTTTTTCAAAATTTCGAAGAGCGACCGAGACTCCTTTTAATTTGGTTTTTGAGGCCAGGCCATGACCCGATCAAATTAACCCCCTAAATTGTTATGAAGGGATTAAGAATCAATAAAGTAAAGAGGAAGAAAAATTAATCAATCTCTAAGACTGTCGCTTTATTAGAAATGACGTCAAGAATACGACCGGCCCCACAGACTTTAACATGAGAGGAATTCTTTTAAAATAGATCAAATATCACTTAATGGAGCGAAAGTGAGATCATTAATCTTTGTTAGTTTTCTGATTGTCAGTATAACCATTTCAATTAATC
>Ga0065712_10000383_pt1 | contig 12889 bp, 10 predicted proteins | sample MisRhiReplicate1_FD_59099 | JGI IMG/M metagenome (GOLD analysis project Ga0065712, IMG submission 59099) | Miscanthus rhizosphere microbial communities from Kellogg Biological Station, MSU, sample Rhizosphere Soil Replicate 1: eDNA_1 v3... | ecosystem: Host-associated > Plants > Roots >...
GCGCTCTTGGATCGTGCGTACCTCTGTGGCGAGCGAGCTTGCTCGCGCTGGGCTGCGTAGCGGCCCCAAAAATCTGACAATCATTGCCGATTTTTGTGAGAGCTACGCACTCAAGCGCGAGCAAGCTCGCTCGCCACAGGTTTCTCCGATTCCAGACTCTCTTAAGTGAACAGCATTGAACCGAAGGCGGGGCTTTTGATCGGGCTGGCGCCACTTCATATCGGTTACATCGCGGTATGGAAAATCTGCTCGATCTCGTCCTGATTGGCAGGACGCGGATTGGTAAAGCCGCAGGCATCCTTCATGGCATTGGTTGCCAGGATCGGGATGTCGTCGGCCTTGGCACCCAGTTCGGCGAGGCCGCTCGGAATACCGACATCCGAAGACAGTTTACGGATGGCGGTGATGGCCGCGGCGGCGCCTTTTTCCGCATCCAGATGCTGGGTGTCGACACCCATTGCATTGGCGATGTCTTTAAACCGGGCCGGGCATACGCTGGCGTTGAAGCTGGCGACATGGGGCAGCAGGATCGCATTACAGACGCCGTGAGGCAGGTCGTAGAAACCACCCAGTTGGTGCGCCATGGCGTGGACATANCCCAGCGAAGCATTGTTGAAGGCCATGCCGGCAAGAAATTGCGCGTANGCCATATTTTCCCGGGCGGTCATGTCGTCACCCTGGGCAACGGCAGTGCGCAGGTTGGCCGAGATCAATTCCACGGCCTTGAGTGCGCAGGCATCAGTGATCGGCGTTGCCGCAGTCGACACGTAAGCTTCGATAGCGTGGGTCAGCGCGTCCATGCCGGTGGCGGCGGTCAGGCCTTTAGGCATGCCTGCCATCAGCGAAGGATCGTTGACCGACAACAGTGGGGTGACGTTACGGTCGACGATGGCCATTTTCACGTGCCGGACTTCGTCGGTAATGATGCAGAAACGGGTCATTTCACTCGCCGTGCCAGCGGTGGTATTGATCGCGATCAACGGCATCTGTGGCTTGGCGGATTGATCCACGCCTTCGTAATCACTGATGTGCCCGCCGTTGGTGGCGCACAGGGCAATGCCCTTGGCGCAGTCATGGGGTGAACCGCCGCCCAGGGAAATAATGAAATCACAGTCGCTGCGCCCCAGCAGCTCAAGACCTTTCTCGACATTGCTGACCGTCGGATTCGGCTTGGCGCCATCAAACAAGGTGGAGTTGATGTCCTGCTGGGCCAGAAGGCTGGCGACCTTGGCGGCCACGCCGGCTTTGGCCAGGCCTGCATCAGTGACGATCAAGGCTTTACGAAAACCATATTTGCGGATGGCGAGCATCGCTTCGTCGAGACTGCCAATGCCCATCATGTTCACGGATGGAATGAAGAAAGTGCTGCTCATGATAAATCCTCTTTTACTCTGGAAACCCGGAAATCAGGTGAGGTCTTCTACTCATATCGCAGGCTGTGAGGCGGGTCTGATTGTCGTCATTGACGAGCTCAGCGGGAGACGTGCTGCATCAAGTGTTCAGGCGAACAGTGTTTTAAGATGCAGAGGTGGATGGGCCATCGCAGCCGGTATCTTTTGATCATGGGATTGAGCCTAAACCTGTGACGCCAGACTGGAATGGTCCTTTAGCTTTCATTGGCACCTCCTTTAGTACTGGGAGGTCATGCGCACCGCCAAGTCCGGTGCGAGATCTGTGGGAGCCGGGCGTGCCCCAATGTCAGTCAGTTAAGGATATCCAGGTGAACTTCACACCTGTGGCGAGGAAGCTTGCTCCCGCTGGAGTGCGCAGCGGCGTTTCTTGGCTTTGCGAGATTGGGTAGATGACTTGGTCGGACGCATGCGGATCAATCGACAGGCTGAAATCGGCCAAAAGCAGCCGGTGGACGGAGCGATAGCAAATGAATAGCTATGCTTAGTTTGTTGCGGAAACTGATTGTGCAGTCGGGAATTGCAGACACGCGCGTCGATCGCCTCATCACTGATGTTTTATAGGCAGCCCGCGAAATATGACGTCCTTGATCTCATCGATCATCGAGTTCCTGACGGCGTACCCGCATGTCGCCTATCTGGCGGTGTTTCTCCTGGCACTTTCCGAGTCAATCCCGATCATCGGTGTCGTCGTTCCCGGCACCGCTGTGATCCTCGCGCTCAGCACCCTGGTCCCGAGCGGCATATTATTGCTCTGGCCGTTGCTGATCGCCGCCACGTCAGGCGCGATCGCGGGTGATGGTCTTTCGTTCTGGCTTGGGCACCGATACCACCGCGAGATTCTTGGTCTCTGGCCGCTGAACCGGCACCCCAAACTGATTCAGCGCAGCGAAGCCTTTTTCACCCGTCATGGCGACAAAAGTGTCTTTCTCGCGCGCTTCACACCGGGCGTCCGCGCCTTTGTTCCGCTCCTTGCCGGCACGCTGGGGATGGCGGTCAGTCGGTTCTATGCCGTCAATTTCGCGTCGGCACTCGCCTGGGCTCCGTCGCATATACTGCCCGGTGTGCTCATCGGCGCAACTTTCAGCATTCTCGGTGCGGCTGCAAAACCACTCGCGATCCTGCTGGTCGCTCTAGTCGCGGTGGGCTGGGTGGTCCTGCATATCGTGCGCTGGACGCTGCGTCGCGGCATACCCTACCTCATCGTCGCAGTGCAGCGGTTGCGGAGTTGGGCCGGCACCCACGACACCTGGCTGAGCCGCAGTCTCACTAGCTTCCTCGATCCTTCACGGCCCGAAGCACGGGCTCTTGCACTGCCGACAGTCCTGCTCGTCGGTGCCGCCTGGCTTTTCTTCGGCGTCCTTGAGGACGTCATAAACGGTGACCCGTTGCTGCTTGCAGATAGCGCGATATACCGCGCGCTCCAGGATCTTCGCACAACACCAGGCGATGCGGTGATGATTGCCATCACAGAACTCGGCGACACCAAGGTCGTGGTGGCGGTCACGATTGTTGTCTTGCTGTGGCTCATGTGGAAACGCGCCTGGCGTACAGCAGCCTATTGGCTGGTTGCAATCGCCGGCGCTTCGGCGCTCAACATTGTCATCAAATTAGCGTTGTATCGAACTCGCCCCGGAGAGCTTCTCTATTCCGGGTGGAGTGCCTTTTCCTTCCCCAGCGGCCATAGCACGATCAATGTCGTGCTATACGGTTTCCTCGCCTTTCTCATTGCGCGTGATATCCGCCCGGCACGGCGCCTCGCACTCGCTCTTGGCGCAGCCACCCTGATATTTCTGATTGCATTTTCGCGCCTCTACCTCGGTGCGCATTGGCTTTCCGACGTGCTCGGGGGACTGGCATTCGGGTCCGCGTGGCTGGCGCTACTCAGCCTGTTCTACCTGCGGCGGCAGGCCGAGCGCATTGGGTCAGGGGGGCTGCTCGCCCTCGGATGTGCGGCACTTATCCTTGCCGGCGGCTTCAATATCTATCGCAGCCATGCGACGGACAGCGGTCGTTATGTCGTCAAGGTGGGGACGTTGACCATGGCCGCCGCCGATTGGTGGGCGTCGGATTGGCAGCAGCTGCCGGTGCGGCGTATCGATCTCACTGGCGAGACGAATGAGCCACTGACGTTCCAGTGGGCCGGTGGCCTGCAGGACTTGCAAGATGTCCTGCAGCGCAACGGATGGCGCAACTCGGCGGCCTGGACACTGTTGAATACCCTGAATTGGCTGACCGCCCAAGCTGCCCCTTCCGATCTTCCGGTCATTCCGCTTTTCGCCAGTGGTCGCCTTCCCAGTCTGACTCTCGTTCGACCGCATAGCGCTGACGCACCTAACGGTTCGCGGCTGGTGCTTCGATTGTGGGTCGTCGATTTCGAGCTCACAAACGGGCGAACTATGCCGCTGTGGATTGGCTCGGTTGTCGAGGAGCGTTTCTATCATCCCCTATCCCTTGTCACCTTGACGTCAACACAGCCCGATGCGAATGCACCGCGGAGAATGCTAGCGGCCGTACTTGACGGTGGGCGGCTCCTTTCTCGGACCGAAGGAACGGCAGATGCGGACTGGGATGGGCAGGTCCTGTTAGCTCGCCACGGTGAAAAACAGAAATGAATGACCGTCCAGGGTCAAATGCTGCCCTTCCTGACAGGCACTTAACGGCCATGAGAAGACATTCAACGGTGTTAGGAAATACGGGGCGATTCACCTGCTAGCATTGAGTGCTTGGACATTATAAAAGGGCTGATTATGCAGATGATTAAAATAGATGTGTCTGGTTTCATTAGACCACTACACTTACCGCAGTCCAGCGGCAGATCAAGCTATCCAGCACCCATGAGAAAGCAGTCCGGCCCAGCGTCGGGATTCGCTACCTGAAGTCCTCTCGCCCATCGTCATTCGCCTCCTACTACACTCTCACTTAGCGCCCCTAAGCAGCTCACGTCATCGTCGGGTCGCCAGGAGCCTAAAATGAAATGCGCATTTCTGACGTTCATAGCCCTACTCACCTGCTCATCGGCAATGGCATCACCGCCAGATGGAGAAAACCTTTTTCAAGATAACTGCATTGTTTGTCATGGGCCTCGAGGCACGGGAGGATCGGCACCTAAGCTGGCCGGAGATGCCAGTGAGTGGAAATCAAAAGTATTTGAGCGAGCCGTGCTTAGCGGTATCGACGACCAAGGAAAGCCTCTGAAGGCACCAATGCCGCATTGGGCTAGCGATAGCTTCAAATCTGACAACGGTGTAAAGCCAAGCAAACTTGAAATTGATGCAATTCAGAAATACCTGCATCAGCAAAAGTAGTGTGTTTGCTTCGACCGAATGTTTTCGTTTTGGCGACATGCTTTTCACGCAGTGCTCACAGAATGGAGCGCAGATTACCCCTGCTCCTTTGAAGAATTCCCATTTGGCCCGCCCGCATGCGGGCCATTTTTTTTGGCTGCTACGCTTTCCAACGCCCGTAGTTCTCAACTTTCGACGTATTCAGTGCGTTTTCACACAGCCTGGGTCGATAGCAGCCCTTTTTGACAGGCAGGAATCGACCCAAAGCTGCCCTTCGTGAAAGACAGAAAACGGCCAAAAGCTGAAGTAGCCTGTTTGGGGGGCAGACATTCAAGATCTAGCCTAACCCGGCGCTACGCGGCTTTTTAGTCCGGCGCCCATATCGATCAATACGTTAAGACCCGGGCTTTAGATGCGTCTAAGTGTCAGCGAAACATCTTCCCTCGTTTCCGCGACCCCAAATACTCCAACGGTAGCGTGGCGTCTTAAGCGCAAGAGCCAGCGATCCGTCGCGATGGAATTTGTGCGACTTCGCACATTACTCGGTTTTCTGATCTGGCTCAAAGTATCTACCGTCCCTGGGCGTAGTGTTTGCAATAACGTTTCGTAAACACGCCTGAAATGGGGTGCTCATCCTTCACGTTTTTCAGTGTGTTTTTGAGATGTTTTTGCCTTTTTCATACTTCAAAGGGTGTCCGATGAAAACCTCATATTTCGTAGCAACGACAATCCTCGCCGCAGGCTTGTCTGCCGTTGCATCTCCTGCCAACTCGCAGACACTCGAAAAAGTTGCCGATAATAACAAAATCACCGTGTCTTACCGGGAGGCATCGGTACCTTTCAGCTACTTGATCAGTCCTACCGAAGCCGTGGGTTTCTCAGTCGATTTAACCGATGCCATCGTTGATGATGTGCGCAGGAAGCTCGACAAACCGAACTTAGAAGTGGCTTACATTCCTGTGTCTTCGCAAACCCGCATTCCGTTGCTTGTCAACGGCACATACGATCTGGAGTGCGGTTCGACCACCAACAACGCTGCGCGTGGCAAGGACGTGGCTTTTGCAATTAGCCATTTCTACACCGGCACGCGCCTGTTGACCAAGAAGACCTCAGGCATAAAGAACTACGCCGATCTCGCAAAAAAGACTGTCGCCAGCACGGTCGGCAGCACGAACGAGAAGGTCCTCCGCCAATACAGTACCGACAACAATTTAGATGTACAGGTCGTCTTGGGTAAAGACTATGACGACTCCTTGGCGCTGGTTGAAAATGATCGTGCCGTAGCGTTTGCCATGGACGATATCCTGCTTTATGGCCTCATGGCGAACTCCAAAAATCCCGGTTCGCTCGAAGTCGTGGGTGATGCGCTGCAAGTCGAACCCTATGGCTGCATGCTTCGCAAAGATGATCCCGAGTTCAAGCAATTGGTCGATGGCACCATAACCCGTCTCATGGAGTCGGGCGAATTCGCAAGGCTATACACCAAGTGGTTTGAATCACCGATTCCTCCAAAAGGAATGAATCTGAATATGCCGATGAGCGAGCAGCTCAAAGCCAATCTCAAGGCGCGCAGTGACAAACCAGTGCTGTAAAGCTTAACGAGTAACTGAGCAAATGACATATAGAAGAAAAAGAACTCCGCCAGGAGGTATGGATCACGATTGATTACTCCGCCGGAGTACGTACATGGATTGCCTGATATGTGGAAACAAGCTTGCTCGTATTGCGTCTTCTGGCGTCTGGACGGAGTTTCATTGTCCTGAGTGTGGTTCCGGTCGCGTAACCATGGAGCTTCTTAGCTTAATGATGCTGATGCGAGCTCGGTTTGATGTGTCGCTGAGCCGAAAATGGCTTGCAGAACAACGGAAGTTCGACCCGCTCCCTATTATGCAAACCTCAGATCTCCCATTTTTGACAATCCACTGACTTACTGACTCATTCACTGAGTGCTGTTGGCCGTATTCCGCTTGTGACCAAGGCCGCTGTCGGCCATGAGCGGACATTGACCTGGGACTGCTACCGGCCAGAGCAGTCATTCGTGTTGGCGTTCAATAACGATGCTTTTATCTATGACGCCGCAAAACCGAATAGATTTATCCAGCTGGCGAGACGCTCATTTTCACTATGAGTGCCAAACGAATGCAGATGAGCTACTACAATCCTTAGAACTCCGGGGCCTGACAGAAAGCGAACGAATGTGGATGAAACACAAACTCTACCTCGTCTGGCTGATTCGGTTCGCATCCGCTTCGCTCATCATCGTAACCTGCGGTGCAGGCGCAGAAGATCTCGAACCAAGGTCCTACGCCAATACGCCGGTCGGTATCAATTTCCTGCTCATGGGCTATAGCGATCTGCATGGCAACGTAACGGCCAACCCCTCAATCCCGCTTCAGGACGCCAAGCTCAACATCAAGACGGTCGTGTTTGCCTTTGCCAGGTCCCTGGACGTCTGGGGCCGCTCCGGGAAGTTCGATATTGTCGTGCCTGAGGCAAAATTGACCGGCTCCGCCCTGTTCAACGGTGAACTCAAGGAGCGTAATGTGACCGGGTTAATCGATCCGAGATTCCGCTTCTCGGTCAACCTGTATGGCGCCCCGGCGCTGTCCCTGGCTGAATTCCCCGGCTATCAACAGGATGTGATTATCGGCACCAGCCTGGCGATCACGCCCCCCCTCGGGCAGTACGACGAGAACAAGCTGGTAAATCTGGGTAACAATCGCTGGTCATTCAAACCCGAGCTCGGGATTTCCAAGCGCCTGGGGCCAGTGACCCTGGAATTATCCGGCGCGGGCACCTTTTACACCGACAATAATGAGTTCCTCGGCAACCACACACTCTCCCAGAACCCGATTTACCAGGTACAGGGGCATCTAATCTATGCCTTTAACAATGGAGTTTGGGTTGCGCTGGATACGACCTACTTCACTGGCGGAAGTAGTTCAGTCGATGGAGTCGGTAATCACGACTACCAGGAAAACACACGTTACGGATGCACTCTGACGCTGCCATTGGACCGAAACCATTCACTAAAGCTGAGTGCGAGTAATGGCGGACATACCCGCACGGGCAGCGAATACGACTCCATTGGAATAGTCTGGCAGTATCGCTTCGGCGGCGGGTTGTGAAACTTGGGACTTGCTTTAAATACCCTTCATTGATCCGAGCTTTCCCAACGTCATAAGTCGTTGACGGCAGGGGTAGCCACCCAGCCGGCCTCCAAGCCTCCGGGCAGCATTTGCCCAACTTCTTCTCCAACCTCCGAGTCAATCAGCTTGTTTAGCTTGGCGTTCATGGTCATGAGGAGGTCGGCGTTATTTGTCGGATCCAGCGCGAGGATTAGCTCGGTAGCATTACCGAATGTGGCATTGAGTAGCCCACCCACGCTCTCGCCCAGATGTGCGGCCAATTGCTTGGTGGCGCATCCCAGCCAGCCTGCCAGCGGCAAGATGGCGAGCGCACGTCAAGTAACCGACCTGATGATGCCAGCCACTCGACAGAAGTCGAAAATCAATCCCGAGCAATCTTGTCATTTGCCAAGGCTTAGGGCAGGGTCGATACCACTGAGTCTCTGTCAAAGGAGTCACCCCATGTCAAAGCTATATCCCAGTATCGATCCCGAAGGGCTGCTCGAGTACTCAGTGGTCTACACCGACCGCTCGCTCAACCACATGTCGCAGTCATTTCAAGACGTGATGAAGAACATTTCCAGGACTCTGAAACAGGTCTACAACGCCCAGGCTGTTGCGGTGGTCCCGGGCAGCGGCACTTTCGGCATGGAAGCGGTGGCGCGACAGTTTGCCACCGACCAGCAATGCCTGGTGATACGCAACGGCTGGTTCAGTTATCGCTGGAGCCAGATCCTTGAGATGGGCAACATCCCGGCGGCCACCACGGTGCTGAAAGCCCGACCGGTCGACACGGGTCGCCAGGCTGCCTACGCCCCACCCCCTCTGGACGAAGTGCTGGCAGCCATTCAGGCGCAGAAGCCGCAGATTGTCTTCGCTCCCCACGTTGAAACCTCATCAGGGATTATCCTGCCCGACGAGTACCTGCGGGCCGTCGGCGACGCCGTGCATGCGGTAGGTGGCCTGTTCGTGCTGGACTGCATCGCCTCAGGCACGCTTTGGGTTGATATGCACAAATGCGCAGTCGACCTGCTGATCAGCGCACCGCAGAAAGGCTGGAGCGCCTCCCCTTGCTGCGCTCTTGTGATGCTCAGCTCTTCGGCCCTCGAGCGCATCGAACAGACGCATAGCAGCAGCTTCGCCTGCGACCTGAAAAAGTGGCTTCAGATCATGCAGGCCTACGAACAGGGCGGACATGCCTACCATGCGACCATGCCCAGCGATGCCCTCGCGCGATTCAACGAAGTGATGAAAGAGACGCAAGCCTACGGTTTCGACAAGGTCCGCGGCGAACAACAGGCTCTGGGCGATCGGGTGCGCGCAATGTTGACCGGCAAAGGCATCAAAAGCGTGGCCGCCGCCGGCTTTCAGGCCCCTGGCGTGGTGGTGAGCTACACCGATGATGCCGACATCAAGAGCGGTAAGAAATTTGCCAACCACGGCCTGCAGATCGCCGCCGGAGTGCCGTTGCAATGCGACGAGCCGGCCGACTTCCAGACCTTCCGCATCGGTCTGTTCGGGCTCGAAAAGCTGCACAATATCGAGCGCACGGTCAGCACCCTCGAACAGGCACTGGACGAGGTGATGGTTAACTAAGCCCTCATCTTGCCCGCAGCACGTGCGCCCTTCAGCGCTATCAGAAAAGGTTTCCAACGAAGCCTTTCACGGGGCGGATGATTGGCGGCTGTATGACTTGGATCGACCCAAAGCTGACGATGGCGACAGGCAGAAATCGATCAGATAGCGACCACGCCCCCTGACTACCCCATCCCAGTCCTCCCTCAACGTGGAGCACAAAAAACCGGCCAAAAGGACACTCAGAAACTCAACCGTGCACCAGGTAAGCTCCTGACGGAACCCGATATCGCAGCTTCTTGCATTTGCCGGGTTTGGGCTGATGCCCGGGCGGGCGATCAGGAAACCAGATTCGGCATTTCCCCGGAGGCGGCCAATGGCCGCGGGGAATCTCAACCTCATCGTACGCAGGCCGCTCTGGCTCGACGAAAGCCACTGGCAATTCTCCTTCGGGCCCTGGCCCGCCAGCCGTCGGTGAATCCGATACCCTTTCCGCCTGTGCGCTAGCGAAGTTGCCAGCGTCGGCTTGTTCAGCAGCGGCCATTTCTGCCTCGCGGCGCTTTTGGACCTCCTCTTTGAGCCCCTCCTGGACTGCGACCAGGTCCTCTTTGGCGTTGGGTGAAGTACTTGAAGCCTTGGCCTGCTGCGCCGCCTGGATCAATTGGAAGTTGCGGTTGCGTAACTCGACGTTGCGACCAACCCGCATGTTCGAGCGCGCCGCCAACGTTTCAGCCTGCTCGTACTGCCCCTGCTGAAGACGCAATACACCAAGGTAATGCAGCGTCGCGGGATTGTTCGGCTGGATATGCAGGGCACGTTCCAGCGTGGCAGCGGCTTGGTCCAACTGGCCATTTTCATACTGCCCAGAGGCGGTTTCGATTAGCGTGGTTGATGCGCTGTTACTTTGCGAGGGCGCCTTTCGCTCGGCAGCAACCGAGCAAAGCGACACGACGGCGCAGAACGCCAGGATAAGACCCGGCAGAAAACTCTTGGTTGGCATCAAGGGGCGGACTCGGCGGATCTAGGACGGCACTGCCGCAAAGCAGGCCACCAGCGCTGCTCGGCGTCGCCGATACAGGGCCCCTGTTGACCTGGCCATTACCCCGAAGTTCCCGCTGCATCGGGCACATCGGCACCGGACCTTCTCATGCGGATTGTCTGCGCCAGGTGCCGGGTGATGTGCCGAACTGGCGTTTAAATGCGCGGCTGAACGCTGCTTCGGATTCGTAGCCCACTGCAAAGCCGATTTGCGCCACATTCCCGCGACCTTCGCGCAGGTGTTGAGCCGCCACGTGCATACGCCAAAGCGTCAGGTATTGCATCGGTGGCTGTCCGACCAATGTCGTGAATCGCTCCGCGAATACCGAGCGCGACATGCCCACTTCAAGCGCCAGGGCTTCTGCCGTCCAGCCCTCGGTTGGACGAGCATGGAGCAGCGCCAATGCGCGCCCGATATGCGGATCTCGCAAACCCGCCAGCCACCCGCGCCGTTCAGTGGGGAGGTTCGCGACATACTGACTGACGGCTTCGACGAACAGCAACTCGGATAGCTTGGCGATGACCGTTGCCGAGCCGACGCGCCCCGCCGCGATCTCACTGACAGCGAAACGGAATGAGCTTTCAATCCAGGCCCCCGAAGCCGTCGTGCGGACATCTAGCTTCAATAAGGATGGCAGCGACGAAAGCAACGGACTGAACGGTGTTTCAGAGCCGAGGAATCCGCACAATAACTGTGTGGTCTCGCCGCCCCCGCCGTACTTGATTCGTGAGATGCCGCCGACTTCCGGCGGCTGAATAACTTCGCGCGCCGACATGGGCGCAATGCTCAGATCACTGCCAAAAGTATGAACGTCATTGCGAGGCAACAGAATGAGTTCGCCTGCCCGCACGTCGAGGGTGGCGCCATCGTCGATTCGCAACTGCATGTGCCCGGCCGCGACAAAATGCGACGCAATGACATGTCGAGGTGCCGCCAGGAACGGTTTGCAATCGTCTGCAGAGATTCTTCCGCTGATGCACCAGGGCGCAGTGAGCTCCGCCTCGAGGAAGACCCCTCCAGACAGCCGAATCACACGCAAGACATCAGAAAGCGCATCCAACAATTGCCAGCCCTCCTTTCCGGAGTCCGGAGCATGTAATCAGGCGCACTGGTCATTCGCCGCCTGAACTGCGAGGCCTAGATTAGCACCAACGTGGACTCAGTGATCGAGACGCTCCCCAGACACTTCACCAATGGTCATTGCCCCCCGCGTTAACCGTAAATGGCCCATTCCAGCCGGAGATCAATATGAACACCGCAGCTACCCTACCCCGCTCAGATTCGGGCAACGCCGCCCGTTATGCTCAAATCGTCAGATCATCGAAGAAAGCGGAATGGCAGATCGATCGTGATTTGCTACAGGACCGTAGCTTCGACTTCTCGCGAAAATTCTTGCCCGACGGACTATCGCGGATCGACCGCCTGACCTTTCTCGCTGCGGACGAGGCGCGCCTGCTCAGCCAGATTCAGGGCCGAACCTATGCGTATATCTTTGGCCTGGTCGAGCGTTTTATCAGTGCCAAAATGCTCGATCAAGGCCGGGCCCATGTGTTTGACGATCAGCTCGCACTCGAAGCGCTGGTGCGCTTTTCCAACGACGAGATCAAGCATCAGGAACTGTTCCGGCGCATTGAGACGATGATTAGTACGCACTTGCCGGCGGGATATCGTCAGGTTGCCGATCCAAACGATGTGGCGCGCGCGGTACTGGCGGCCAGCACCTGGTCGGTGCTGGCGCTGACCTGTCATATCGAGCTGTTTGTTCAGACGCACTACGTGCAAAGCATCGCCCCGCGCGAGGAGTTGTGCCCACTCTTCAAGGATGTCTTCAAATTTCACTGGAAGGATGAAAGCCGGCACGTCGTACTCGATGAACTGGAGTGGGAGGCGGAGCACGCGAAACTGTCCCCGGCCGACCGCGACCAGGCAGTGACCGATCTGATTGCGCTGGTGGCCGCCGTCGACGCCATCCTGCAGGCACAATCGGCATCCGATGCCGACTACTTCATTCGAATTGCTTCGCGATCGTTCAGTGTCGATGAGACAGCGCAAATCAACACCTGCGTGCTGAGCGCCTACCGCTGGCAATACATCATCTCGGGTGTGCAGCACCCACACTTTGGCCAGCTGCTTACGCGCATGACAACACCTGCACAGATGTCCAGGATTCAGACCGCACTGGCACCCATCATGAGCAATTGATCGACAGGGGGCGACCGACCGCGCGTCGGTCGCACGACGCTGGGATGACGTACTGAAAATGATTGATTGAGGATGGCAGCCATGACGATTCCGATGTGGATGCTGCTTGGATTTGCAACCTGGACTTTACTGTTGTTGATGGCAACCGTCGGGGTGTATCGCTGGGTCAGAATCTTGTTCTCGAGTGTTCCGATTGCTTCCTTCCGAAGCGATCAGCTCGAAGGCGAGGATTGGTATCGCCGCGGGACA
>Ga0065712_10000560_pt1 | contig 12859 bp, 12 predicted proteins | sample MisRhiReplicate1_FD_59099 | JGI IMG/M metagenome (GOLD analysis project Ga0065712, IMG submission 59099) | Miscanthus rhizosphere microbial communities from Kellogg Biological Station, MSU, sample Rhizosphere Soil Replicate 1: eDNA_1 v3... | ecosystem: Host-associated > Plants > Roots >...
TAAGCCGGGATACGTGTTCAGTCCATTCGACTCGAGCGGCAGATATGTTGACGTTAGCGGTTACCCTTCGGGTACCAAAGTTAAGGATCCCTGGACTGAGAAAATTTTTATCGTGCCCTAGCTGCTGTAGGCGTCGCCCTAGGCGGCGTGATTCCGGTGAATGTAGAGATTGGCGCTACGTTGCGGACAGCGAAGCGGCTACAGCCGCCTGAATTGCCGTCGAGGTCAGTGAATGTTACCTAATCCTATGCGAATTGCGTCGAGATCGTCCGTTTATTCGCTGCTTTGCTGGCTGCTGGTTGCTGTTGCGCCACAGGGCGTTGCGCAGACTTACCAGGGCAAAGAGCTCGTTAGGGCAGGGCTTTTGGCCGATACTAACGCGATCGTTCCCGGTAAGCCGTTTACCGTTGGCCTGTTGCTGCGAATGGCCCCCGGCTGGCACACCTACTGGAAATTTTCCGGCGACGCAGGCCTGCCCACCGAACTGAAATGGAAACTGCCGCCAGGTTGGAAGATCGGCGACCTCCAATGGCCAATTCCCCTGAAGACGGTCGATCCGGGCGATATTGAAACTTACGGCTATGAAAATGAAGTCCTGCTGATGCAGGAAATCACGCCGCCGTCGAAGCTCGACATTTCGTCAGCAAAGCTCTCGACGGAAGCCAGTTGGCTGGTTTGCGAAAAAATCTGCATCCCGGGTGGAACAACATTGCAGTTGGATTTGCCNATAGCGTCAACAAGCCAGCCGGCGAACACCGACGTTTTTGCGCGGTATCGGCGTTTGCTTNCACAAAACCTGCCGGGACCTGATATGGCGCGCACCGATTGGAGCCGGGTTGGATCCGATCTTAGCTTGAAAATCACGAGTGAAACTTTGGCGAAGTATCCGGCAGTCGATTTCTTTCCGTTGCCGGAGCAGGAGACAATCGTTGGTCATCCAGCGGTTCAATCGCGGAACAACAATGAAATTGTTTTTCGCATTCCGCTTGAGTCGGCGCCGAAAGATCTGTCGTCGATGGCGGGTCTGGTGGTATTCGCGCAGCAGCCGAACGGCGACGATCGCGCGGCGTGGCAAATCAGGAGTGCACCAGTTGTTTCGGCGAGCCGCCCTGCGCAGGCACACGGAATTTTCATGTTTCTACTCTTTGGGTTTCTCGGCGGGCTCATTTTGAATTTGATGCCATGCGTATTGCCGGTGATCTCGCTCAAGATTTTCGGCTTTGTCCAACAAGCGGGACAGAGCCGGCAGAAAATTTTTCGTAGCGGTATTGCGTTCACCATTGGAATTTTTGCGTGGTTCATTGCGCTGGCGGTCCTTCTGATCGTCCTTAAAGGCGCCGGGCGGGATGTAACCTGGGGCGGTTTTCAATTCACGAACCCTTACTTCGTGCTCGCCCTGAGCGTGATTGTTCTGGTGTTCGCCCTGAATCTTTTTGGGGTGTTCGAGATTTCGTTGCCTCAATCTGTGACGCGCAGTTTGCTTCCAACGAGCGAGCGCAAAGACTTACTCGGCTCATTTGCTCAGGGCGTGTTCGCGACCGTGCTGGCCACGCCGTGTACGGCGCCATTTCTCGGCACCGCGCTTGGCTTCGCGTTCACGCAGTCAGCGGTGATCATTCTGGCGATGTTCATTGCCATCGCTGCCGGCATGAGCGCGCCATATCTGCTTTTGAGCGCGCAGCCTGCGTGGCTCCGTTTTTTGCCACGGCCAGGGCCATGGATGGTTCACGTGAAACAGTTCATGGGCTTTCTGTTGTTGGCGACACTGCTGTTTCTTCTTTATGTGCTCGGCGCAGAGCGCGGCTTGGAAGGAGCGATTTGGGCGAGCTGTTTTCTGCTGGTGATCAGTGTCGCCTGCTGGATGAAAGGCGCGTTCGTTGTGCCAACAGCGTCAGCTTTGAAACGGATCGTCGTGTTTGTGCTCATGGTGCTGCTCGTGATCGGGAGCGGTGTTTATTTCATCGGCGGCAAATTTCAGTCCGCGAAAATCGCGTCCACAGATTCGCAGACCCGAGGTGACTGGCAGCCCTTCACGCCCGAACGCTTGCAAAGCGAATTGGAGCAAGGCCGGACTGTTTTTGTCGATTTCACTGCCGCGTGGTGTCTTACGTGCAAATTCAATGAAGCCAGTGTGCTTGAGGCTCAGGACGTGCGAGCGGCGTTCGAGCGCCACGGGATTGTGAAAATGAAAGCCGATTGGACCAACGGCGATCCCGTGATCACAAAATTACTGCAGCATTTCGGCCGCCCGGGCGTTCCACTTTACGTGCTTTATCCTGCCAAGAACGAAGAGCCGATCGTTTTTCCGGAAGTGCTCACCAAAGGCATGGTCTTGGAAAAACTTGAAAGTGTCGCGAGCAAAGTAGCGTCACAATAATCAAAGCGCTGGCAATCGGGCCGCTTCACATTGAAATTTTGCCGGCTACGACGATTCTTTCCCCCCAAGAACATTAAACGTCTCAGCAACTCTGTTTTCTAATAACTCATATGAAGATGAAACTACTCTTAACAGCCCTCACATCATTGATCGGAACCGCAGTCTTTGCCGCTGAAGTGCCGCCGGTTGGCACTGCTGCGCCGGATTTTTCGCTACCGGACGCAAGCGGTAAGACGCATTCGTTGTCGCAATACAAGGGCAAGTACGTTGTGCTCGAGTGGTTTAATCCACAGTGCCCGTTCGTGAAAAAGCATTACGGCAGCAGCAACATGCAAAACCTGCAGAAAGAGTTCACCGACAAAGGCGTTGTCTGGCTGACCATCGATTCCAATGCGCCGGGGACGGAGGGAAATTTGACGCCGGAAGAGGCGCAAAAGATCGCGACGTCCTGGAAGACGCATGAGACCGCGCTGCTACTCGATCCCGAAGGCAACGCAGGCCGCGCTTACGGTGCGAAGAACACGCCGAACATGGTGGTTATCAATCCAGACGGAAAAGTCATTTACCATGGCGCAATTGACAGCAAAGCCACCCCAAACCCCTCCGATATCCCTAGTTCTACGAACTACGTGAAAGCAGCGCTGGATCAATCGTTGTCAGGCAAGTCCGTCGCGACGCCAGAGACGAAGCCGTACGGCTGCTCGGTTAAATACAAATCCTCGTAGAATTCCTGCTCTGGCAGGATCGAAAGTTCAAAGCGGCGGTCCGAGTGCGGCCGCCGCTTTTGTTTTGTACGTTTTGGAGTGCGGCGCTGCTGCGCCGCTTTTAAGCTTGCAGCCCAACTACTATGGCGTCTGGTGAATCGAAAACGTTCCTTGCTGCGAACGAACGCGTTCTAGTCTTGCTGCTTTGCGTCGCCGCTGCAATCCGTGTTTTCATTTTCTCAGCAGCATTCCCATTCTTCAGCAACATTGATGAGGATCTGCATTTTGATCTGATCACGCAGTATTCGCATGCCCAACTGCCGCGCGGCTTCGATCGGCTGAAAGAAGAAACGCTGAACTGGATCGTTCCTTACGCTTCGCCGGAGTTCCTGTTTCCGCCGGAGCACTTTCCAGATGGGAAATTTCCGGCGCCGCTCTGGAAAGGATCCTGGTCAAAAGTCGAGCCAGAGATTGCGTCGACGCGAGCGGCGTGGAGCGACGAAATCAATTTCCAGTCCTCTCAACCACCCCTGTATTTCATCTTGGCAAGCGCGTGGTGGTGGATTGGAAAGCACCTTGGATTCGCGGGGCTTCAATCGTTGTACTGGCTTCGGTTTCTGAATGTCTCGCTCGTCGCGATGATGGTTTGGCTGGGCTACATAACCGCTCGCACGATTGCGCCGGAACGCCGCGAACTGCGGATCGGCGTCCCGCTGCTGCTCGCTTTCATTCCGCAAAATGTGTTCTACGCAATGAACAACGACGTGCTCTCGCCGCTTTGTTTCGGCGCGTTGTTCGTTTGCCTTTTGCAATGGTTGCGAACGAACGCGTCAAACTTTTTTCTCGCAGCGCTCACAGGCCTTGCGGTCGCCGCGACGTGCCTCACCAAGCTGTCTAACTTGCCGTTTGTGGCAGTCGCCCTCGCGGTGATCGTTACGAAATCCATTGCGATCATTCTACGAACGCCTCGCGCCGGGCTGATCGCCCTCGCCGTGCTTATTTCGTGCGCCGCAATTCCTGTTGGCACTTGGATGCTGTGGACAAAATTTCATTTTGGCGATTTCACCGGATCGACAGCGAAAATTGGTTTGCTGGATTGGACGCAAAAACCGTTCGGCGATTGGTGGCAGCATCCCATTTTCACGCCGCGCGGTGTCTGGACTTTCTGGTCTGACTTAATCGCGAGTTTCTGGCGCGGGGAAGTCAGTTGGCATGCTCGGCCTTTGCGTTGGCGCGGAGCCGATGGATTCTACGCGGTCTCGTCATTGCTTCTACTTGCTGCGGCTACTGTCGGGTTGCGAAGACCGGCCGGGCTTTCCGCTTTCCAGCGACAGGCCATTGGAAGCGCCATCCTGATTTTTCTGGCAGGCGTTGCGTTTCTGGCGCTGCTCTCGATCCAATTCGATTTCGGCAACTGCATTAACCCTTCACGTGAACACCCTTATTTCACATCCGGCCGATTGCTAAGCGGCGCGTTGATTCCGTTCGCTGTTGTCTTTGTGTATGCCGTCTCCTGGATATTTCGTCGGATCAGCACCGCTTTGCCTCTCATCGTGCTTGGATTAATCGTCGTATTCGTGACAGCTTCAGAAATTCTGGTGAACCGCGTCGTGTTCCTAAGCGAGCACAACTGGTTTCACCTTTAAGATTTCTGGATTCGATCGAGTGCGATTGGAGACTACACGACGCCGCGTTTCCTCGGTGACATCCGTGCTACCCATCGCAGGACTGGCATTGGCATTAATCGAGCGAGAAGCATCAACATCTTCATCGCGAACCCTGGGATGACGAGCGGCCGTTCTGTTTCGACTGCTGCGAGCGCATCGCGCACGACCTGCTCGACTGTAACTACAAGGAACTGTGGACCGATATTTGGTTGCACTCCCTCCCGCTTGGCCACTTGCTGGAATTCCGTTACCACAGGACCGGGGCAAAGCGCGCATACGCTTACTCCCGTTCCGTAGAGCTCAGCTCTAAGCGCTTCAGAAAAACTTGTCACATACGCTTTCGTCGCGGCGTAAACAGCGGAGAGGGGGATCGGAAGAAAACCAGCCGACGAGCTGACGTTAAGAATGGCGCCGCGATGTTTTGCGATCATGGGCGGAAGCAAGTGACGAGTGACCAACGTCAGCGTTGCGACGTTTACGATCGTCATTTCCTTGTTTCGATCGGGATCGCTCCCGGCAAAGGGACCGCTGTCGCCGAGCCCGGCGTTATTGATCAAGAGATCGACTTCGAGTTTGTCGCGATCAAGCGATTCGAGGAAAGTCCGCAACTGGCCAAGATCAGCGAGATCGACTTTGCGAACGTGAACAACAAGCTTCGGATGCTCTCGTTGCAGTCGATCAGCCAGCTCCATCAATTTTTCATCACGGCGTGCGACCAAAATCATCGAGCGCGCACGACCGGCGAGTTGCCGTGCAAATTCGCGTCCGATGCCAGCGGAAGCACCGGTGATTAGCGCATTACAATCGTCGAGTTTCATTGGGGAACTCGCGCCTCCAATGCTTCCAGCTCGCGCTTTGTCAATGGGCGCCAATGACCGCGCGGCAGATCGCCAAGCCGAAGATTAGCGACGCGAATGCGAATAAGATCTTTCACTCGATAACCAATTGCTTCGAACATACGGCGAATCTGGCGATTGATCCCCTGTCTCAGGACAACGCGCAGGCGGACGGGCGACACGGAGTGGAGTCGCGCAATCCTCGCTCGCTCACCGTCGAGAAAAATTCCGCGCAGCAATTTCGACGCGAGTGTGGGGTCCCAAGGCCGATCCAGCCTAACTTCGTATTCCTTCTCAATTTTGTAACGTGGATGCGTCAGGCTCTGTGCGAGATCTCCATCATTTGTGAGAAGAAGCAGACCTTGGCTTTGAGCGTCGAGGCGCCCGATGTTGAACAGCCGCGAAAATTTTGCGGGCAGCAAATCAAAAATACTATCGCGCACGCGCGGGTCTCTTCGGGTCGAAACGAATCCAGCGGGCTTGTGCAACATGATGGTGAGGGGTGGCGCGATGCGAACAAGTTTGCCGTTCACCTTGACGTGGTCGCGCTCGCCGGGTTGCGCACTGAAGTCAGTGCAGGTTTTCCCGTTGATAGTGACCCGGCCCGCCGCGATCAATTCATCGCAATGCCGACGCGATCCGAGACCCGCAGCGGCAAGAACACGATTAAGGCGCATCAGGCGAGCTTAGCGGCCCGCTTCCACGCTTCAACGTGCTAAATGTCGGGCTTCGTCTTCGGCAGGCTGATCACCTTCTGACCGTCCTTCCACTGGCCGCGTTTTTTGAGAAGCTCGACGCGCTCAAAGCGTTTCAGCACGTTGCGCTTAGCCGCGATGGTGCTGGCGCCTTTTAAACTGCGATGTTGCGACATAAATCCTTAAAATCGGTGAGGAGTTAAAGTGGAAGTGAGTCGGCACAGTAGCGCGACTCGGCCATTTTTCAAGAACGCCTAACAGACGAATGAACTCGTTTTAGAGCTGATTGCTCAGCACAACGTACGTGCCGGATGTAGTCACTTGGTGATAAATGTGAAAGCGGCTGACAACTCGCTCTTTCCAGTAGTCCGCCCGACTTTGTTCCACAATCAGATAAACCGCATCGGGTTGACCCCATCTGTTCAGAACAGCTTCCTCGTTCAGAAAGATGTCGGTGGCGGGTGCGCCCATCGGAGCTTCCTTCCGGGGATTTTGGTTAACAAAAAGGAATTTTCGGTTGAGATAAAAAATAAGGCTGCTGCTGTCGTCCAGCGGCCCTTCGAACATCGCGTGGCCGCCTGTTTCCAAGCGCGGATTCAGGTAACGGGCGACATCGGCGAGTGAGAAATAGGGCGCGGTTTTCGCGACGCCTATTACCATGCTCAGCCCAGCTGGGATCATCGAGGCCGCCAGCGCAACGGCCGCGAGTTTTCCGTGTTGTTTGAAAATGAAGTAGAGCGCTATCATCGAGAAGAACACGAACGAGATCGCCGTGATCACGAGCATGGGCCGCAGTGCTACCCACGCGGACACAGGCATATCACCCATGGCTCTCCACGCTGTCCAGCGCGCGTCCATAACTCCCCAGGTTCCGTTCAAAGCAACCGCCGAACGCGCCGCGAACAGCGCTCCGCCTGCAAGTATCAGACCGATGACACCCACCGCGATTGCACCCGCGGCGCGCAACGACTGGGGAGTCCGATCCCAGGCCATGGCTGCCCAGAGCGCGAATGCGCTCCACATACTCATCGAATAGTAATCCTGCCGTTGTCCCAAAAAGAGCAACGGAATGAACACCACAGCCATCCAGCAAAGTAGTAATCCATCGCCGAAATTGATCTCCCGCGGCCGGGTAACGCGGCGCCAGGCAAAAATGAGGCCCGGCAGCAACGCGATCGACCATGGAAACCACCACGCCACATGCAGAATCACAAATTGATAGGCAGGCACGCCGAGGAAATCGTGCGTGTCATCAGTGAGCCCGAGCAGGTGTCCTAGCCATTCGGATCTTACATAACGAAAATAATGCGGGAAATGCCATTGTGCCCAGATGTGCCACGGCGCCAGGATCAAAAGAAAAATCAACGCATACTCCCAGCGCAAAAGCCCGCGAAACCGAATTCTCGCTTCGCGATAAAAAATCGAGACCAAAACAAGAACCACAGCGGGATAGACAATGCCGAGCACACCTTTCGTTAGGCACGCCAGCGCAACGAAAATCCAGACACCGGCGAACCACAGGCGCCGATGGCGCCGGCGCTCGTAGCCGGATATTGCGCAGAACATCGCACCGGTCATGAACGCGGTGACGAGCGGTTCGGGCATGACAATGCGCGCGAGAAGAAACGTGCCGCAGAAGCTGAGATAAACCAGACCTGCGATGAAACCGCGCCAGTAATCGGTAAGCTTCTCGCCAATTAAGAAAATGAGTGCAACCGTGGCTATCACAGCCAGCGCGACCGGCAATCGAGCCGCTGCCTCATTGACGCCAAGAATTTTGTATGAAGCAATGATGGCCCAGTAGAGCAAAGGCGGCTTTTGCAGGCGCGGTATGCCGTTGTTGGTTGGGAGTAACCAGTTATGGCTCGCCACCATCTCGCGCGCCGCTCCAGCGTATTGGCCCTCGGTCTCGCTGTAGAGATCGCCAGTCCCAACAGTCACCACATGTAAAAGCGCAGCGAGCGCGATTAGAATCACCAACAGAGCGTGCCGCGTGGGCGGCGGCNGCAACGCAGGCGGTTCAAGCAGCGTTTCTTCGATGCTTAGAGTCCGAGTGCTTGCGGTCATTGCACAGATTCNCCGCTGCGAACCGTTCCCGCTCCAGATTCGCTGTCGCGATGTTCGCCGGATTCGATTTTTTCGTACGTTTTCCAGTGCTCAGGCAAACGCAGCAATTTTCCCGTTGGCATCTCGATCAAGGCGAGCATTTGGCGGCACTCGGCGATCAAAGCGTTGTCTTGTGGGCGCCTGATGCGGAATGCGCACCAGAACCGCGCGCGCTCTGCGCGATCCAGCCAGCCCTCAATCATCAGCCGGTCGCCAAGTTTTGCCGCACGCCGATAATCGATCTCGGTACGGACCACAACAGGATATGTTTCCTTTTGCGCCATCTCCACGACCGGGAGCCCGAGTTCCTCCGCCAGATGTGTGCGCGCTATCTCAATGAAGCGCAGATAGGCAATATTGGATACAACGCCTCCGCAATCGGTATCGAAAAACATAACCTGCACATTTGTGAGAATGCGGGGGGCCATAGCCGATTTCACATTTTCAATCTAGATTAGAGTTGAGCGTTCCGTTCCGCACGTTTTTTGCTCAAGAGTACGAAACAGCATGATCCTATCGTCTTCCCAATACGTTTGCGGTACTTGCGCCCGACTATTTTCGCTGGTCGGGTTAATGGTACTACTCGATGCTGCGTCGGTCTCGGCAATCGCAGGTTCATTGACATTCGCCGGGGTCGCTGTTTCTCCGGGTTCAACGGTCCAAGCTAATGTTCCCCTGAGCGCGCAGGAAAAATCGTTGGCCGCGCAGGGAGGAAATGTCGTACCGCCAAACGCAGTCGCCATACTGGCCACGCCTGCAAATTTCGATCCCGGAAAGAGCTGGCCTGTCCTCGTGATTTGTTCCACCAGCGATTTCAAGCGTCAGAATCGAAATGATCTGGTCCAGTTTTATCGGATCGTCGGACTTCATGAAGACTGGGTGCTTCTGGCCGGAGACGGGCCGCAGAATGCGCGTAACGACACAGCCGCATGGCGCGGCGCAATGACGCTTGCTGCCGTCGCCGCGTTGCATCGCAGTTTTCCGGGCTCAGACAAGTGGCCAGTCGCGTGCGCAGGATTTTCAGGAGGAGGAAAAGGTGTTGGTTACGTTGCGCCTCTGCTCGCGAAGAATGGATGTCGTGTCGCCGGAATCTACATCACCGGTGCAAATGAAGACCACCTGAGTGATGGATATGCGCGGATCCAGCCCGGTGCGAATTTTCTTAATACGCCAATTTACATCAGCGCAGGTCACGATGATCGAATCGCAACGGTCGAGCAGCAGTACACTGTCGCGGGTTCAATCAAGCGAACTGGGTTTAATCGAATGCGAATCGGGACTTTCCATGGCGGGCACGAAGTGAATGACGGACAAACCTCGGTCGCTTTGCGCTGGTTCCGCGAACTGGCGAAATAAAAGTCAAAATCGCGAAAAACACGTGGAGGGGCGAGCTCCGCGGGACCGGGATAGGCGCACCATTATCGAAGCGTCGTCAGGCATCGCAGAGCTCTACCCTCCATAAAGCATTATCGCAGCCTCTTTCTACGCACGCGTAATCGAATTCCGAATTGCAGCTACGAGCCCGTGAGGATCGTCGGTGCCAAGCGCGAATTTTCTGCCGTCGCGCAACGTGATCGCCACCGCATCGAGACCGGAAACATTGTAAAGCCAGCCGAACGGAGTCATATGAATGCCCCAGCCGTACCACCACCGGATGCGAATCGGCTCGCATCTGACAATTTCCGCAAGCCGCACTCTCTTGCGGATAATACCGGGTCCAAATGATGCGCACAAATTTTCATCATCGATCGTAATTTTGAGTCTGTAGAACAGAACGAGGCAGACCAGCAGGATGATCGAAATAATTGCTGGCGCCGCGTGATGACCTATCAATCCACCATTAGCAATCAGAATGATCGCGAGAACGGCCCAAATGATTACTTGACCAATTTGCGTGTGCTCGTAGTGCGTCACAGAAGTTTGTCCGCGGGCGGGTGCGGACTCTTCGCTGGTTGAAATTTCTCCAGCGACTTCACCAAGTTCCCGGGCAACGGCCGCACCCGGTCGAAAATTCGCGCGGCCAACGGCTTCGCTGTCGTGTAACCAGCCGCAAACATTTCCAGACGCGCGTCGAGATTATCAATGTAGTGAAGCGCCATCGCCTCCGGCGTTTTCGGCGCGACGGGCGAACCAAATTCCAGTTCGCCATGATGTGCGCCGATGAGGTGCAATAGGTGCATTCGCACGTCTTCCGAGGCCGGGTTGAGATTTTTCCACGCGTCGCCGTTTTCGGCGCTCAACCTTTTCCACAATGCGTTCACCAANTCNANTCCGATGGAGATNTGCCCCATCAGTTCACCGAGCTCGTCATAACCCATTACGAATCCGTTTTCGGGCAACGCGTTCTCCCATAGTTTTCCGGAATCGTGGAAGAGAATTCCCGTGAGTAACAGGTCGAGGTTCAACTCAGGGTAAAGCGGTGCGATCTGCTTTGCGACGCGCATCATTTGCGCTGTGTGCTCGACCAATCCGCCGCGCCGAGCATGATGATAATTGCGTGCTGCCGCGGTGCGCCGGAACCGATCGCCCCATTCGGCGAGAAAGCCTTCGGCTAAAGCGCGTAGGCGTGGATCGGCAATAGAGGTCACAGCTTCTCTCAGAAATTGTAAATCGGCCGCCTGTTTGGCGCGTAAGTCTGCGGGGCCCTGGAGTAGTTCGTTCTTTTCCTGCTCCGTCAGCGGCCGAACTGTCCATTTGCGAGCATCGAGTCCATATTGCGATTGAAAAAACTCCGCGGTGAGCTCGATAAAATCCTGACTGGTTAATGCGCTGCATGTTTTGTAGGCAGGATGATCGCTCCAGACGCGCAGCGTCATCCGGTCGCACGCGTCGGCCAATGTAAGTTCGCAATACGGTTGCTGTTCACGCGTGAGCTTGGGTGTCGCGTTTTCCACCTGCACGTGCACGCGTGCAGTGGTCGCGCCGTTCTGCGTCGCCCGGCGAATTTCCGTCAGCGTTAGCAAATTCATCGGTGGAATGTATCACGATCCGCAAGTCGCGCTGTAGCGTGCGCTGTCCTCAGCGCAGACATTGTTGATGTGCAGAAAAAGTCCGCTGAGGACACCGGACGCTACAGCGTTTACGTTCCGTGCTTCCATGTTTTTGAAACGTCTCGAATGCAGCGCGTGCGGGCTCGAGCACGAATGGTCTGGACTGCAAAATCTTTGTCACTCCTGCAATAAACCGCTGTTTGCGATCGTCGATCTCGCCGCGGCGAGCCGAACCCTGACCCGCGACACGCTGCTCGCGCGAGGGAGATCATTGTGGCGTTATCGCGAAGTGTTGCCGTTGCCATCGGATGTTGAGCCGGTCTCGTTAGGCGAAGGTGGAACTCCGCTATTACGCGCATCCCGCGCCTGCGGGACCGATGATGTCGAGCTTTGGATCAAAGATGAGTCACTCAATCCGACGCAGAGCTTTAAGGCCCGTGGAATGAGCGTAGCTGTATCGATGGCAAAACATCTCGGTGCAACAAAGCTCGCGGTCCCCAGCGCGGGTAATGCCGGTGGTGCGCTTGCTGCGTATGCCGCTCGAGCCGGTGTTGAGGCGCACATCTTCATGCCGCGCGACACACCACCCGCAAACTTTGTCGAATGTCGGGAGTTGGGGGCTCATGTGACGCTAATTGATGGGTTGATTACCGATTGCGGGGCGGAAATCGCCCGGCGAAAAGCAAATGAAGGATGGTTCGACATGTCCACGCTCAAAGAGCCGTATCGGGTCGAAGGAAAAAAGACGCTCGGTTACGAATTAGCGGAGCAACTGAACTGGCAGTTGCCCGATGTAATTCTTTATCCGGCTGGCGGCGGTACAGGTCTCATCGGGATGTGGAAAGCGTTCGATGAAATGGAAGCACTCCGTTGGATCGGGAAAAACCGGCCGCGCATGTTCGCGGTGCAGGCTGCCGGTTGCGCACCGATCGTTCGCGCATTCCAAGCCGGAGAAAAAACTGCGGGAGAATTTCCCAACGCGCACACGGTTGCTTCCGGCTTGCGCGTTCCAAAGGCGATCGGCGATTTCTTAATGCTAAAAATTCTTCGTGAATCCAATGGCGGCGCGATTGCGATTGATGACGAAGAAATGATCCGCGCCGGACGTGACGTCGGAGCAAGCGAAGGTCTATTCGTTTGCCCCGAAGGCGCTGCGTGCTTCGCAGCTTTGAAAATGCTTCGCTCCGCCGGAAAAATTGCGTCCGGTGAACGCGTAGTGATTTTCAACACGGGGTCGGGAATCAAGTACCTTGAAGCTTACGACCCCAGATCAGGCGGATGACACTGTCTTAGGTTCGTTTGCCCGCGAAGATGGATATGCGTTTTGCGAAGGCCTTGGACGGCTCGGCGTAGAAACGCCGCCCGAGTTCCAACGCGTCTCGGCGCAATTTTTTGCAGCGTTTGCCAATCAATTTGTGGAGCTGCGCCAGTTCGCGAGCGAGCGCCTCATCGCCGCATTCCCTTTCCAGGCGCGCCCAAAGAAA
>Ga0065712_10068215_pt1 | contig 12855 bp, 11 predicted proteins | sample MisRhiReplicate1_FD_59099 | JGI IMG/M metagenome (GOLD analysis project Ga0065712, IMG submission 59099) | Miscanthus rhizosphere microbial communities from Kellogg Biological Station, MSU, sample Rhizosphere Soil Replicate 1: eDNA_1 v3... | ecosystem: Host-associated > Plants > Roots >...
GCCTGCTCGACGGCGAGCACGATTTGTTCGAGCCGGCTGAGCGGGGCGTAGCCGACCGCAAATGACGTGTCGTTCGCCCGCGCACGCTGTGCGCCCTCACGAGCGACGAGCGCGCTCAACACCGGCGAGCCCGCCCTCACCACAGTATGAATCCGAGCGTGGTGCTCGACGTCGACTGCGTGGAGATTGGCGCGTAGCCAGACGCGACTCGTCTCATTGGCGATATCGGCAATGGGAACGACCGTGCCATCGACCTCCTGTGTCGCTCGCCCGGCGAGATAGATCTCACATGGCGCGATCACCTCGCCGCCGCCGAAACGCGGGGTGCTGGATCCGGCGGCCAGCAACACTTTGTCGACGTTGTGATGCAGAATGCGGCCGCAACGCTCGTAGTAGAAGCGCGAGAGGCCAATGCCAAAGGCTTCGGCCAGCGCATCGCAAATCGAGTCGGGATGACCGCGGCCTTTGCGCTCGACCATCTCGACTTCACGCGCATCGGGATGAGCCCCGAGCGGCGGGCTCACCACCACCAGAGCGTTCGCGTCGTCAGGCATGAAGCTCTCATCGAGTCCAACGACCATACGCTAAATACTTCGCGCGCCGCGATGAAGAATTCGCATCGGGCATGGAGACGCGAGTGCCAGCACTCGCGTGGACGCATGCCGCACCGGGGCATGGTCGTTGCACCGGGCGCACTCATTCAGGCCTGCACCATTGTGGCCGACTTTGGAGGTGACTTATGACGTCACTACTACGAGCGGTGGTCGCGCTCGCCGTGGGCGTGCTGCTTGTGCTTCCGCCAGCATTGGCGTTCGCGCAGGACATCAACACGATGCCGGTGCCGAAGGTTGAAATGTCAGCTGGCTATGCGTTCATGCGCGATATGAGCAAACGCGAACTCACTGGCTTCGATCATCTCAACTTCCCGGCCGGCTGGTATACGACGGGCGCGTTCAATCCGACCGAGTGGCTGGGGCTGGTCGGAGAAGTCTCCGGCGCCTATCGCAACAATCTGAACTTCGACCTCGGACAGATGCTGGGGCAATCGGAGCTTACCGGTCCGTCTGTAGGCACAGGCGACGTGCACCTCTACACCGCGCTCGGCGGCGTGAGAGTCTTCCGCAAGTTCGGGCGGGTCGTTCCGTTCGGTCAAGTTCTCGCGGGCGTTGTCCATGTGCGCACAACCGAGACTCCGTCCGCGCTTGGTGCCGAATTCGGACTCGCCGTGGAGAAGACGACTGACAACAATTTCGGCATCCAACCCGGTGGTGGGGTGACGGTATATCTCACCGAGAACCTGGGCGTCCGCGCAGCGGCCGACTATCGCTCGATGATTGATTTCAACAGCGGGGACGCGAACGACTACTACCACGCGCTTCGTGTCGTCGGTGGATTCAATCTGCAATGGGGTCCGCGGTAACACATCTGAGAGCAAGGGGGGCGGCGCGGCCGGTCATCGACTGGCGGCCGCCCGTCGCTCTTGAATGAGAACGACGCGATGCCCCTCAACAACGCAGGTCGTAGGCTTTGACCAGCACGCGCGACGGAACACGCGGACTATCTCCGAGTGCTCGCGAGATTCTACGCGTCGACATCGGACGGCGCTCGCACAACGCGCCAGTACCGGCCTGTTGCGCGGCCCGAACCGAGGCAGAAGAAATGCATCTTGTTGAGCCAAAGCCGAATCCCGAAGGGCCTGAACGTCCTTCGGAGAATGCGGAGGCATGTATGTCCAGACTCTTCGTATCGGCGGTGCTGGTCGTCGCAATCATCGCGGTGGCGCCCGCACCCGCGAGCGGAATCGGCGTGACGTACGACAAGCTCGCATATCTCACCTTCACCGCGCCGGTACAAGTTCCCGGTGCACGGCTGAGCGCCGGCACGTATCGATTCCATCTCACGAATGCGGATACCAGCCGCAACGTCCTGCAAGTGCTCAGCAACGACGGTGCAATCGTGTACGCGATGTTCAACACGATTCCCGACAGGCGGACAAAACTGACGTCAGACGCTGATGTGACTTTCCTCGAGACGCCGGCGGGTGTGCCTCCTGCCGTGAGGTCGCTGTTCTACGGCCAGGAGTACGGCGGGTACGAGTTCGTGTACCCAAAGGGATGGCCGAACATGACTCCGGAGATCGTGTGGCAACCGGAGATTGCGTACAGGGCGGAACCGATGCCGGTCATCGAACCCCCGTACGAGCCGCTCGCACCGGTGCCCGTCGTGGAGCCGGCGGTCGAACCGGTGGGTGCGCCAGTTCCTGAACCCGCGCCTGCGGAACTGCCACGCACAGCCACGGCGCTTCCGGTTATTGCCGCCGGTGGGCTGGCATCGCTTCTCGCAGGACTCGGCCTCGGCTTGCTGCGTCGTCGTTCCGGTTGACCGATGTGACGGACGGCCCGGAGCATCTCGCGATGCCCGGTCCGCCCGCCGTGCCGAGAGGACCACATCATGGCCGCCCTTCGATACACGGCGCTACTTGCTGGGCTCCTGGTCGCCGCGGCATCGGCATCGTCGCAGCAGCGCGACGAGCCGCCGGTGTTGTCGATCAGAACCGATCTCGTGTCGCTGCCTGTGACGGTGGCCGATCGAGACGGCGCACTAGTGCCTGGCCTTCGTCAGAAGGATTTCACGGTGTTCGACAACGGTGAGCCGCAGACGATCGAGTTCTTCTCGAGTGAAGACGCGGCGGCGACGATCGGTCTGCTCATCGACAGCAGCGGCAGCATGCGAGGCCGTCGAAACGACGTGATCGCCGCCGCCGAGGCGTTCGTGGCGATGTGTCATCCGCTCGATGAGTTCTTCACGCTCAATTTCAATGAAGCCGTCTGGCCCGGACTTCCGTCACATCTGCCGTTCACCGAAGACGCCGGCCAACTCCGCACCGCGCTTGCAACTGCGCCGGCGCAGGGGCTGACCGCCCTCTACGATGCGGTCTCGCAGGGCCTTGCGCATCTCCGGCAGGGAGCACGGGATCGCAAGGCCCTGGTCGTCGTCAGCGACGGCGGAGACAACGCAAGCAGAGTGACGCTCGGCGATGTCGTCGAGCGTGCCAGGCTGGGCGACGCGGCCATCTATTCGGTGACGTTCTTCGACCCTGACAATCGAGACGGACGTCGTCACGTGCTGAAGACGCTGACGCGAGAAAGCGGCGGTCAGGCGTTCACGGTGAAGAACTCAGAGGACCTGATGGGTGCGTTCGCACAGATCGCGCGGGAGATCAGGAGCGGCTACACGATTGGTTTCGTGCCGAGCGACATCGCGGGTAGCGGGTTCCGATCGATTCGCGTTGTCGTGGACACGGGCGATCATCGTCAGCTCACTGCCCGAACGCGAGCGGGCTACTATGCCGGGCCGTTACGCTGAGCGCGTCCCCCGGTCTCTGCGATGGCTGGAACAACTGTGTCTGACCGCCGGCGCCGCGGCGTTGATCTGGTGTGGGTTCATCCTGACCGAGGCTGCGCTGGCGCAGCGCAATGCGAAGTATGCACTCGACATCGCGATCGCTGTTGAGGAGTTCACGAAGACACGACCCGAGACGTCCGTTCCGCCGGCACCGCGTCACCGTGTTGATGTTGGTTCGGCGATCGCCGCCCTGTCCATTCCCCGCGTGCAACTCTCGACCATCGTCCTGCATGGGGCGGATGCACACACGCTGCAGCACGGTCCGGGGCATCTCGAGCACACGGCGTTTCCCGGTGAAACCGGGAACATCGTCATTGCCGGCCACCGTGATTCGTTCTTTCGTCCGCTGCGCAACATCCGATTGGATGACGACATCTTCCTGGACACCTCTGGCGGGCAATTTCACTACCGTGTGACCTCGATTCGCGTGGTCGGTCCGCGCGACGTCAGCGTCATTGCGACAACCAGCGACCAAGTGTTGACGCTGATCACCTGTTACCCGTTCTGGATGTTCGGCCACGCACCGGATCGCTTCATCGTGCGTGCTGCTCGTGTAGAGGAGGGTGCGCCGCCGCTCCTGGAGGCGCGGAATCTGCCGACGCGTGGCTGGCTCGACGCACCAGCGCTCCGCGTACCGGTACGCCACTCGATGCCGCCGTTCGCCGGGCCTCCAGGAACCGACGATGAAACGCTAGTCCGGCGGGAGGTCCAGCGTTATCTCACGTTGAGAGGTGTGCGACTGGCCGTTTGCGCAGTGAGCCTCAGGGGTGATCGCGCGAGCGCCGGCTGCGACGGGGCGGGACGTGCATCGGAAGGGGAGCCTGGGCGGATGTTCGTCCTCGAGCGTGCGAATCAGGTGTGGGCAATCAGGTCCATCGAACTCACTGATCAGCCGTCGGCACGAGACTCGCAAGAGCTACCGTGACGAAGGCTGGCGTGGCCGTTTCGACACGCCTGGTTGCGAGAGGATTCGCATGTCGCCGCCGCTCTCCCGAATGTTGATCTGCCTCGCCGTCATCGGCACCCTTCAGGGCGGGACGGGGTTGGGGTCGGGCGCACCGGACGCGCGCACGAATCCGTTCGAGTTTCTCGCTCCGTCGATCGTCGTGTCGAGCGACGAGAAAGCGCGCTTGGATCGCGATCAGGTGATCGCGCGGACGCTGCCGGGGCCGAAAGGGCAGTTGGCGGTGTTCGTGGCGACGCGCTTGAACGCTACGCCCGATGTACTGGCGGCATGGACGCGGGCGATCGCCGAGCTCAAACGCAGCAGGTTCGTGCTGGCCGTCGGGCGCTTCTCGGATCCGCCGCGCCCGTCGGACCTCGATGGCCTCACACTCGACGAGCGGGATCTGGACGCGCTGCGGCGCTGTCGCCCCGGCGCGTGCGGTCTGAAGCTGTCTGCACTAGAGATCGACGAGGTGAAAGCCGCCGCCTCACGCGGCGGTGCCGGTTGGCGGGAGGCGATCCAGCAAGAGTTCAAACGGTTGCTCGTGGCTCGCGTGAACCGGTATCGCGTGGGAGGCCTCGCCGCGTCCTCGCCACCTGCGGATCGCGCGACGGCAGCGACGCCGAACGAGGCGTTCGACGCCATCCTCGGCGAGTCGCCGTACCTGGCGCGAATACCCGTCGTCGAAAGCTGGTTGACCGGCGATTCACATACCGACGTTGCCGTCGAGTCGTTCTTCTACTGGTCGAAGGAGCACTATGCGGAGGGCAAGCCAGTCATCTCGGTGACCCACGTCGGGATTGTCCAAGGCGAGAGCGATCCTCAACTGCCCTCGGTGCTGGTCGCCAGTAAGCAGATCTTCGCGACCCACTACGTTGAAGCTGGCCTGGGCCTGACGATGGTGCTGCGCGACCATGCGACCGGCACACCTTACCTCGCATATGTGAACCGGTCACAGGTCGATCTCCTGCGCGGCTGGCTCGGCGGACTGGTCCGCTCTGTGCTCCAGAATCAACTCGAGCGTCAAGCGCCGCAGATTGTACGCGGCCTTCGCGCACGGCTCGAGAGCGGGGTTCCGCCCGCTACGCCCGACAACTTCGCGACCGAGACCCTGTCGCGAGCGCGCTGACGGATTCCTTCACAGTCCCCGCGTCCGCTTCCTCCTGCCCCCAGTTGTCTCGCTGCGTAATGAGTGCCGCACCGCCGGCAGTTCATGGCGATATCCTCGTGCATCGCCGTAGTCCACAAACAAGTGATAACGCTGGTGGGGCGACACGATCGCCCGCGCATGTTTGATCGGACACCAATACTGCTCCGTACAGGCCGCCACTTCGCGAACGTAGCCGATCAGCCCATTGGCATAGCTGCAGAAGGTGCAGTTGGCTTTTTCAATGCCGTTCAGATACGCAAGCAGGTGCCGATCGATGACGAAGTACGCTCGGCGCGGCACACGAGGTATCCCGTATATGGGAAAGCACACCCATTGATAGGCCGTCGTCCAGATGTCGAGCAGGACGAGCGGTAGCAGCAGCGAATAAATGACCGGCGCCGTGAGCAGGCTGAAGAGACTACCTTTACCGATGTAGGAAGGGATGCCCTGCTTCAGGTGCCGGTGTGCTTCTCGAAGCTCCTGGTTGAACCGGATCCGCCCCCGATGCACCTGGTATTGCCAGCGCCGCTGTTGTTCATCGACTTCGTGCCGCAGGTCTTCCTCGGCGTCACGCAGTCGTTCGACGATCCGTTCCACGTACGGAGACATGTCACATCCTCTTCGGGATGAATACTCAGCAAGATGCGCGCCTCTCGTGAATCAGGGGGTCGAGATTCAGCATGAGCCGCAGGGCGCCCGTGAGTATTCGTGATTCAGCGCGCCAGTCACCGCGCGTGATAGTCCGCGGCGATTGGGGAAGTTTCCCGGGCGGAACGCCCGGCGCTTCACAACTGCGTGCCGGCGCAGCGGCGTCGAAGGCCGTGCGCATCTTGGCGCAAGGCGCGGAACTTGCTGGCTGTGAATTCAGTCCCCGCAATAAGGGAGGTGGATCATGGCAGCCATCGCCACACCGAATGCAAATCGGAGCGAGCCGCTTTTTCACCCGTCAATTTGGGAGCGGCTTGATGACTGGTTTGAGGCCGGGACGCTCATGGCGCTCACTGGACTCGCCGTGATCGCGTTGAGCATTCCAGTTGTGCTCGTCGTGGTGTCCATCGTCAACGTGCTGAGCGCGGTGATTAGCCGCATGTGGTGAGCGGGCGCGTATCAAGCGAACTCCGCTCAGCGACGGCACGGCCATTGCTCGACGGATGGCCAGAGGCCCACATGACCGTCACCGGAAAGGTCGAGCCCAGTGTGCGACTCGAGACGGACCGCGTCCTCCTCGAAGGTCCTCACTCGCGCACGCGGGAACTGTGGCTGGTGCTGCGCGCACTACGCGACTTCATCGCAGGTTTCAGAACACTCCACTTCGTCGGCCCGTGTGTCACGGTATTTGGCTCGGCACGCTATGACGAGGCGCATCCGTACTACACGCTGGGACGCGAGGTTGGCCGCGGCATCGCTGGACTCGGTTTCACGGTGATGACTGGCGGCGGTCCTGGTCTCATGGAAGCGGTCAATCGCGGCGCTCGCGAGGCGGGCGGCCGATCGGTGGGCTGCAACATCGATCTGCCGAAGGAGCAGCAACCGAACCCGTATCTTGACGAGAGCGTGACGTGCCGGTACTTCTTCGTGCGCAAGGTCCTGCTGTTCAAGTACTCGTATGCGTTCGTGGCGCTACCTGGCGGGCTGGGAACACTCGATGAACTGTTCGAGGCGTTGACGCTGATTCAGACAGGAAAGATTGCCAACTTCCCGGTCGTGCTGATCGGCACCGATTACTGGCGCCCGTTCCGCGACCTGCTGCGTCATCTGGCGATGCAGGGCACGATTGGCGCTGCTGATCTCGATCTGCTCCTGGTCACAGATTCGTTGAGCGATGCGCTTCAGCACATCGAGCGCTACGCGGTGCAACAGTTCGGGCTGACGCGTCACCGCCTGCGGCCTTCGCCATTGCTCGGTGAGCGCGATCTACGGCTGGTCGCCGCACGCGTCAGGGAGGCACTGGCATCAGGGCACAAGGACCGCTGCGCCTGACAGTCGGCCGGCGCGGAGGTCATCGAGCGCGCGGTTGGCATCGGCGAGCGAGTAGGTCTGGATGTGCGTGCGCAGCGGAATCTCTGCCGCGAGTGACAGAAAATCCTCAGCGTCCTTCCGCGTGAGATTCGCGACCGATCGGACGATGCGTTCCTCCCAGAGGAGTCGATAGGGAAACGAGGGGATGTCGCTCATGTGAATCCCGGCACAGACAACGACTCCGCCTGGGGTGGTCCGCGACAGCGCCTCGGGCACCAGACGTCCCACAGGCGCGAAGATGATGGCGCAATCGAGAGGCAGGGGGGCTGGCTCATTGGAGGGGCCTGCCCACGTGGCTCCGACCTCTCGCGCGAAGCGCATTGCCCGTTCGTCTCCGGGTGAGACGAAGGCGTATACCTCACGACCTTGGTGCACGGCGACTTGCGTGATCACGTGAGCGGCCGCGCCAAAGCCGTAGACGCCCATCCGCCTGCCATCACCAGCCATGCGATATGCGCGGTACCCAATGAGGCCCGCGCAGAGCAGCGGCGCCGCATGGACGTCGTCATACGCGTCGGGTAGACGAAAACAGAATCGCGCATCGGCGACGGCGTACTCCGCAAAGCCCCCGTCGATCTGGTATCCGGTATAGCGAGCGCGCCGGCAGAGATTCTCACGTCCTGCCCGACAGAACTCGCACTCGCCGCACGACCAGCCGAGCCAGGGAATGCCGACCCGCGCGCCAGGCTCGAACGCAGTCACGCCATCGCCGCACTGTTCGACACGACCCACGATCTCGTGACCCGGCACGATCGGAATGGGTCCGCCGGTCAACTCGCCGTCGACGACGTGCAGATCGGTGCGGCACACACCGCAGGCGGTGACGCGCACGCGAATCTCTGAAGAGCGGGGTGCTGGGACATCCCGTTCAATCGGTTCGACTCGATGAACGTCGGGGTGTGTCATTGCCATCGCGCGCATTGAACTGTCCTCGCGAGCGCGGTCCCGCTGCTGGGAAAAATCGCGGTGGGTTCGGAAGATTCTCGCAACCCGGCATCGGCGACGCCAGGGACTCTCGTCCGCTGACGTCAAGTCACCGGTACTACGATTGCACAATCATGACGGCATCATGCGGACGCTCACACACGAAACGCGCGACGCGAGGAGCGTACATAGAGGCGACCTCTTCGAACCCGCAGAGACAACCGCCATCCCGGCTGTCGAGTGGCAGAGCTTCCTCGAACGGTTCGGCCGCCGGCATCGGGCCTGGCTAACGACCGTTCACGGCGTCGAGCAAGGCATGCCGGTGACGCGCGCCGAATCCGTGCCGCTCGAATCCGTGGCGCTCGAACGCCGCGGTTACGACTATCTCGTGCGTGTCATGTTCGGCCAGGGTCTGTCGTTGTGTGCGCCGCACCCCCGCGCTGTTCGCGTCCAGCATACCGATGACGGAGCCGAGTGGGCGCTCGAAATCGATACAGCCGATGGCGCGTTCATTCGAGTGGCGTTTCGCGCGACCACGCAGCCCGACCAGCTCGATGGCCTCGTGCCGCGGGAACTGAACACCGGTCCTCACTGAGGTGCGCTGTGGCGCGATGTTGATTCACCAGCTGTCACTCGACGCCGCATTCGAGACCCTCCGCAGCTCGCCGGCAGGGCTGTCGAACCGCGATGCGGTGGCGCGCCGCCGAGAGTTCGGAGCCAATCGCATCGAGCGGCTTCCAGCGACGCCGCTCTTCATACGCTTCGCCGGCCAGTTCACGCACTTCTTCGCCATCCTGCTCTGGGTGGCCGCGCTCCTGGCGCTCACTGCCGATCGGCAGATGCCCGGACAGGGCATGGCGACGCTCGCCATCGCTATCGTCGCTGTCATTGTGATCAATGGCGCCTTTTCGTTCTGGCAGGAGTACCGCGCCGAGGAAACGATGGCGGCGCTGCAGCGTCTGCTTCCACACCACGTCAGAGTCCTGCGCGACGGTGCTGCGTCGGTGATCCCGGCGGAGGAGATCGTGCCCGGCGACGTGATCTTCGTCGGCGCCGGCGACGACGTGCCCGCCGACTGCCGGCTGATCGAAGCATTCGCCTTGCGCGTGAACAACGCCACGATCACCGGTGAAGCGCGGCCGGTGCCGCGCGACACACAGCGTTCCACGGAAGCCGACGTGCTACGGAGTCGCAACGTCCTGCTCGCCGGCACGTCGGTCACCAGCGGTGAAGCGACAGCGCTGGTGTTCGCCACCGCGATGCACACGGCGTTCGGACAGATCGCCCACCTCACACAGACGACGGTCGATGCGCCGTCGCCGCTGCTGAGAGAGATCGCGACACTCAGCCGGGCGATTGCCGTGTTGGCACTGGCCATCGGCGTTGCGGTGTTCGTCATCGGGCGGTTCATCGGCCTGCCCTTATCGATTAGCCTGGTCTTCGCGATTGGCGTCATCGTCGCCAACGTGCCGGAAGGCCTGCTCCCGACCGTCACGCTGTCAATGGCGATGGCCGCGCGCCGCATGGCCAAGCGGAACACACTGGTGCGTCACCTGCCCAGCGTCGAGGCGCTGGGATCGGCGTCCGTCATTTGCACCGATAAGACCGGCACGTTGACGCAGAACCGGATGGACATCCGTTCGATCTATGTCCCGGGGCGGTTCGTGAATCCGGCAACGACAGATCCGTCGACGCTCGCAGTCACGCATCGCCGGTTTCTGGAGTGCGCTGCGTGTTGCCACGACCTGAAGCGCACGGGCAGCGACGGCTCGGGGCGGTGGATTGGCGACCCGATGGAGCAGGCGCTGGTGCGGATGGCCGCCGCTGGTCTCGGTGACTTCGTGCCGCCGGTACGGATTGACGAGATCCCATTCGAGCCCGAGCGCAAGCGAATGGCCACGGTGCATCGTGTCGGAAACGACGTGATGCTGTTTGCGAAGGGCGCGCCCGAGGAACTGGTGCCCTGCGCGCGTGCAGTTGAACTGGAGGGCAAGCCGGTGCCGCTGACGGGCGAGTGGAACCGCGAACTCGCGCAGGCGGCGACCGAGATGGCCGATCGCGGGATGCGTGTGCTCGCCTTCGCGTACCGCCTACTTCCAGAGGGCTACGTGCTCGCCGAGAGTGAGCAAGACTTGGTAATCGCCGCTCTCGTGGGCTTCGAGGATCCGCCGCGCGTTGAGGTGCCGGCCGCGGTTCATCGCTGCCGCGACGCTGGGATCAAGATCGTCATGGTCACCGGCGATCATCCTCACACCGCGCTGGCCATCGCACGCGAAGTCGGCATCGTGCAGGGCGCCACGGTGACGCTGCTGACCGGGTACGACCTCGCGCGTCTCTCCGACACACAACTCCAGTTGGCGCTCGAGGCGCCGGAGATCGTCTGCGCACGAGTGACCGCCGATCAGAAACTGCGCATCGTCTCGGCCTTCCAGCGCAAGCGCTGCATCGTGGCGGTGACCGGCGACGGCGTGAACGACGCGCCAGCGCTGCGTGCGGCCGACATCGGCATCGCGATGGGGATGTCCGGCACGGACGTCGCTCGCGAAGCCGCCGACCTCGTCCTCCTCGATGACAACTTCGCCAGCCTCGTCGCCGCCGTCGACGAGGGGCGGGCGGTGTTCGAGAACATCCGCAAGTTTCTCGTCTACATTCTGACGTCGAACATCCCCGAGCTCGTGCCCTATCTGGCGTTCGCGTTCTTGCGGATGCCGCTGGCGCTAACCGTCATCCAGATTCTTGCTGTCGATCTCGGGACCGATATGGTTCCTGCGCTCGGCCTCGGCGCTGAGCCGCCGGATTCGGGTGTCATGCAGCGACCGCCGCGTACGCAAGACGATCGTCTATTGACGTGGGGGTTGCTCGTTCGCGCCTACCTGGGCCTCGGGATGATGGAAGCGATGGCGGCGATGACCGCCTTCGTGTTTGTGCTGATCGGAGCGGGTTGGAAGTGGGGGACCGAGCTGGCGTCCACTGACCAGGCGTACCGCCAGGCGACAACGGCGTGCCTCACTGCAATTGTGCTCATGCAGATAGTGAACGTGCATCTCTGTCGACGCCGCTCGACCTCGGTGTCCTCGGTCGCGCTATTTCGCAACCGTTTGATCAACGCCGGGATCGTGACAGAGCTCGTCGTGATTCTGCTCATCGACTACACGGCGGCTGGAAACACTCTATTTGGTACCGCTCCGATTCCGGTCTCCGCCTGGCTCATCGTGTTGCCGTTCGGGCTGGCAATGGCCGGACTCGAAGAATTGAGAAAAGGAGTGATCCGGCACGCTAGGGCTCGCCGTGCAGATGGTGCAGGTAATGCGATCGCGCCTCGATCTCGCTCAGCTTCGCACTGGCGTAGCGCGATGCCTCTGCGAGCAGCCGCTTCGCGTCTTCATCGGAGCGCGCGATCAACTCCTGAAGGTCGTGACCAGCCCCCGCAACATACGCGCTGATCAACTGGTGCTCGAGTTCCGCCAGGGGTTCGTGGAGTGGTACTGTGTCTTCGTAGCGTGTCATGGCCTCACCCTCCTCAATAGCGAGATGGAGATACTGACATCCTGCAGCAACTCCTGTTACCGGAATAGGAAAGACGCGCCAGCGGCCAGCACCATGCCGAAGAGCGCGCCACCCGCGACGCGCCGGAAACCCGCGCTCCCAATGAAGAGCGCGATGGTCAGCTTAAGCACCGTGTTGGACAACACGCCGATCGCGATCGCGAGCGCGGCTGTCTCGAGTGAGATGTCCGACGCGACGCGCCGAGCCATCGAAATCGTGAGGGCGTCGACATCGGTCAGGCCGAGCACCGTGGCCATGCCGACGATCCCGCGGTCCCCCCAGGAACGACTGGCGAACCACACCAGCATCAAGACGCCCTGAAAGATGGCCGCCATCTGCAGGGCGGCAGACAGCTGCAGGGGATTGCTGCCCGGTTGCCCCGCGATGTCATCTCCGTTCGACTGTCGAGCGCCGAACCATGTGATCGCGAACGCCAGCAGCGCCGGAAGAGCCAGATACGGCACGACGTGCGGCAGCAGCGACAGGTTCAGCACGGCCGTGGCGAGCAACACGCGCGGATAGAGCATCGCATTCGCCGCTATCGCCCCATACCCCAACGCGCGGCTCGCGGTCTCATCGTTGTGGCTGGTGCGAGCAAACGTGAACGTGACGTTGGTGGACGACGCAAGACCGCCAATCAATCCGGTCACCAGATATCCGCGACCGGGTCCTGCGGCACGGCGGGCGAAGTAGCCGATGAAGCTCAATCCGGAGAAGAACAGGACGAGGGCCCACAACTCGCGCGGGCGAATCCCGCCCATCGGGCCGTACGGGCCTTCCGGCAGGAGAGGTAACACGACTAGCGCCATCACGGCGAAACGCGCCGCTGCGCGCAGGGTAATGTCGTCGAGGCGTGCGACCAGAG